>OQWI01000362.1_pt1 | contig 20778 bp, 22 predicted proteins | sample 1691551 | NCBI WGS metagenome assembly OQWI01 (sample SAMN03418259, study PRJEB22391) | human gut metagenome | biome: human-gut; feature: organic feature; material: feces | host: Homo sapiens | place: Tanzania | collected 2013-01
ATGAGTCTATGAGTAGCTATGGCGTAATGCGAGGCTTGCACTTCCAGCGTCCACCATATACTCAGAGCAAGCTGGTACGCTGCGTAAAAGGCAGAGTCCTCGATGTAGCAGTAGATATTCGCAAGGACTCCCCTACTTACGGCAAGCATGTGGCTGTAGAACTGACAGAAGATAATCATCTCCAGTTCTTCATCCCAAAGGGCTTTGCCCATGGCTTTGCAGTCCTCTCAGAGACTGCCGTCTTCCAATACAAGTGTGATGAGTTCTATCATCCTGAGGCTGATGGAGGTATTTCTATCCTCGATGACACTCTTGGTATTGATTGGAGAATCCCTACAGAGCATGCTAATCTCTCAGAGAAAGATACGAAGCATGTCATGCTGAAGGATTTCGATACTCCATTCGATATCAATGTAGATTTATACAAATAGGGTCTTATGGCAGATAAAGATTTTTTAGAGCGAATTCTCTCGATGCTCACAGAGGATTTTCAAGACATTTACGTGCTAAGGATACGTTTCTTCTTTACTTCCGTATGCTCTTTATGATGGTGGTGTCACAGTACACGAGCCGAGTCATGTTGAATGCGTTGGGAGTGGAAGACTTATGAATAAGAAGAAATATGATATCCTCTTTATCAAATTTATGAATAATAGAATATTTTATGGCGAATACACACTAAAGCATTGGATAAAGCTGATGCTTACATCCAATATAGTGTTGCCAGATTATCAGCGTCTTTTCGTATGGAAAGAGGAGGATGTTAAGAACTTCATCAATCAAATCAAGGATGAGCAGTTCGTGCCAACTCTTACCATAGGACATTATGTAGATAGTGAAGACAAAAGGACTAACTTGATTTTAGATGGTCAACAAAGGCTTTCAAGTATACTCCTTGCTTATTTAGGTTTGTATCCAGACAAGGAAGTTTTTAAGAATGCCTTGAATGAAAGAATGGCAAATGAGAATGATGACTTGGAAGAGGCTCTTGATGAGCATAACCTTCCTGCGGAACCAGATGAGCATGATGAAGAGTTGGATAATATCTTGAAATGGCAATACCCTATGCTTCTTGCCCATGGAAAGACAAAAGAAGCCATACGCTCAAATTTGCAACCTGGCAATTATAAAGAAGTTGATTATGGAGTGAATGCAGATTTCTTCGAAAAGCACTATATCGGTTTTTCTTATTTGGTGCCAAAGGAAGATCATGAAATGCAACAGAGATATTATTCTACTCTTTTTAGGAATATCAATAGACAAGGTGTTGCCTTGGAGCAGTTGGAAAGTCGTACTTCTTTATATTATTTGGTTCCTAATCTTAAAAATTTCTTCAAGCCAGACTTCATGGATGATTATGAAGTAAAACTATCTGGTGATATCAAGAAGTTGGACTTTGTGAGATACCTGTCGCTGTTGTCTGAATATAATGTTAATGAAAGAAAAGCAGATGTAGCGAAAGGCATGAATTCTACTAAGATGGAACGATATTATGAAGATTATATCAATGCCGTAGTTTTGGATTCTGCTAATACTCGATTTAAGCAATTTAGTTCTATATTTCTGGATAAGAATTATGCTTCAAGGATGGAACTTTTAAAGCGAAATATAGAGAAAGTAGATTTACCAAAAAGTTCTAAGTCTATCATAGAATTAGATGTGTACTTCTTTGGAATCATCTACATTAGCTTGTTCAAGGGGCAGGAGATTACTGCAAGTGCTGAAAGAATTGAAAATTTAAAAAGGCGTTTGCAGAATCATGTAGCTACTTTCAAGAGCAATGTACATCATAAAAAGTCTCCTGCAGGTATTGGTTATTTGCGTTCCAGATTAGAGACTTCTGTCAAATTGTATAATACATATAGTGTATGAGTCAACATTCCAATTTTATATTGAAACCCATATCTGATGTCTTAAGCGATGCTTTGTCGGTTTTGTCTACTATCGGTGATGGGATTGATGCAATACCTGTAAGCGAATATTTACTGCAAAGTACGTTCTTGAGAATGACAGGATTTCAAGAGCAAAAGCTGAAATGCGTTGTTTGGGATTTGGCTACATCTGATTACACATATCGTTATGAGCGTTTTTCCAGAAAGCCTGTAGGAGAATGTTCATGTTACGAAGAGAAGAACCTTATATATAAGGACTTGGTCGGAATATTGTCAAATTTTGGTTTTGAAATTACGGATGCAATAAGACAAGACATCTTTGATGAAGCAAAACAAACGGCATTAGATATTTATTCTCAATCGAACTTGGTGGAGAGTAATTCTTTGCATTATATGGAATTTGAGCAATACTTGACCGTGATAAGTAAAGACTGCATCATGGCTAAGGATAACTTGTTTAAGAATGTAAGTAATTGTCGTGACAAAGATACCAATCAGAAAAATAGATGCAAACATGGGTTGTGTATGCGACAGGTGTTTGAAATTTCAGTATATCATTTCCGAAACCAATGCGCTCATAATACCCAGTCGTATCAAAGCAATCTTCCTACTTTGGAGTCATTGCAATCTTTAGAATATAGATATGCCAACTATTTTATTCGCTTTTTTATATTGATATTGGTTGATGATATCTTCAGATACCTATATGGAGAGTATAAAAGAAGAGCTTTCGATGAATAGTTAATGTTAGACTTAATGTGTTCTTATGTATAATAATATATAGGTAGGCGAAGCAGCAGAAGTTTTATATTTTTATCTACATTTCGCTTTTGGTGTGGAGACTACCTTTTAATATATAGAAAATGTCAATTCAATCAGATAACAACAAGCGAATAGCGAAGAATACGCTGCTTCTTTACTTCCTTATGCTCTTTATGATGGTGGTGTCGCTGTACACGAACCGAATCATATTGAATACGTTAGGCGTGAAAGACTTCGGAATATATAATGTTGTATGTGGTGTTGTGATGATTTGAATGTAGAAAATACATATCCTACTCCAAAATGTTCTATAGGGAGATTTTGATAATCAATAGAATGTAAATAATTACTGTATAAGGCTACAGTATATAAGCATTTAGGGTGCTCTGTTCTACGCGCTTGTTTTTGATTAGATTTTAACAACTTAAAACTTTAGAAATCAGCAAATTAAGAATAAAAACAAGACAAATTTTGCTATCAAAAGTCTGATGTAGATTCGCACAAGATTATAGTTAACTTAGCGAATGATTATCAATGATTTAGATGGTTGTTACATTGTTTTTGATACTAAAAACTAGAATACAGAACTAGCCACCATTAATTACATACGAGAGAATGCTAAGAGTATGTCACATTTACTCTCAAAAGCTCTATATTATATAAATTAGGAATAATGAAATTAACAAATACCCATAAAAAGATATTTAGCAATGTTATCTGGTCCTTAGGAGGCAAGATAGTCAGTATGGCAAGTGCCTTGTTTGTTGGCATACTTGTGGCACGATATTTAGGACCAGAAAAATATGGCTTGATGAATTATGTCATAAGTTATGTGGCATTGTTTACTGTGGTTGCTTCATTTGGTATGAACAACATTGAGATACGTGAATTGTCGAAGCATAACGAAAATAGGAATACAATATTGGGTACGTGTTTCCGATTACGCCTTATGTTTGCAGTTATAGCCTATCTTTTGATGTGCGTAACATTGCTAATATATAAATCAGACGCTTTTACAAGTGCCATGATATTAACTTATGGCTTGGTTCTATTTACAGAAACTGGTGCTGTATTAAGAAACTATTTTACGTCAATAGTTAAGAATGAATACATCGCAAAATCTGAAATTTTCAGAACGTTAATCGGAGCTGTTGTAAAAATACTATTACTTTGGTTCAAAGCGCCATTGCAATATTTCATAATAGCACAATTATTTGACTCTTTCCTTGTCGCAAGTGGTTACTATATATGTTACAAGAAGTCGGTTGGCTCTTTGAGAGAATGGAATTTCGATAAAACATTGATTCCATATATTGTAAAAGAATCTTTTCCTTTATTGTTGTCTGGAGCAGCGATAATTATTTATCAAAGAATTGACCAGGTAATGATTGGCAATATGCTTAGTAAGGAAGATGTAGGATATTTTGCTACAGCAGGAAAATTTGTAGATTTAATACTTTTTATTCCTACTGTTTTAGTTCAAACAATAACCCCGATGCTTGTGAGAATAAAGGAACAAAATGAACTGTCTTATGAACAAAAGAAGAGAACATTCGTAAGCATTACTACATGGATTGCCATAATTATATCATTCATGGTTTCTTTAATGGCATTTTGCCTAATTCGCTACACATTTGGAGAAAGTTATATCGCAGCTATACCAGTTCTTCAAATTATGGCTTATAAAGCCGTGGGAATGGCACTTTCTGCTTCTGGGGGTCAAATTATCATTATAGAAAGAATGCAAAAATGGGCTTTCATCAGAAATGTTTTAGGATGTTTCCTTTGTATAATTCTAAATTATTATCTTCTTCCAATATATGGGATTGTTGGGTCTGCTGCCATTACGATTTTTACCGTTCTATTTACCGGTACTTTGTCAAATGTTCTTATACCGCAATATCATAGCATATTCAAAATTCAAATGTATGCTTTGTTTTTTGGATGGAAAGAGTTGGCTTATTTCAAACAAATAATAAAAAAATAAAAAGGATGAATTTTATAGATTATTTAAGAAGAATGAAAAGTTCTTTGTTAGTGCGTATTCATATTGCAAAGGAGGCACTTAACTTTTATCAGTTAACGATAAAATACAATGCCTCTGTAAAAACGAATAAAGATATTGAAAAAATGCAATATACATTGTTGAGACATACTCATACCATAGAGAAAGGTATGAGCTTAAGAAATCCACGATTGGGTTTTGGTCAATCAAAAGTACTCAATTTATTGGACCAATTGATTAAGTATGCAGATGATTTTAAAGCCAATCATGATGCATTCTTGGATTATCCATTGTCGGTAATTAATGAATATATTAGATATACCAAAAATAATAAAGTTGAAATTCCAAATATCGAAAAAAAGTACAATGGTTTGTTGAATATGTTGGATAGCAAATGTAATACCTCGAAAGCTTCAGGTGTGTATTTAGAGAGCAAAGAGCATGTTCTTTCTTTGTGCAATTCAGATTTTAAGAACTTATTGCTCTCTCGTCACAGCATAAGATATTTTGACGACAAAATTGTATCACGCTCAGATATAGAAGAAGCTTTGCGATTGGCCCAACAGACTCCATCTGCTTGTAACAGACAAGGTTGGAAAACTCATATCTTTTGTGGAGACAGTAGTCACAATCTTATCAAGTGGCAAGGAGGATGTCGTGGATTTGAGGAAGAAATTCATACTTCTGTTTTAGTAACAGCAAATCTTAAAGCCTTTTTGTCTTACGAAGTGCATCAAGCTTATGTCGATGGCGGTCTTTATGCCATGAATTTAATAAATGCTTTCCATTCATTAGGCATAGGTTCTATCCCTTTGTCTACAGCTTTTTATTGTGAGCATTTAGCACATTTGGCAGAGTTTGGCATTCCACAAAATGAAGTTCCAATTTTGATTATAGGCATTGGCTATTACTTAGATGAATTTAAAGTTGCAGTATCTGAAAGAAAAAACATTAACGAAACAAATACATATCATAAATAATGTATAAATCTATGAAAATATTAATGATAAACCAGCCCTTAAATAATAGAGGGGACGAATCAGCTCACAGAGCATTAATCAATACAATATTAAAAGAGATTCCAAAAGCGGATATAACTGTTCTGTTTAATGAGAAGAAAAATACGAAGCAAGAAGACAGTGTTCGTCAATTTTCAGTAGATTCTCCTAGAGTCAAATATGTAATAGTTAAGCCATGTATTTCAAAAGGAATGGCTTTCATCGAGAAAATAGGTCAGAAGTACAATCTCCATTTTATTTGGCGTCTACATCCTGGTATTCGAAAGTTTATGTCGTATTTCAAAAAGACAGATGTCGTTCTGTGTGCACCTGGCGGAATGTGTATGGGAGGCTTTCAAAGATGGGGACATGTTTTTGAGCTTCAATGTGCAAAGTACTACAAGAAACCTTTGGTGTATTATGGTCGCTCATTTGGCCCTTTCCCTATGCTTACTAGTGACAATAAGAAATTTAAAGAGTTGAGTCTTGAAATGCTTAATTATTTTAGTTTTCTTTCAATAAGAGATAAAAAAACAGAAGCCATAGCTAATGAATTAAACATCAAAAATTACGTCAGTGTAGTAGATTCAGCCTTTTTGGAAACACCTCAGATCGAATTGCCACATGAAATAGCAAGTCTGTTGTTAGGTTCAAAATATATAACATTTGTTCCAAATCTACTTATTTGGCATCCTGCATATAAAGGTCTTCTGTCAAAAAAAGAAGTTGTAGATTTTTATTGTAATGTATTGGATTGCCTTTTTGAAAAATATCCAACACACAAAATCGTTATGCTGCCACAAACTTTTGATTGTGATACTGTTGATGGAAATGACGTAAATCTTTTTAGAGAAATAAAGAAAGTTAAGGCAGATGAGAGAATACTTGTTGTTAATGATACCTATAGCAGCAATATCCAACAAGCGATAGTTGCGAAAGCGAACTTGGTAATAGGTGCGAGATATCATAGCATTGTTTTTGCTATAAATAACAATACTCCTGTCATAGCTTTAAGCTATGAACACAAAATTGCTGGTTTGCTAGAGGCTTTGGGTAAGCAGGATTGTTTGATTGACATTCAAAAAGAATTTAAAACCCCAGAAGGTAGGGCTATGATTTTAGCGAAAATAAAAGAAATGCTCAACAATGTTCATGATGACATGAAAGCTCAAAAGAAAGCTCACGATATTGCGATGAATGGTTTTCTCAAGTTCAAAGAGTTTGTCTATAATTTAAACAAATAAGAATATGTCAGAATTGTCAAGCTGTATTTTATATACCTTGCTTCATATTTTATTATGTTATATTGTGATAAAGAAGAAGCGGTATACACTTTCTGTTATTACGATAATATGGGCAATATCTTCTCTTGCTGGCATTATATATTTTCTGAATCCATTCATGGCATTTTTCTACAATATAGAATTTGTGCCCTTTTTATATTTGTTTTTATGCTTTTGCATAAGCATTTTGCCTTTCAAATATTTGTCAGAAGAGAAAACAGAAAAGACTGTTTATCTATGCAATCCGATAATCTTCAAGGGACTTGTTTTTGTTATCGCAGTTTGTTCATTTGAGCCGTTAGTTGAAATCTTGGTAATTATTGTGCAACGTGGTTTAGGAGGTCTTGCTGATGTATATATAGAAAGTGAAGAAGGATTTGATCCGAAATATTTCTTCAGTTTTGTTGGACGATATTTGTTTACGATAGAGGAATATCTGAAATTTATTGCTATCCCTTTGTTCTTTTTATATTTGACAGTAGAAAAGAAGAAAAAATGGATTCTAATAGGATTGATATGTGGCATCTTGGTACCAACTTTATTTAGTCTTGCTAATGGGCATAGATTCTATTTAATTACAGTTGGTCTCTCATTCTTGTTTAATTATTATTTTTTCCGAAAAAAACTTTCTTTATCAATAAAAGCTCAAATTCGAAAAATGTCAATAATAGCATTGTCTTTAACATCTATTATGTTCGTTTCAATTTCGATTTCCCGTTTTGGTAAAGGGTCTGATTCTGATTTGGAGGGATATGGTGCTACTTACCAGTTCATTAGATATCTTGGAGAATCTCATACACGATTCAATTCAGATATTTGGCATCAAAAACGTCTTACAGAGGGTAAAAATTCATGGTTAGGTTATTATGGTAACTTTGAAAAGAAAAAGCAAATGGACATACGAGAGAGAAACCAGACAACGGGATTCACGAGTAATGTCTTTTTTACATATATAGGTGATTTGTGTATGGATTATGGAAAAATTACAACTATTGTTATTATTTCTCTTACTTCCCTCATATTCTGTTTTTTTGCCAAAATGCCTCATAGGGATATGACACTAAGTGGCATTATAATGATAAATCTATATGCAAACATTTTATTGTTTGGCTTTACATATTTCATTTATAAGAATGGATTTATGAGCATGGTGTATTCTTTAATTATAGCCATGCTAATAAAGATCTCCACAACAAATAATCATAAGATAAATCATTTTTCTGTATAAATGCTACGAATAATATATAATTCCACCCCACTTTGGGGGTATTTCATAGACAACTGCAAGAAAGACAGGACTTGCTTTGTCAAGTTGGAACGAAAGGAAAACTTTTGGACATCACGAAAGATTTTTCCAAGAATAATAAATTGGAGTATAGGGAGATTTCTTAGTTTGAGAAAGCGATATGTCGTACATGGTGACTTAACAAATTTTTCGGACGAAGACAAAATTCTTCTTTTAGGTATATACAATTATGCTGAATTGGTGTGCATTCGTAAAATGTTCAGACACCAGAAATTTGTTCTTTGGCTTTGGAATCCTGTAAGCAAAACATATCGAAGAAATGCTTCTCGTGTTATTGATAATCTGAAGGAAATGGGGTATGATGTATATACGTTTGATGCGAATGATGCCCAGAAATACCAATTGGGATTGCGACCACAGTTTACGATGCTTACTGTAGACTGTAATGCTGATGATAATAGTTTAAAGCATGATGTGTATTTTCTTGGGCAGCCTAAAGGTCGTGAGGAAATGCTTGAAACTATCAGAAAAGAGTATTCATCACTTGGAATTGATTGTTTTTTCAAGATAGTTCGAACACCTTCTGATTATATCTCATACGAAGAAAACATCAAGAATGTAATAGAATGCAAGAGTGTTCTTGAAATCTGCCAAGAAGGACAAAGAGGATTGACATTGAGAGCTTTGGAAGCTATGCTCTGCCATCGGAAGCTGATAACAAATAATCAATCCATTATCAAGGAAGACTTTTATGATTCTCAAAATATCTTTATTATAGGTAAAGACAACAATGAAAATATAAAAGAATTTATTGACTCCGATTTTGTGATTGGTGATGAAAGCGTCTTGATGAAATACGATTTTAACAACTGGCTTACTTTTTTTGAAAACGAAAATTTATAATATATGAGACCCATTTTTATAGCTGGCCCTTGCGTGATAGAATCCACAGAGTGCCTCGACGTAGTAGCCAAAGAGTTAGTGCGTCTTAACGAGAAGTTTGGAATTGACATTATCTTCAAGTCTTCCTTTGACAAGGCGAACAGAACTTCAATCTGTTCTTTCCGTGGACCTGGAATGGAGAAAGGACTTCAGATGATGGCAGACATAAAAGAAAAGTATGGATTGAAATTGCTGACAGATATTCATGAGTCTTGTCAAGCACAACCTGTAGGAGAAGTGGTGGATGTATTGCAAATACCAGCATTTCTTTGCCGACAGACAGATTTGCTTGTTGCTGCTGCTAAGACTGGAAAAATTGTGAATGTTAAGAAGGCACAGTTCCTTTCTGGAGAAGACATGAAATATCCTGTTCAGAAAGTGAGAGAGTCTGGCAATGAATATGTATGGCTGACAGAGCGTGGAAACATCTATGGTTACAACAATCTTGTTGTTGATTTCCGCAATATTCCAGATATGAAAAAGATTGTTCCAACCGTAATCATGGATTGTACTCATAGTGTGCAACGTCCTGGAGCAGCAGGTGGAAAGACTGGTGGAAATCGTGAGTTCGTTCCTTCAATGGCTTTGGCAGCGAAAGCATTTGGTGCTAATGGCTATTTCTTTGAGGTTCACCCTAATCCAGAAGAAGCTAAGAGTGATGGACCAAATATGCTTTACTTGAAAGATTTGGAATCGGTAATCAAATCATTGTTGGATTAATATGGATATCAAATTATTGGTAATGGATGTTGACGGAACCTTGACAGACGGAAAGATTTATATGTCTGACAAAGGAGAACTGATGAAGGCTTTCAACATCAAGGATGGATATGGAATAGCACATTTGAAAGAAAAGGGTGTTGTTCCTGCTATCATCACCGGACGTTCTTCTACAATTTTAGAAAATCGTTGCAATGAGTTAGGCATAACAGAATTGCATCAAGGAGTGGAGGACAAAGTAAAGAAACTATATATCGTATGTGAGAAATATCATATAACTCCAAAACAGGTGGCTTACATCGGTGATGACCTGAATGACTTGGATTGTATGAGAGTATGCAGATATACGGCAGCTCCGGCTGATGCTGTGGAAGAAGTCCGAAAATCAGTTGATTTCGTATGCAAACATAACGGCGGCGAGGGTGCCGTCAGAGAATTTATAGACCAACTTTAATTTCAATGAATATGGAAAATTGTAGAAACTATGCTATCAAATGCTTCAAAGATGAAGCTCAAGCTATTTTGGATTTAATCCCATTGCTGGATAAAAATTTTGACAAAGCCATTGACTTGATATATAATTGTAAAGGTCGTTTTGTCATAACAGGTGTTGGAAAATCTGGTCATATAGGTGCTAAAATCGCAGCTACATTGGCAAGCACTGGCACACCGTCATTCTTTGTGAATCCGTTAGATGCTTACCATGGTGATTTGGGTATGTTCAAATCGGATGATGTTGTTTTGGCGATTTCAAATTCAGGATATACAGACGAATTACTTCGTTTTATTCCACTGTTAATTGATAGGAATATACCAATTATCGGAATGTCTGGAAATCCAGACTCTTTGCTCGCCCAGTATTCTACGTGCCATTTGAACATACATGTGGATCGTGAGGCGTGTCCATTAAACTTAGCTCCAACATCTTCTACAACTGCAACATTGGCAATGGGTGATGCCATTGCATGTGCACTGATGGAGGTTCGTCACTTCAAGGCAAGCGATTTCGCTCTCTATCATCCGGGCGGCAGTCTTGGTAAGAAGCTTCTCTCAAAAATTAAGGATTATATGGTCTCTACAAACTTGCCTATCGTGTCTCTTGATACCAAAGTGAGTGATACGATTATTGAAATCAGCAAAACAAAGCAAGGTATCGCTGTAGCTTTGAATGATGGAAAAATAGCTGGTGTGGTAACAGACGGAGATGTGCGTAGAGCTATGCAGGATAAGAAAGATATTTTCTTTGACCTTACAGTTAAAGAGATAATGAGTGAGCACCCGAAAATGGTGAATCAAAATACAAAATTGTCTGAGGCAGAGAAGATAATGCGTAAATATAGCATCCATTCATTGGTTGTTGTTGATGATGATGAAAAATTGGTCGGAATCATTGATTCATTCAGTTGTATTTTATAAAAAATAATAGTTATGAAAACAGTAGCTTTTGTTCCAATTCGCTTGAATAGCAAGCGAGTTGTAGGTAAGAACTTGAAAATGTTGGGCGAAAAGCCTTTGATGTGTTATATTCTTGATACTTTGGCTAATATCAAGAAGATTGATGAAGTGTATGTATATTGCAGCCAAGAGTCAATCAAAGAATACTTGCCAAAGGGCGTGAAATTTCTCAAACGTCCAGAATTTCTTGATCGTGATGAGACCTTAGGCAAGGAAATCTATGAGGAGTTTACGAAGACCGTAGATGCAGACATTTATATATTGGCACATACAACTTCTCCTTTCATAAAAGAAGAAACCGTTGAGAATGCCCTTGACAAAATTTTGAACGAGGGATATGACTCTGCATTCAGCTGTGAGAAGATACAGACGTTTACATGGTATGATGGTAAGCCGCTGAACTATGATTTGAAGGAAATTCCAAGAACTCAGACTATAGAGCCGATTTATGTTGAAACCAGTGCTTTCTTCATGTTCAAGCGTGATATATGGAAAGTTCATAAGCAGCGCATAGGATTCAAGCCTTATATGGCACAAGTAGACAAGATTGAAGGGGTTGACATTGATTGGCCAGAGGATTTCGAATTTGCTGAAAAGATACTGGAAACATATAAGAAATAAAATTTATGTCGTTCAAGAAGAAGTTAATAGCTTTCAATAATAGTATTGCAGAATTCCAGCATTTGTTTGTTTTCTTTTCTGGTTTACTTGTCGATTTCCCCAAGAAACCATTCAAATACAAGAAAACATATTCTGGGACTCTTGCAGTCTTGGCAAACGGTCCTTCTTTGAAGGATGTCTTGAAAAGAATACCAACATCTGAAGAATTTAAGGATGTGGAATTTTCCGCAATGAATTTCTTTGCTTGCACACCATCGTTCAAGGAAATCAAACCAAAGTTTTATTGTTTGGTTGATCCTATGTTTTGTATGAGCACTTGGCATGATGAGGAAGTGAAGAAAGCCTTCCAAAGACTTCAGAAAGATGTTGATTGGGATATGACCTTGTTTATACCAGCATACTACAGACTTTCTCGTTTCAAGAAATTCTCTCAAATAACCAATCCTCATATCAATATTGTTATCTTGAATAGCAGTAGATATTTGGGTAAAAGTAGCAGAGTCTTTAGTTGGTTGTTTAAGCGTGGCTTGACAATTCCAAGAAGTACAGTTGCTCAAACTTGTATTTATACAGGCATAAATATGGGTTTTGATGAGATTCATCTGTATGGCATGGAACACACGTTCTTTGCTTCGCTTAAGGTCAGTCAAGATTGTAAGTTGTGTTCTATAGAGGAACATTTCTATGGAAAAGAGGAAAAACTAAAACCTTTGCTTAAAAACGATAATGGAGCACAGTATAAAGTTAGTGATTTCCTTTTACAGAAAGGATATTTATTCTTCATGCATGATGTTTTATCAGATTATGCTAAGAGCGTAAAATGTAGAATTATAAATTATACTCCTGTAACTATGATAGATAGTTATAAAAGGTTTTAAAAAAAAGAATTTATGGGCTTTATTCATAAAATAACTTTTATTCCTCGTTTTGTGCGACAGATATTCTATCAACCTTTTAATAGATTGATGTTTTTGTCAGCAGGAGCTAATATTGGCAGAAACTTCAAAGTGAAAAATCGTTTTTATTTAAAGTTATACAATAATGCTTCTTTGACAATCGGAGACAACTTTATCATTTTTAGTGGTGAAGCTATTAATCCGATAACAAGAAATGTGAGAGGTTGTATTTTCGTAAATGGGGGGGGCAAATTTGAGCATTGGCAATAATGTAGGAATGAGTTCGCCTACCATTTGGTGTGATGAGAATATTGTCATTGGCAATGATGTTAGAATCGGTGCTTTGGTGACTATTTTGGATACGGATTGTCATAGTCTGAATTATTTAGACCGAATGAATGGTGACAAGACAACAAAAACCAAGCCTGTCGTAATAGATGAAGGTGTCTTGATTGGTGCTCAATCCATCGTATTGAAAGGAAGTCACATTGGTGCTCATTCTATTATTGGTGCAGGCTCTGTGGTATGTGGCGATATTCCTGCCAATTGCATTGCTGCAGGCAATCCTTGTAAGGTGATAAAAAAGTTATAGTTTGTTTACTTAATTCGCCTTAGTTTTCAGAACGAGAATTAGTTTAGTTTGATAAAGTCAGAAAGTTGTCATTTTGAAAAAAAATGAATAGCGAAAAGTATACATTTTAATGTGGCTGATATTCTTTTTAAAGTTCAGAGTTAGGTAACCTCTGACTTTTTCTTACGAACTGTATTTTAAATTTATTAAATTAATTAATCGAGCCATTCTTTTAAATTGACTCAGAATTTTAGATGAAAATGAGAAACTAATGGAAAAGATGAATCCAAAAATAAGTATTGTAACAATTTCATACAATTGTGAACGAGAGATAGAAGAGACCATTTTGAGTGTTATCAATCAAAAATATGAGAACAAAGAGTATTTGATTATTGATGGTGCTTCTAATGATGGAACAATGAATGTAGTAAATAAATACAGAGATAAGATAGATGTTGTAATCTCTGAACCAGACAAGGGCAGAAGTGATGCTTTTAATAAAGGAATAGCCCATGCTACTGGCGATTATATCGTGATGATGAATGCTGGCGATTTGTTGGCAGACAATGCTTTGAACAAATTTGCTGCGAACTTTGTTCCTGGTTATGATGTTATCAAAGGAAATACGATAAGATGGAATGAAAAAACCAGTTTTAGGTCAGTAGAGTATCCTGTGATTGATTACCCTGCTATACCTTTCAACTTCTTGATTGGGCATCAATCGACATACATTGCAAAGTCAGCCTATGAAAAATTTGGAGGTTATGGTGTGGACTATCGTGTGGCTATGGATTTTGAGTTGATGTTGAGATTTACAAAAGGAGGAGCTAAGTTCTATATGATGGATGAGGATTTATCGGTATTTAGAATGGGCGGAATTTCGCAAACTGCGGGTAAACGAAGATTTGATGAGATGGAAAAGGCTATGTTAGATAATGGTCATGGAAAATTCAATACATCTATATTTATGGCTTATATTCACATTCGAACTTTTATTCGCAATGTGTTAAATCGCATTAATCCTGATTTGAAAAGTATGCTTATAACCAAGAAGATATAAATGTGGTGAAATTAATGGAAAAATATTTTAAAAATAATAACCAGTTACAGATGAAAAAATATTCATTGCCCGATTAATAAAGGAATCTTACATTTTTCGAAGATTCTGATAAATTGTAAAATTTGCACTTGTTTTTCGGTTATAAGAAGTTTTACTTAGATGAATGTATTTGATTTTTTAGGATTAGACTTATCTAAAGTTGTTGTTTTCTTGTATCAGACATTCGGTGTATCTATATCAGAGGAATATTTACAAGCATATCTGACTTATCTTGATAAAGTATTAATACTTGTTGTGTGGCTATTATTTCAGTCTCTATATAGTGGTTGGATGATTTCTACAAAAGCTTTTGGTAAATTAAAAGTGCTTTTGCAAGATTTAAGGGAAAATAGTTAATCTATAAAAGGATATATAATGAATAAGCTGAAATCATTGATAGACAGAGTAATTATTGACTTGTCTGAAAATAAGTCAATAGAAACAATTCTGCTAAAAGTTCAAACTATCAGCTATTATCTGAAAGACGATGATTTTTCGTCTTGGATAAGGCATGAGCAGAATGGATATGGAAATGACGAGTATCCTCTTCCTGATTATCGTAAGGTGAATTGTGTTGTAAAAATTGATGTCTCGCAATATGGAAGTATGGCTAAGAATATGATGTTTCCATGTGAGGTTATCAAAGATGATAAAATTTGTGAGAGGCTGACACACATGTCAGTATTTGAATCTTTGAATGAAATTGAGCAAATGTCTACAAATAAAGAGGATGGAAATGATTTGATAAAGGCAGTTTCATGGTATCTTGTTCAAAAATATATGGCACCATGTATTAATGGAAATATTCTTGTTGCCAATCAGCATATTAATATGAGCACGATACAAACCATAGTCTCTCAATTTAAGTCAAAGTTGTTAGCGTTTTTTCTGGAACTTAATGATAAAATGGATTGGGACATTAATTTTGATGTCTTTTCGACAAAAGGTCTAATCAAGCAAATTATGGTAACAAATAACATTAATGCTGCTGTTGTGGCAACGGATAGTGCTTCTGTTGCTACTGGGGATGTGAAAGTAGAAAATAGCTATATTGGAAATGTAGCTTATTCTGAAAATCAGAAAGAATTCTTGGCTTTGTTGGAGAAAATGGATAAACTACTATCTAATGTCAATAATGATGATTTAAAAGATTCTTTAGAATTGGTTAATGCAGAATCTAAGAAAAAGTCTTGGAACAAGAAACTGATGACAATGGGACTAAATGCGATGAAAGGGGTGGCTAATGGGCTTGTCGTTGAGGGATTGATGGAATTAATTGATAAAGGAATCACGTTATTATCAACTTGTTAATGATGAAAAACTTGAAGATATTACAATAGCAGAGCATGACGGTGGCGTAGAACTTTACCTCCAGATGACTTTTACCTCGTTTGGGATAATCGAGGATTGTAGTAATTATAAATAAAGAAAATTACATGAATATACTTTTTATAGGTGGAGCAGGCTTCATAGGCTCCAGTTTGGTAAAACAATTTTTATCAAACGAAAAGTTCAAGGTATTTGTGATAGAACCAGAATTTGCCAATGTCTCTAGACTGGATGGTCTGGATGTGAATATCTTTAGAATGGCATTGGACAATGTGGATGGTGTGGAACATATACTTGTGTCAAATAAGATAGATGTCGTGGTTCATCTTGTGTCTACGCTGATTCCTGGTAGTGGATATGATGATTTCAACAACGAGTTTAAGTACATGATTTTCCCTTCCATCAAACTGATGGAGATTTGTGCTAAGGAGAATATCAAGTTTGTGTATTTCTCCTCAGGGGGTACTATATATGGAAATCGCTCTACGATGCAGTCTTTTGTGGAGACGGATGATATGGCTCCGATTTCCTATTATGGTTGGTCGAAACAGATGATGGAGAATAGTATCTTGTTCAAGAATCGTACGGAAAAGTTGAAGTATCTAATAGTGCGTCCTTCCAATCCATACGGTCATGGGCAGAACTTGCATGGTAAGCAAGGACTTGTTGCTGTTGCTATTGGCAAAATCTTGGAGGAGAAACCTGTTGAGGTTTGGGGCGATGGCTCTGCCATTCGTGATTATATTTACATTGATGATCTGGCAAGAGTTTTCTATCAGTTGATAGACAAGGATGTCTGCAATGAGACGGTCAACTTGGGTAGCGGCAGAGGTTATTCTGTGAATGATGTCTTGGCATTCTTGAAGATTATCACAAAGAAGGACTTCAAAATAATCTATGAGAATGCTCGTCCAATGGATGTGTCCAACATGGTGCTGGATACCGAGAAAATGCAAAAGTTGGCAGATGTAGGGTTAACTCCAATGTTAGAGGGAATCTCTACTTTCTATAATGAATGTTTAAAAGGATAGAGTTATGATAAAAGTAGCTATTAGCGTAAATAAGTGTGACTCTGGTGGACAGAAAAGCTTGGTGATGGCTTATATGCGTAATTTCTCTTCTGATAGAATTAAGTTTGACTTGATTGTGGATGAGGATTCCAATAGTATTCCTTTCGATGAAGTGAAGGCTTTGGGTGGTCATGTATATGTGGTGCCTCCTTATCAGAAGATTGTTAGCCACATGAAGGCTTTGTACAAACTCTATACAAAAGAAAAGTATGATGTGCTTTATGCGGCAAACAACACAATGAATATTTTCCCTTTGTTTGTGGCAAAAATGGCAGGTATCAAGGTGCGTGTAAGTGAAAGCTTGACCACAGCTTCCAAGTTGGAAAAGAAAAAGACCTTGATGAAAAATGTCTTGAAACGTTTTTCTCATTGCTTTTGCAACTATTATATGGCGAATGGAATTCAGAGCGCAGAATATCAGTTTGGTAAGAAGACAACTCAGGACGGCAAGGTCGCTATATTCTTAAATCCTGTGGATGCCGAGAAGAATGATTTCTCTCCATTGATAAGGAAGGAGACGAGAGAGAAGTTTGGCTGGAATGACAAGGTGGTTTATGGAACAATAGCCAGATTTGAGAAGCAAAAGAATCCTTTGTTCTTGATAGAGGTGATGAATGAAATCAAAAACAGACAAGAGAATTCTCAGTTTGTAATTATCGGCATCGGTTCTATGGAACAGGAAATAAAGGATAAGATAGCAGAATATGGATTCGGAGACAGAATGAACTGGTTGGGAAGACGTGAGGATATCCGTCAGTTCTATAATGCCTTTGATGCTTTCTTATTGCCATCTTTGTATGAAGGTTTTCCTATCGTCGGTGTGGAATCACAAGCTGCTGGTCTTCCTGTATTCTTCTCAGATGCTGTAACTCGTGAGGCTGGCATCGAAGAGTTAGCTCATTTCATTGAGTTGAGCAAATCTGCAAAGGAATGGGTGGACATCATCATACCCGAGACTTCTAAGTTGATGCAAAATAGAAGAGGAAGAAAGGATTATTTGATGCAGAATGGCTTTGATGCCACAAGTGAGGCAGAGAGACTTACACAGTATTTTGAGAACGCAGTAAAAGAACAAAAATAGACACTTTTTATATGAACTATATTATCACTGGCGGTACCGGTTTCATCGGTACCCATCTTACAAATTTGATTAAGGAGCGTTATCCTAACGCCCAAGTATATAACCTCGACATCGTAAAGCCTGGTACTCCTAATCCGGTAGTAAAGGATTACAAGCCAGCTTTGCGTGATGGTCAGAAGCTACAGTCAACTTTCATCGAGTATGACATCCGTAAACCTATCGAGAATTTGCCGTTTACTCCTACAGAGGATGATGTCATTTTTAACTTCGCAGCAGTGCATCGTACTCCTGGCCATGAAGATCATGAATATTTCGAAACGAACATTCGTGGTGCTGAGAATGTGGTGGCTTTTGCTGAGAAGTGGAATATCAAGAAGATTGTGTTTACTTCGAGTATCGCACCATACGGTGCTGCTGAGGAATTGAAGAAGGAGACGACATTACCTACTCCTAACACTGCATATGGTATCTCTAAGTTGGTAGCTGAGAAGATTCATGAGAAGTGGCAGAATGGTGATGCGGCTCATCGCCAACTCACTATTCTTCGTCCTGGTGTGGTATTCGGAAAGGGTGAGAATGGTAACTTCACTAGATTGTACTGGGCTATCCGTGGTCATAAGTTTGCTTACCCAGGCAGAAAGGATACCATCAAGGCTTGTATCTATGTAAAGGAGTTGGTGCGTTTCATGCTGTATCGCTTGGAGCATCATGAACATGGTGTGGAGTTATACAACTGTTGCTTTGAGCCAGCTTATACCATTCAGTATATTGTTGAGGCTATGAAGAAGGTAACTGGCCTGACTCAGTTTGTGCCTGATATTCCTAACTGGGTTATCATGCCTATGGCTAGAGCTGCCATACTTCTTGGTTCACCAATGGGTATCTGTCCAGCGAGAGTGAAGAAACTCCAGATTTCTACTAATATCTGTGGTGAGAAGTTGAAGAACTGTGGTTATCAGTTTAAGTGGAGCTTTGAGGAAGCACTGGCTGACTGGTTCGAGGATAATGACAGACAAGGATTAAAATAATAAATTAATAAAGATGAAAGGAATCGTATTGGCAGGTGGTAGTGGTACTCGTTTGTATCCTATCACAAAGGGTATCAGCAAGCAGCTGATTCCTATATTCGACAAACCGATGATATATTATCCTATCTCGGTATTGATGTTGGCAGGTATCCGTGAGATATTGATTATTTCAACACCATTCGACTTGCCCGGTTTCAAACGACTTTTAGGCGATGGTAGCCAATTTGGAGTGAAGTTCGAGTACGCCGAGCAACCATCGCCAGATGGATTGGCACAGGCATTCATCATTGGCGAGAAATTCATCGGCAATGATTCTGCTTGTCTCGTGTTGGGCGATAACATCTTCTATGGTGCTGGATTAAACCAAATCTTAGCAAATGCTGTAGTAGATGCCGAGCAGAACAACAAGGCTACCGTTTTTGGTTATCGAGTAAGTGATCCTGAGCGATATGGTGTAGCAGAGTTTGATGAGCAAGGCAATTGCTTAAGCATTGAAGAGAAGCCAGAACATCCAAAGAGTAATTATGCTGTGGTGGGCTTGTATTTCTATCCTAACAAGGTGGTGGAAGTAGCTAAGCATATTAAGCCTTCCGCACGTGGTGAGTTGGAAATCACAACAGTAAACCAGGAGTTCCTGAAGGATAAGGAGCTGAAGGTACAGACCATGGCAAGAGGATTCGCCTGGCTTGATACCGGAACCCATGATTCCCTTTCAGAGGCATCCACATTTATCGAAGTTTTGGAGAAGCGTCAGGGCTTGAAGGTGGCTTGTCTGGAAGGAATCGCATATCGTCAAGGTTGGATTACCGCAGAACAATTGAGAGAGAATGCTCAGCCTATGTTGAAGAATGACTATGGTAAGTATCTCCTTTCAATCCTTGATGAGAAAGTTCAAACTTATAACAAGAAAAATATATATGGCAAAGAAAAATATAATAATCACTGGTGGTGCTGGTTTCATTGGCTCACATGTGATAAGATTGTTTGTAAACAAGTACCCCGAGTATAATATTATCAATCTTGACAAATTAACGTACGCGGGTAACCTTGCTAACCTCAAAGATATTGAGGACAAGCCCAACTACAAGTTTGTTAAGATGGACATTTGCGACTTTGATGCTTTCTATCAGTTGATGCAGGATGAGCATGTAGATGGCATTATCCATCTTGCAGCTGAAAGTCATGTAGACCGCAGTATCAAAGATCCATTCACATTTGCTCGTACCAATGTAATGGGTACATTGACTCTTCTCCAAGCAGCCAAACTCTATTGGGAGTCGTTGCCAGAAAAATATGAAGGTAAGCGTTTCTATCATATCTCAACAGATGAGGTATATGGTGCATTGCAGATGACTCACCCTGAAGGTATTAAACCTCCTTTTACAACAAAAGCAAGTTCAGAGGAACATCATCTGGCATATGGTGAAGATTTCTTCTACGAGGTAACTAAATACGATCCTCACTCTCCCTATTCTGCATCAAAAGCAAGTTCAGACCATTTTGTACGTGCTTTCCATGATACATACGGCATGCCTACAATTGTAACCAATTGTTCAAACAACTATGGTCCTTATCAATTCCCTGAAAAATTGATTCCTCTCTTTATCAACAATATTCGTCAGCGTAAACCTCTTCCTGTCTATGGTAAAGGAGAAAACGTACGTGACTGGTTGTATGTTGAAGATCATGCTCGTGCAATTGACTTGATTTTCCATAAAGGTAAGGTTGCTGAGACATATAATATTGGTGGTTTCAATGAGTGGAAGAACATCGATATCAT
>OQWI01000364.1_pt1 | contig 20742 bp, 17 predicted proteins | sample 1691551 | NCBI WGS metagenome assembly OQWI01 (sample SAMN03418259, study PRJEB22391) | human gut metagenome | biome: human-gut; feature: organic feature; material: feces | host: Homo sapiens | place: Tanzania | collected 2013-01
AAGGATTAGCATCCTTAGGCACAGAGACATCCTTTTTCATATGCTGCACGTATGGTCCGAAACGGCCGGCACCTACGGTGACAGCCTCACCTTCATACTCACCGAGTGCACGAGGCAGTTTAAATAGCTCAAGCGCTTCTTCAAGGGTTATTGTCTGTATGCTTTGACCCTTGTTGAGCTGAGCAAAACGCGGTTTGTCTTCTTCATTTGCCAATCCAATCTGCACCATTGGTCCGAAACGACCTATCTTCACACTCACAGGTTTGCCAGTGCCAGGTTCTGTGCCCAACACACGCTCGCCAACCTTATGTTCGCTCTTTTCTTGTAATGTTGCCACTACCATTGGCTCAAGTTTGGCATAGAAGTCACGCATCATCTCCTGCCAGTTCTCACGCCCTTCGGCTATCTCATCAAATTCCTTTTCCACATTGGCAGTGAAATTATAGTCAATGATTTCTGGAAAAGAATGCACCAGGAAGTCGTTGACCACAGTGCCTATATCGGTAGGAAGCAATTTGTTCTTTTCGTTTCCAACAACCTCTGCCTTTGTAGTCTTGGTCATCTTATCATCGGCAAGACGTATTATGTGACACTCTTTCTCTTCTCCCTTCTTATCACCCTTCTCCACATATTCTCTTTGCTGGATTGTGGATATAGTAGGAGCATAAGTGGATGGACGGCCAATGCCAAGTTCCTCAAGCTTTTTCACAAGACTTGCCTCAGTGTAGCGCAGGGGATGCTGCGAATAGCGCTCAGTGGCCACAAGCTCCTTCATAGAGAGAGATTCACCTTTTTTCACTACTGGAAGAATCTCGCCTGAATCTTCTTGTTGGGCATCATCATCGCTCGATTCCTTATACACACGCAAGAAACCGTCGAAAGTGATTACCACACCGGTGGCAATGAAAGTATAGGCTGCTGCTGTAGTGGCATTGGCATCGTCTTTCATGCTGATGGTTATGACAGTCTTCTCTGCTTCAGCATCTGCCATCTGACATGCGACAGTACGCTTCCATATCAAATCGTAGAGACGCTTTTCCTGCGTCGTACCTTCAATCTCATGGTTTGACACGTATGTTGGACGTATAGCTTCGTGAGCTTCCTGAGCTCCTTTGGAACTTGTATGAAACTGGCGTGGCTTGGAATAATTTTCACCATGCATGGCCACTATCTCTTGCTGTGTGGTGTTGATACAAAGCGAAGACAGGTTTACGGAGTCGGTACGCATGTAAGTGATGTAACCAGACTCATACAGATGCTGAGCCAGCATCATGGTCTGCGACACGGTAAAGCCAAGCTTGCGAGCAGCTTCCTGCTGTAACGTTGATGTTGTGAACGGTGGAGCAGGAGTGCGCTTCACAGGCTTTTTTTCTATGTCAGATATATAAAAGTTTTTATTGCGGCATGCGTTCAGGAAGGCTTCGGCTTCCTTTTCGGTTTTGAAGCCATGCGCAAGGGCTGCTTTCACCTCCTGGCCATCAACGAGGAATAGGCCAACGACCTTGTATGATGATTCGCTTGTGAAGTTTTCTATTTCCCTCTCTCTCTCGACAATGAGACGCACTGCAACACTCTGCACGCGTCCTGCCGAAAGGCTTGGTTTGAGTTTTTTCCATAGCACAGGCGATATTTTAAAGCCCACTATGCGGTCAAGCACACGACGAGCCTGCTGCGCATTGACCAGTCCCATATCGATTGTGCGCGGTGTTTCAATAGCTTTAAGTATGGCTGTTTTTGTAATCTCATGGAACACTATTCTCTTTGCCGCCTTGGGATCAAGCCCGAGCACCTGGCTGAGATGCCAGCTGATAGCTTCTCCCTCGCGGTCTTCATCGGATGCGAGCCAAACAGTTTCAGCTTTGTTTGCTTCTTTTTTCAGTTCTTTCACCACACCTTCCTTATCGGATGGTATTTCATATTCAGGAGAGAAGTCGGTGAGATTGACGCTCATCTCCTTTTTCTTCAAGTCGCGTATATGGCCATACGACGACAACACTTTGTAATCCTTGCCGAGAAACTTCTCAAGGGTCTTTGCCTTAGCAGGTGACTCGACTATTACCAAATTCTTTTGCATATATTGTTATTCTTAATTATTCGCACACATTTGCGCATATCTCATCATTCTCATGACATGCTGTTTACTGGCTATGGCAAGAAACCGTTGCCACTTACAGCCAGGCCTTGACCTAATATGAAATACCATACAAGTACGGCATCCACAACCATAGCCAATTGTTCCAAAGCCATCCTTAGGTATCGTGCATTGCATTGCATCGCATGCATACAGATGCAGCTATTTAATCTATGCAGGGTAGCATATTTGCAAATTCGGGTGCAAAGGTAAACATTTTTTTTTAGGCTTATATAATAATGTGTGTTTTTTTTAATTTAATCTCATCGGGGCACAATGCGCAAATATAAAGAAAACAACCGTTGAAATCAACAAACCATTCCATTCCATGGTGACAAACGCCATGCAAGAGCGCACAAAGTAACAATATTTTAAATCTTTGTTACAAATAAACAAAGGGATAAAAGATTAAATTTATAATTTTGCACACGAATCATGATTGCCTTACATGGCATGATCGCTCCAATTATTCAAACAGAATATAAACCTAACTCAATATCGCAACAATGGCAACAGAAACGAAGACACAAGAAGCCTCGGGATTCTACAAACTCAGTTGGCTTCAGCGAATCGGCTTTGGTTCGGGTGACCTTGCCCAGAACCTCATCTTTCAGGTGACATGCATGTACCTGCTATTTTTCTATACTGACATCTACGGACTCAATGAGGTTGACGTGTCAGTTATGTTTCTTGTGGGAAACATAGCAAATGTAATATGGGACCCTATAGTAGGCACTCTCATCGACAAGAGCAATCCCAAGCTTGGCAAATACCGTTCATACCTCGTGTATGTGGGCATTCCACTCTCAGGCTTTGCCATTCTTTGTTTTTGGGATGGCTATGCTCCATCGCTTCTATATGCGTACGTTACATATATAGCGATGACATTGCTCTACACTTTCATCAATGTGCCATACGGAGCGCTAAACTCTGCGTTGACACGCGACACGAATGAGATAACAATCCTCACTTCTGTGCGCATGTTCTTGGCCAACTGTGGCGGTCTGGCTGTTGGTTCAGGCCGCATATAGAAGCGATGGAGCATAGTTGGTTCAGGCCTGCCACTCCTCATAGCTCATTTTACCAATGAGAAGAGCGAAGGACTTCCTAAAGATCCTAAAGCATGGTTCATCACAATGGCGATATACGGTGTAGTAGGACTTCTATTGCTCCTTTTCTGCTTCTCTCAATGCAAGGAGAGAGTGGTAATGGATGCTAAAGAGAGCGAAGAAGTGAAAGTAAGCGACCTCTTCACCGAATTTGTGCGCAACAAACCTCTGCGCATCATAGCCCTGTTCTTTATCACAGCCTTCGCCATGATGTCTATAGGCAATGCCGCTGGCGCATATTTCGTCAACAGCAACCTGCATGGCACACCCGAACAGCTCTCTCTGTTCATGGGACTCGGCTCTGCACCTGCATTCATATTCATGCCCCTCGTGCCAGCAATAAAAAGGGCCATAGGCAAAAGAAACATGTTCTTCGCCTTCCTTGGCATTGCCATAATCGGCATGGCAGCTCTCTACATCATTGCCAAGATGGATAATCCTAACATGATTCTCATCTACATAGCACAGTTCATCAAGAGCACTGGCGTTATCGTAGCCACTGGATATATGTGGGCACTTGTGCCAGAAGTCATATCATACGGTGAATACACAAGTGGCAAGCGCATCGCTGGCATTGTCAACGCTCTCACAGGCCTATTCTTCAAGGCAGGCATGACCCTCGGCAGCGTGGTCGCTCCAGCCGTACTCGCTTATGTGTGCTACGACAAGACAACCGTGATGCAGACACCTCTGGCGGAGGAAGGAATCTTATGGCTCGTATGTGTCATTCCTGCTTTTCTTCTTGCCATCGCTATGATAATTATCTCTAAATATGAACTCACAGACGAGAAGATTGACGAAATCAACAAGGCTATAGAGGCAAGAGCCAAAGAAAACAAACAATAGCCTTATAGCCCCATAGCAAGCATCGGCAGCAATGGCACTGGACTTATCCCATAAAGACCAAAGCTGCAGATGCCTGCTATCGGAGTTAAAGGCCGGGTTTGCCAAAGCATTACTAAACAAGATAATGGCATTGCATCTCACTTAAACTTTTATACTTTCTATTTATGATTGCATCATAGCATCATTACAGTATAATCAGCCACGTTAATAACATAATTAGCTATATTAATAACATAATCATCCATATTTAAACATGAAAACGTTCATATCTACCTTAGCATTAGCCATCTGCACAACCAACATCAACGCCCAATCTCTCCAGCACGCATACAGAGACTTTCTGCGTGTGGGAGTAAGCGTAAACCAATGGCAGGTCAAAGCTGAAGAAAAAGTAAAAGACGGAATATCATACTCAGGAGCATACAAGACAGACCAGACAGCCGACTACCCACTCATAGCCCAACACTTCGGATGGGTCGTTCCTGAAAACTGCATGAAATGCGAAGTCATTCATCCTGAGGAGGGAGTGTACGACTTCACCCTTGCCGACCAACTGGTAGACAAAGCTCTGGCCAACGGACAGAAGGTCATAGGACACTGCCTCATATGGCACTCACAATGTGCTCCATGGTTCTTTACTGACGACAACGGCAATCAGGTTTCGGCCGACGTGTTGAGAAAGCGCATTAAAGACCACATTTACACTATAGTATCTCATTTCCGCGGCCGCATCGTAGGATGGGATGTCGTCAACGAGGCTTTTGAGGACAACGGCACACTGCGCGAAAGCATGTTCTACAAGATTCTTGGAGAGGATTTCATTCCGTTGGCCTTCCAATATGCCCATGAAGCCGACCCTAATCTGGAACTGTATTACAACGACTACTCTATGAACAAGGCCAAGAAACTTGATGGCGTAATCAACTTTTTCCGTCCGCTCATAGCCAAAGGAATGCGCATCGACGCCATAGGCATGCAGGCGCACATGATTTACGGCGACACCGACTATATTTCTGAATACACACGTTCCATCAATGAGATTGCAAAATTGGGGCTGAAGGCTCAATTCACAGAACTTGACCTCACCATGCTTCCGAACCCATTCGGTTTCTCAGGAGCCAACATCAGCGACAATGCTGCATACAAAGAGTCGATGGACCCATACAAGGATGGATTGCCAGCAGAAAAGCAGGCACAGTTTGACGAGTTCTGGCTCGACTTCTTCCAGATGCTGATGAACAACAAAGACAAGGTGAACCGTGTCAACTTCTGGTGCATGAATGATGCCAACTCATGGCGCAACGACTTTCCTATCCACGGACGCACAGACTATGCCACACTCTTTGACAGACAGTCAAAACCTAAGCCAACAGTGGCAAAGCTCATCGAATTAGGCGAAACAGGCAAACGCCCTGCTCCCGCCCCTGTGAAGCTTTCAAAGAAAAAGGTGAAGAAATAAAGCTGACTTTTCCACACAAACGATACATGCTCATACACAACTAAGAGAAAACGCCTGAGCAAGTTTGCTAAACAAAAGAAACTTAATAACCATCTAACAATTATAGAAACTATGGCAACAAAAAAAAGATACCTGTTCCCGACCGACTACATGGCCGACCCTTCCGTTCATATCTTCAACGGAAAAATATACATCTATCCAAGTCACGACTGGGAGGCTTCTAATGTCGAGAATGACAATGGCGACCAATATATAATGAAAGACTACCACGTTCTCTCTATTGACGGTGACCCCATGACAGGCACTGTGACCGACCATGGATGCGTGCTCCGACAAGAAGATATCCCATGGGCAGGACGCCAGCTATGGGACTGTGATGTGCAGGAATATGAGACAGAGGTCCCTACAAATGCGCAGGAACAAGCAGAAGGCATGGGTTTCAGTAAGAAGGTCAAGAGATATGTCATGTATTTCCCTCTCAAAGACCGCAACGATGTGTTCCATTGGGGCATAGCCATAGCAGACAATCCTGCAGGCCCATTTATTCCACAACCAGCACCTGTGCCTGGCAGCTACAGCATCGACATGTGCGCTTACCGCGATGATGCCGATGGAGAGACTTATGTATATTTCGGCGGCCTTTGGGGCGGACAGCTGCAGCGATACAAAGATAATATACATCTTGAAACGCCACACCTTCCTGAGGGTAAAGAAGATGCTCTTCCAAGCCGTTGCGTGCGTCTCACCAAAGATGGCATGAACTTTGCAGAAGCTCCTCGTCCAATTCTTGTAGTCGATGATAATGGCAATCCTCTCAAAGCCGACGATCCTCACCGTTTCTTCGAAGCTTCATGGATGCACAAGTATAACGGCAAATATTACTTCTCCTACTCCACTGGCGACAGTCATCTGCTATGCTATGCTGTGGGCGACAACCCTTACGGTCCTTTCACATACAAGGGAGTAATACTCACTCCTGTGGTAGGTTGGACCACACACCATGCCATTCTCCAATATGATGGCAAATGGTACCTTTTCCATCACGACTCAGTGCCATCTGGTGGCAAATCATGGCTCCGCAGCCTGAAGGTGTGCGAGATTGAATACGACAAAGATGGCAATATAAAGACCATTGATGGCATGGACGAATAAACAAAAAAGAAGAAATATATTAACGCACAAAAATCACAATGTATTTACTTGGTTACGACATAGGCACATCATCGGTCAAAGCTTCCATCGTTGATGCAGCTACAGGACAGACAGTGGCAAGCGCGCAATATCCTGACACGGAGGCTCCAATCACATCAAAGCAAGCAGGCTGGGCAGAACAAGAACCAGAGATGTGGTGGGACGAACTGAAACAGGCCACAAAGCGTGTGGCAGAGAAAACTGGCTCACTCAACGACGTAGCAGCCATAGGCATATCCTATCAGATGCATGGCCTGGTATGTGTAGACAAAGAAGGCAAACCTCTCCGCCCATCTATCATTTGGTGCGACGGACGCGCTGTGCCTTACGGCAATGCTGCCTTTGAAGCTATTGGAGGTGAAAAATGTCTTGAGCATCTTCTAAATTCTCCTGGCAACTTCACTGCAGCCAAACTGGCTTGGGTGAAAGACAATGAGCCAGACATATATGCCAAGATTGACAAGATAATGCTTCCTGGCGACTACATAGCTCTCCGATTAAGCGGTGGCGACAAGAAGACCACTATCTCGGGACTGTCAGAAGGCATGTTTTGGGACTTTAAAAACAATGAGGTGAGCAAAGACATTCTCAACTTCTATGGATTCTCTGAAGACATCATATCAGATATTGTGCCAACCTTCTCCATTCAGTCAAGAGTGTGCAAATCTGTAGCTGACGAACTTGGCATTCCTGCAGGAACACCCATATCTTATCGTGGCGGCGACCAGCCAAACAATGCCCTGTCTCTTAACGTGATGAAACCAGGAGAGATAGCTGCCACAGGAGGCACATCTGGCGTGGTCTATGGTGTGCTCGGTGAAGTCAATTACGACAAACTCTCACGCGTTAACACATTCGCCCATGTCAACCACAACCAGCCAGACACTCGTTTGGGAGTGCTTCTCTGTATCAATGGCACAGGCATCCTCAATGCATGGATGAAGCGTACTGTGGCTCCCGAAGGCATATCATACGGTGAAATGAACGACATGGCAGAAAGTGTACCAGTAGGTGCAGAAGGTCTGTCCATCATTCCTTTCGGCAATGGAGCTGAGCGTGTGCTTCAGAATGATAATCCTGGAGCATCCATACACGGAATAAACTTCAACATCCACACAAAGGCACACATGCTGCGCGCAGCACAGGAAGGCATTGCCTTTTCTTTCGCCTACGGCATGGATATCATGTCAAAGATGGGCATGCAGATCAAGACTATCAAAGCAGGACATGCCAACTTGTTCCTATCACCACTCTTCCGCCGCACTCTCGCCTCTGTCACAGGAGCAACAATCGAACTATACGAGACTGACGGTTCTGTAGGAGCAGCATATGGAGCAGGCATAGGCGCAGGCATATACAAGAATAGCGATGAAGCCTTCAAGACTCTGAAGCATATTGACACTATACAGCCTGAATGCGACTGTGAACCATACAAGGCTGCTTACAATCTATGGGTAGAGAGACTTGGAAAATGACAATTACAGAAAATGACAAAAAGAACAACACCTTTAAGACGGTTTTATCGTCTTAAAGGTGTTGCTCTTTTTATCCCAAATCGGTCATTAAACCTATAGAGGTTAAGAACTTCAATCTTTATTCTTTTTCTTACCAAACATTCCTTTCACCTTTCCGAATGCCTTCTGCGCTGTGCCCTTCACCTTGTCTGCCACGCTCTCTGCGGCATTTTCAGGTCTCAAGTCCGACACATTAGCTGCAGCAGGCACAGAAGAAGAAGCAACACTTGCTTTCACGCCTTGATCTACAGGGTTACCTGCGAGTTCGTTGAAATATCTATACAATCTATTATCCTCATCCACATCACCAGAAGATATGGAAACAGGACTTGTTGACTTTTGCATGTATTTACCCGATATTGACAGTTCTTTTGGCACATTAGCTTCGTTAAGCGTAATCACCACGTTGTATGAATCATCTGAACCCTTATCTTTATTGCGCAAGGTGAATGTTTCCTTATTGCCTGCCTTCTTATAATTCAAAATGTCATAACATGGGTCATCATCACCCTCCATCCAATAGAGTTTCTTATTGCGGTCTATGACATTACGTCCAACGGTCTGCGTATAGAGCAACTGTATCTGCGCTGAAGCCGACATGGAGAAAGCAAGGAAGATAACTGAGAAAATGTGTTTCTTTTTCATAATCATAAAGCGTTTAGAATTGTTGGTAGTAATAAATTAGTAAAAACATGTGTTCAAGACATTAAACTCTATCATTCAAAAAATCATGAAACATATTTGATTGCAAATATAAATAAAAAAACAAATACAGCAGCCAAAGAACAAAAAAATAATCACTTTAACATGATTTTCTCTCCTTGCTGCTGTAATTATCATGCATATAAATAAAAAAGCATTTTGATTTTTTTCATTCATCACACATGAATGAAAGGGAAAGGTTTGACCCACAATCGGTCATTAGGCCTAAACAGAATTATCAAGACATTATAGATTCTTTTCAAATCTAATGACCTATTTGGGTTAAAACCTCACATACAATTCTGCCCATACTTCATTATAGTCGCAATCTGCGCTCAAACGGTCGTGCACATAATTATATTGCACCTGCATAATGAGGTTTTTATGCAAACGCACATTAGGTATGACAGAATACATTGTGCGCATAGAATCCCAGTTGCCCTGATTCCTGTAAGCATCATACTTCACATTCATCTTCAGCCAATCATTGCATGGAACCCCTACAATGGCATACCAACCGTCAGCACGTCCTGTGCCCGAAAAAGAATCTGAATCATTGTCATAGTCGCTAATATTATAACCTTGAGAATGCGCATATTCAGCCCTGGCCGTCCAACCATTATGTTCATATTTCATAGCTGCAGCCCAACGATTACGATCTACTGTGACACCACTGCTGCAGTAATTGCCCGTCCATCCAAATAAACCCACGTAGAGATCTTTGACAGGCTGCACTTGGACTGTGCCAAGGAAATCTTTGCGTGCATTCACATCTGATGTGTTGATGCCCTGGCCATTCATCATCTGCAACTGATAATGTACGTATCTATGGCCATCGCTTTTCGATGGGAAAAGGTCACCCTGAACCTGTATGCCCTGATCTCGTCCACCGTTAGCAACACCATTCTCAATGCTGCCAACACCAGCAAGCTCACGCGTCACCTGCGCATAGTCACCAGCACCCACATCAAAAGGATTATATGGGTTCTCAAAGAGGAAAGCACGCTTAAACTGGCCTACCTTAATCATACATTCCTTGTTCTTGGTCCATTCAACGAAATAGTCCTTCATATGAAACTTAGAATTGCTCACTTGAACCTGCACCCTATACTTAAAATCATTAAGGATAGTACCATCTACATAAGCACGTACCAACCGCTGACTAAAGCCTGTGCCGCCATGCTTGCCATCTTGGTCTGAATAAGTGTATTTACCAATAAAATATCCACCAAATTTTGGCACACTGGCATAATCTTTCAAACTGCGTCCCATCAATGGACTTTTTGCCTCGTTGTGTTCACAGCTCACATCCGTCTGCGCTAATGAATGCATCGCCACACTTCCTGCCAGAACAGCAGAAATGACCATCTTTCTCATTGTCTCGTTTTAAAGTAAATGTTCAAAAAAATAAAAAAAGGACTCAAGAGTTCATTCACCGTACCCAAACAATTTAGGATGGAGCACGGCAAATGAAAATCTTGAAATCCTGCTGAATATTATGTCTGTTTTCTTTTATTTAGCTTCTATCTCAAACTGCGGAGCAGGCACATCCATAGAGTTGAAAAGCGAAGGCTGCGGATAATCGTCCCAGCAGTAGCGCACTGTCGTAGTGCTCACACCTTCTGGCAAAACCACATTAACAATGTTTTTGCCTGCAACCTTTGCTTCTGCCCATTGATACTTGCCGCCCACAAGGATGGCAAAGTCGTGAAGTTCGCCTTGCTTCAATCCATCAGCCACACCAGAGAAAGTGAGCACAATCTTACCGTCTGCCACTTTTGCCGACACAGGCATTGGCACATCTCCATCCTTGCTCTTGTCTCCATAAGCCAAACGGCTCATCTGCTGCGCCGCGCGCTTGCCTGCAGTCTTCTTGTCCTGCGGATGAATGTCGTTATACTCTCCTGTGTCGAGTGTCGGTGCAAGAGAGGCTCCCTTGATGCTGTGCGCAGCCACATATTGCTGGTTGCGAATCTGAGTCCATCCAGTCTCCACTGGATTAGCATGTTTAGACATATATCCAGGAAGCTGCATTATTACTACAGGGAAATCACTCTTGAACTGCCCTCTCCATGCTTCCACCATTGCTTTGAGCATGGCTGCGTATGTTTTAGAGTTGCCCTGATTGCTCTCACCTTGATACCACAGCATACCCTTCACCGGAAAGTCGCGCAAAGGAGCAATCATAGCATTATAGAGACCTGTTGGAGTGTCGACAAAATATGTGCTGGCAGGCTTTGGCGGCATGGTGCATCCGACAGCCATCTGCATTTGTGATGGCAGAGGAAACACAAGTTCACCAATCTCAAGCTGATAGAGTTTGCCTTTGGTGAAATTGCCCATACCCGACTGTGACATGAGGTGAACCACTATATCATTGCGACCTTCACGCAAAATGCCTTCATTCACCTGATAGACACGAGGAGGATACTCATATGTGGTGTTGCCTACATATTGCCCATTGACGAAAATAGTGTCAGCATCCTTCATGGCACCAAAACGCAATATGCCCTTCTTGCCAGCAAGCTCCTTTGGTATGTCTACCGTAGTGCGGAACCAGTATGAGCCATTCTTGCGGCCGCTCCAATTGGAGAACATGTCAACGGTCTTCCATGAAGAGAAGTCGTATCCTTGTTCATTCCATCTGAGCATCACCGTGTCCTTTGCGTTCATAGTCTTTTCCCAGTCCATGCCAGCTTTAGTTTCTGCACGGCGCACAGAGTCGACCCAATTTTCTTGGTTGTACTTTGCCTTCTGAAGTTCCTTGTCATAGCCTTCGAAGGTGGCAAGCACATCACGTGGCATCCACGCCTGCACCTGCGTGCCTCCCACAGCCGAATTGATTATTCCCACGGGCACGCCATATTTTGCCTGCAGCTCTTTGGCCATAAAATAGCATATGCCGCTCACTTCTGCACAGTTTTGTGGCGTGATGTTTTGCCATGGCAATACCGTCACATCATCATTGGGGCGCACATAATTGAACTGGTGCGGAAATTTCAGATAACGAATGTTGTCATTCGAATAGTCTTTCACCTCATTGGCCACCACATCCATGCAGCGTCGTATGGGCAATTCCATATTCGACTGTCCCGAACACAGGAATACATCGCCAATAAGCACATTGCTGACTTGCTTGGATGCACCTCCAGCTTTGACAGTCAGCACATACGGACCGCCAGCCTTCATCTTTGGCAGATACACTTTCCAGTTTCCATCTGCATCGGCCTTTGTTTTCACACTCTTTCCATTGATAGTAACGGTGATTTCATCATCCGTCTGCACCTTTCCCCACACAGGCACCTTTACATTGCGCTGAAGTACCATGCCATCGGAGAAGAAACGGGGCAGCCGAATCATTTGTGCCTGCATCATGGCGTTAACCATGAAGAGCATCATCAGTAAAAATATTCGTCTCATGTTTTTAATGTTTATGCACGACAAAGTTAGCAATAATAAACGACATTGGTATGTGTGACATCAAATATTTGTGCGTTAGCAGAAAAAACGCTAAATTTGCACAAGTTTTGCCTTGAAGATGCGCCACACGCACCAAAGGCATAAAGACGGCCAAGGCCGTCTTTTTATTGCTGAAACTATTATATAATAGTTAATTGGAACGGATTGGGATAATTGCAGAAATTTTGACAGGAAAAACACTTCACTTATGATACAGCTTATGGACAAGAAAATAATCATAGCACACCTCTGCCTTGTGTGCTCAGGTACATTTTGGGGCCTGATGGCTCCCGTGGGCAAAGATGCCATGCTGCACGGCATCGATGGCATTGACCTGGTCTCGTTCCGCGTGCTTGGCGGTGCCATCCTCTTCTGGTTAGCCTCACTCTTCGCAAAGAAAGAGCATGTGCCAACAAAAGACATCCTTCGCCTTGCAGGTGCAGGAGTCTTCGCATTGGTGTTCAACCAATGCTCCTACACCATCGGCCTCAACTTCACATCACCCACCAACTCAAGCATCATGACGACCTCCATGCCTATATTCGCCATGATTTTATCATTCTTCATCTTGAAGGAACCAATCACATGGAAGAAAGCTCTCGGGGTGCTCTTGGGATGCAGCGGAGCTGTCATCATCATCCTCACAAGCGCATCCTCGTCAAATGCCAAAGTGGGCAACATTTGGGGTGACCTTCTATGCATGTCGGCCCAACTTTCTTTCGCTCTCTATTTGGCCTTGTTCAAGCCTCTTGTGCAGAAATATTCACTCTTCACCATCAACAAATGGATGTTCACATGGGCAGCTCTTATGATATGGCCGTTCACCTTTTCCCACGTGTCGGCCATACCCTTCTCAAACGTGCCAACCGCCACATGGATGGAGACGGGCTACGTCGTCTTCTTCGGCACCTTCCTGAGCTATATCTGCATGATGGTTGGCCAAAAGTCGCTGCGCCCCACAGTGGTGTCTGTCTACAACTACGTGCAGCCATTAGTATCTGTTTCAGTGAGTGTAATCACGGGCCTCGCCATCTTCAAAGGCACTCAGGTCTTTGCATCCCTTCTTGTTTTCACAGGTGTATGGCTTGTTATTGTTTCCAAGTCACGCAAGGACGTCAAAGCTGAAAAGAGAAGAAAGTGAGAGACGTATCCATGATTCGTTCATGCCTGTAATTTCTTGAGAAAAAAAGAAGGATATTTATGTCCGGTCGTTTTGACCCAAATCGGTCATTAGATTTGGGTTAAAAAAGTATTACGTAATACTTGGCCAAGTATCATATAATACTTTGCAAAGTATCACGTGATACTTGGCCAAGTATCCTTACCCTCTTTTTTTGACGAATATAAACCAACTTGTCACATCACTCCCATCCACGAGAGCAGCATCGATGAGAACAAAGCAGTGAAGACACCATTAAGAATAAGTCCGAGAGAGGCAAAGACGCCATGCTCCTCGCCATGCTGCATGGCAGCAGAAGTGCCTACAGCGTGTGAAGCCGTGCCTATTGAGAGTCCTTGAGAATCGGGATGTTTGATGCGTCCAAACTGAAGGACACGAAATCCGATGACAGAACCTAAGATACCCACTATGACCACAATAGCTGCTGTGAGGGAAGGTATGCCGCCAAGGGTGCGTGTCACCTCCATGGCAATTGGAGTGGTGACAGATTTAGGTGCAAGTGATAGGATCACAGGTGTGGAGGCGCCAAGCATCTTGGCTATGAGCACCACCGACATTATGCCAACGATGCATCCCACAAGCTGTGACACCACAATAGGCACAATCTGCTTTCTTATAGCAGAAAGCTGACGATAGAGCGGCACTCCAAGAGCCACCACTGCTGGTTTGAGCCAGAAGTCAATTTTTGCGCCGCTCTGTTCATAAGTTTCATAACTGACTCCTGATAGTTTTAGAAAAACTATAAGGAAGATTATGCTTATCAAAATAGGATTAAGCACTGCCCACCCTACTTTCCTCTGTATATATCGTGACAAGAAATAGACGCCAAACGTAAGCGTCAAAAGAAAATATTCATTTTGCAAGTATTCCATGATTTGAGTCTTTATTATTTCTTCTTTATCTTCTTGATGACAATGCGCGTGAAATGATGACTCCATCCTGTTGTGACAAGCACAAGCACGGTACTTGCAACCACAGAAATAGTTATTGGCCAAAATTCAGCCTCAATAATGTCGAGATATAGCATAAGAGCCACACCTGGAGGCACAAAGAAAAAGCCCATGTTTGACACTAAGAAACTGGAAAGGCCTTCCACCCATTCCAGCTTGACTACTTTCATCTGAAGCAAAGCTGTGAGCAACAGCATGCCCAAGATGCTTGATGGCACAGGCACAGAAGTGAGCCATACAATCAACTCACCTATTGCCAAGCAACCGATAATGATTGCCAACTGTTTAAAAATACTCATTTTACCTTATTATTACTATTTCCTAAAAACTCTAACCAGCATCAAAATCCCATCACCACAGCATCATTCTTATCCTTGCTGCGCAAATATTTACCAAACTCAGCCATCACACGCTCAGTAGCGTTCTCCACATTGCGCAATCTGCCCCAGTCTTCCTTCAGACATAGCGAATGCACATCGTCTGGAGCCCCCCATGCTATCCATATCTCCACTTCATGTCCCTCCCATGCCTCAGCATAACCAGTGGATGCCATAGCATAATCGGTGGAAAACAATTGGCAGGCGCCGCGCACCATCTGCTCTGCCACAGGACGCGACACCACATCATTGTCAGCAATCATTTGCTCCGTCACACCGAGCATGCGCTCTTTCACTTCGTTTTGATAAGCCACAATACTTCCGATGAAATATTTGCTCGCACCGCTGCGAGCTGTAATAGCAGAGGCTATTCTGCCTCCTGTGCACGATTCTGCTGTTGCTACAGTCATAAGTAAATGTTCAATTCGTTGCTTGTGATGATATTATTTATTCCAAAATTGTCATTGAATATCTATTTCAATAGTGTTTGTTCCGAGCATGCTGTTACAGACGCATTTAATACATGGATACTTTCAGCTAAATGCTGACGGAAACAAGATGAAGAAAGGAATGCTGAGAAGAGGTGAATGGAATCAATGCACACTCCGTTCCAGTCTCTAAAGACAGATTTGGGTTTGGGCCCATATCAATGTTGACACAGACCCAAACATCAATTATATTATTTCCAACCAGCCGATTCTATTATATTCTTAGGAATCTCTGTGTTGTCTATTCTTCCATGGAACTTCTCAGCTCCAGCGCCTATAGCAAACACAGGCACATAACCATCAGAATGGCCGCCGCTCGTCCATCCCACCATTGCGATGTCGTCAAGTATCTCCTTAGCCACTGTGGCTATATGCTCATCCTTCTGATATTCGCTTGCGTCAAGTGCAGGCTTCTTGCCTACGAACGTGTCATCGAAGACACGGCGCAGACGCGCTTCCTGATGCTCGTTTACTTTCACATCACCGAACAATCCGAAGTTTTCGCTCAAAGTCTTCTTTGCCATCTCCCATGTCACCTTATTGCCTGTATTCTTGCGAAGTTCGTTAAACTTTGCGCTGAGTCCGTTGACACTCACACGCTGATAGCGCAAAGCTTGAAGATTAAGTTCGTAACGTCCCTTGCCAAGCACAATGCCGCCTGTCTCATGATCGGCCGTGACAACGATGAGGGTCTCATCTGGATGCTGTTCATAAAACTCGTATGCCACACGGATAGCGTTGTCAAAATCGATAACCTCATTAAACGCTGTGGCTGCATCGTTGGCATGGCAAGCCCAATCAATCTTGCCGCCTTCTACCATAAGGAAGAAACCGTTGTCATCACCCTTAGAAAGGAAATTGATGCCCGCGCGTGTTATCTCAGCCAATGTCATATCGCCTTTTTTACGGTCAATGGCATAAGGTATGCTTGTGCGGTCTTTCTTGCTTGCCTCTTCTGTTTGGAAGAGTATCATCTTATCGGCCTTTGCACGCTTCTTGCCGTAATCCTTGTAACCGCGAGCTATAGTATAACCAGCCTTCTGACACTGCTCATAGAGAGTGCCTTCCTCTGGCGCCTTGCGACTTGAAGGATTAAGAAAGTCTGAGCCTGCATAGAAGTCAAAGCCTGTTTTGACAAGGTCTTTGCCAATCTCGTAATACATTCCTCTATCTGGCACATGGGCATAGAAAGCCGCAGGAGTGGCATGGTCCACACTCACACTGGTGGCCACACCCACACGCTTGCCATTGGCCTGCGCCTTGGCTGCCATACTTTGTATTGGTGTCTGACGGTCTACAGCGAGGCCAAGAGTGCCATTCTTTGTCTTATGCCCCGTGGCGAGAGCTGTGCCTGATGCGGATGAGTCGGTCACACCATTTGTGCCTGAATATGTTGTGACCATAGCTCCATAAGGAAAACTTGCAAAAAGAAGTGGCGTTATGCCAATACGGCCTTCCAGTTCCGCTCTATAAGCCTCTGTGCCGTTGACCTGGTTGACGCCCATGCCGTCTCCTATAAAATAAAATACATACTTGGCCTGCTGAGCCAATGCTGACGACACTGCCACAAACAGCATCATCATTGCCATCAAAAAATGCTTTCTCATTGCAATATCTTGTTTTAAGTTAGTTTGATTCTTATTGAAGACAAGAAAGATGCAGCAACACCCGTCTCATACATTTATTATTATATAAACTCTTGCTGATAAAAGGAATGATGACACAGACCTACATGCCTTCAAAGAGGTCTCTCATTCCACCATTGCCAGCACTGCCCATGAATGGCAGACGGCCAAGGTGCTTATAAGCCAACTCCGTCACTTCGCGCCCACGAGGGGTTCGCTTGATGAACCCCTCCTTTATCAAGAACGGCTCATACACTTCCTCTACCGTGCCAGTGTCTTCTCCTATGGCTGTGGCTATGGTGCCAAGTCCCACAGGTCCTCCCTTAAACTTGTCAATAATCGTGGTAAGAATCTTGTTGTCAATCTCATCAAGTCCGAAACGGTCAATATTGAGAGCTTCAAGAGCCATATGGGCAATAGCGAGGTCTATTGTGCCATTGCCTTTCACCTGCGCAAAGTCTCTCACACGGCGCAAAAGAGCGTTGGCTATTCGAGGTGTGCCTCGCGAACGGCTTGCTATCTCGCCTGCTGCATCATATTCGCATGGGACATCCAGCAAATGCGCGGAACGCAAGATGATGCGAGAGAGCACATCGTTGTCGTAGTATTCCAGATGAAGGTTGATGCCGAAACGAGCTCGCAAAGGCGCTGTGAGCAGTCCGCTGCGCGTAGTGGCTCCAACGAGCGTGAACGGATTGAGGTCAATCTGTATAGAACGCGCAGACGGGCCTTTGTCTATCATTATGTCTATTCGGTAGTCTTCCATAGCCGAATAGAGATATTCCTCCACCACAGGAGAGAGGCGGTGTATCTCATCAATGAAAAGCACGTCGTTAGGCTCAAGCGATGTAAGTATGCCTGCAAGGTCGCCTGGCTTGTCGAGCACAGGGCCTGATGTCACTTTGAATCCCACTCCAAGTTCATTGGCTATTATGTTTGACAGTGTGGTCTTGCCAAGTCCTGGAGGACCATGAAGGAGGGTGTGGTCGAGCGGTTCTCCTCTGAAATGAGCAGCCTCAACAAACACGGACAGGTTCTCCACCACCTTGCTCTGTCCGCTGAAGTCGTCAAACTTCAATGGACGGAGCGCATTCTCAAAGTCCTTGTCCTTGTTGGAGCGCTGTTCTCTTATGTCAAAATTTTCTTCCATCTGTCTTTCTTATTTGTTTAGCTGTCCCATCCATCAAGCCATGTCATCTTTTCGGGAAACATTAAGTCCTGTCTGTGTCAGCCTGTCGGCAGGCTGAAGCACATAAAGACGATCGTTAGGACGCACACGCTCGTTCACCTTAATGCTGATGTGCTGCCCCTTGACAGCCACGTCTACAGGCTCAAGGTCAAAACGTATCTCGTCACACTCTTGAATGAGCGCGCCTGTTGTTGTGCCTGTCACGAGAATCTTGTCACCCTTATGCAAGTCAACATTTTCAACAAGAAACTCTGCCACGCCAATTTTGGAAAAATATTTCATGCACTTGCCCACATACACTTTTTTCTCTGTGGCCTTGCTTCCATACACTTCGCACCACTCGCCAAGTTTTTGGCCTTGATAATATCCATCCCAAAAGCCTCGGTTGAAGACAGTGGAGAGCTGCTTGTCCCATTCATCTTTTCTTGCCTCATTGTCTGCGAAAGTGCCATCAAGCACCGCATTGATGGCTTCATCATAGGCCTTTACCACAGTGTGGACATATTCAGGTCCACGTGCGCGTCCCTCTATCTTAAACACTCTCACACCTGCATTCATCATGACATCAACAAAACGAATTGTCTTTAAGTCACGCGGCGACATGATGTATTTATTGTCAACATTGAGCTGGGTGCCTGTCTCCAAATCGGTCACCTCATACCCACGGCGACATATCTGCACACACTCGCCACGGTTTGCGCTGCGACCTGCATTTTGGAGAGACAAGTAACACTTGCCGCTGATGGCCATGCAGAGAGCTCCGTGGCAGAACATTTCTATGCGTATCAGCTCACCCTTTGGGCCTCTGATATCCTGTTCCACAATCTGCTGATATATGTCACGCACTTGCCACATGTTGAGTTCGCGTGCAAGAACGACAACATCGGCAAATTGCGCATAAAACTTCAAAGCCTCGATATTGGATATATTCAGCTGCGTGCTCAAATGCACCTCTTGTCCTATCTTGCAGCAGTAAGACATTACTGCCACATCGCTGGCAATGACAGCAGATATGTGGGCTTCCTTTGCAGCATCCACTATTTCTTGCATGGCAGGCAAATCTTCGCCATAAATGATGGTATTTACAGTGAGATACGACTTCACCCCATTCTCATGGCATATTGCCGCAATCTCTTTCAAGTCATCTATAGTGAAGGCATTGGCGCTATGGCTGCGCATGTTAAGTTTGCCAATGCCAAAATATATGGAATTAGCCCCAGCCTTGATGGCTGCGGCCAAACTTTCCCTGCACCCAACAGGTGCCATTATTTCAAAATCTTTACGTGTCATTATAATTATTTTACGTACAAAGATACGTAAAATACAAACACAGGAGAACACTTAAAGAGATAAAGTTGCGTTTCCCGCCACATTAGCAACAGTTATTCAGTCATTCTGCTATCACTGACAAACATTTCCTGACTTTGTCAGGAGATTTTTTTCTGTGGAAAGATACTCTTATTTTTATAGAATGAACACACAACACACACAATCAACACTAATAACAGGCTTGTACTTGTCCAATATATCTGGATAGCATCGGCTCTTTCAAAGTGTTTCTCTGAAATGCAATAGATGCAGCCACCTAAGATAATTAGTGTTGGGATGTGAAAAAATTTCATTTCCAAAACTTTTTATCAGATGGGAATGCATATTTTTGAATCTCAGTGTTCTTGTTCTTCAATGCCACATGAGCAAGGTCCTTGCAGTCGTAAAATGCACGTTCTTCGATTTTTTTCAGGGAGGCAGGAAGAATGACAGTGTGCAATGTCTTGCACTCTGAGAACGCACCCTCTTTTATTAAAACGATTCCTTCAGGAAGAATCACCACGGATGGAGTATTCATATACGCATAGGCACCCACAACTTTTACTTCAGGCAGAATTTTGGTAGTGGCGCAACCAAGAACCAACTCGTTCGTCGCCTTCTCTACTACTGAGTTTGAACCTGCAGACTTGTAGGTTTTGTTGCTTTCTTCCACCGAAATTGACATGCAGTATTCACAATCCTTGAAGGCTGCTGATTCAATAATATCAACGGAAGAAGGTATATGAACCGAAGTTACCCCACTCTTGTAAAATGCCCGCGAAGCGATGCTCTTGATGCCATCAACGATAACTGTCCCTTTGCAACCAACCACCAATTTGTCTTGTTGTGTATCAATCACGGCATTACAATTGTTTCGGCTGTCGAATGTCTCGTTATCAGAATCGACACTTATCTTCTGCAGCGATATACATCCACGGAAGATATCACTCTCCATATTGCTTACACCCTTTGGTATGGTGATGCTTTCCAGCGATGTGCAATATCCAAAGTTTGAACCACCAGCTAAGACTTCCAGAGTTGCAGGAAGTGATATTTCCTTCAGACTTGAACAATATTCGAATGCACCATCTGCAATACACAACACCCCCTCAGGTATTATACATCATTTCATTGCAAATGATATACGGTGTATGAATTTTTACCCTTTCTTTCGCATTTTTCATAAGTTCCCCTAGCGTATACCAAACCACAGG
>OQWI01000366.1_pt1 | contig 20705 bp, 13 predicted proteins | sample 1691551 | NCBI WGS metagenome assembly OQWI01 (sample SAMN03418259, study PRJEB22391) | human gut metagenome | biome: human-gut; feature: organic feature; material: feces | host: Homo sapiens | place: Tanzania | collected 2013-01
TTACGGCGACTTCGTGGCACTTAGCGACACCTGCGACGCTGCTACAGCTACGCTCATCAAGCGCGAGGTGAGCGACGGCGTTATCGCTCCCGACTTCACCGACGAGGCGCTCGAGATTCTCCGTGCAAAGCGCAAGGGCACATATAACGTAATAAAGATAGACCCGAACTACGTGCCGGCTCCCATCGAGCACAAGCAGGTGTTCGGCGTGACGTTCGAGCAGGGACGCAACGAGGTGCGCCTCGACGACCCGGCTTTGTTCGAGAACATACCTACAAAGTCGAAGAACTTCACCGAGGAGGCTATCCGCGACCTCATCATCTCGCTCATCACACTGAAGTACACACAGTCGAACTCTGTATGCTACGTTAAGGACGGTCAGGCTATCGGCATCGGCGCCGGACAGCAGAGCCGCATCCACTGCACACGTCTCGCAGGCAACAAGGCAGACATCTGGTGGCTGCGCCAGCACCCGAAGGTGATGAACCTCCCGTTCGTTGACGGCATCCGCCGCGCCGACCGCGACAACACCATCGACGTTTACATCTCTGAGGACCACGACGACGTGCTGCGCGACGGCACATGGCAGCTCTTCTTCAAGGAGAAGCCAGAGGTGCTCACAATGGAGGAGAAGAAGGCTTGGATAGCAGAGAACCGCGGCGTAGCGCTCGGCTCAGACGCTTTCTTCCCGTTCGGCGACAACATCGAGCGTGCGCACAAGAGCGGCGTAGAGTACATCGCTCAGGCAGGCGGATCGGTTCGCGACGACAATGTTATTGATACCTGCGACAAGTATGGCATCACAATGGCGTTCACAGGCGTGCGCCTCTTCCATCATTAATTTGATGGGTTGATGTGGTGAGATGTTGAAATGTTGATGCGTTGAGATGTTGAGATGTTGAGATGTTGAGATGTTGAGATATATTAGCTCTCACCCGATAAACAATAAGAATAACCAATAAAGATAGATATGAGCAAAGGTGACGATATTGACGCAATCATTGCCAATGGCATTTCATGGGGCCGTGGCGGAGCGTCGAACAGAAAAGATGATGACGGCAAAGTCAAGACCAAGGCAAAGAAGAAGAAATACATCACTGGTGCCCATGGTAGTGGTTCGGCACGGCAGAAAGCGAAGTATCGCGAGCAGCGTGCCAACAGAAACAAGAAGTAAATCGTAAACTGCGATATTCGGAAAAGAAGTGTGTTGAGCCAGCATTGGCTTGACACACTTCTTTTGTGTTACTATCCGTAGCGGAGGCTTTTGCTACGTTGCAGTTATTGTTACAAAGAGGTGAAAAGGTCGAATAAAATGACCTAATAGGGTGAGAAAACAGACATATCGTTTTGATAAAACGAAAAAACGTAGTAAATTTGCATCTGTATATACACTAAGCCAATGATCACTTGCTTAAACTATTTACTGAATATAATCCGCAAACAACCGTTCGGTTTGCCAGCACGATGCGCCTGTTTTCTTGCAACGTGCGTTCTTCTCGTATTTTTCTTTAGTGCATGCAGCACCGAACCGTCGCCTCGACGCCTCGCCCAACAGCGCGACCGCGCCGACAGCATCGTTGGTTGCGTGAAGGGCGAGCAGAGCCTCGACAGTCTTGTGAAAGAAGCGGAGAAGTCGGGCGACCATATGCTCGAGATGCGTGCGCGCCGCCAGTTGGGACGCACCTACCGCGAGGACAACTTCTTCATGAAAGCCATCGACTGCCACCAGCGCGAGATGGCGCTCGGCGAACAGTTGCACGACACCATCGCCATGGCGCAGGCGCTCAACAACATCGGCACCAACTACCGGCGCATGGGCATCCTCGACGAGGCAATCAACTACCACTACCGCGCGCTGCACATCTCTGAGGAGTTCAGCTACAAAGACGACCGCACGGCGCGCAAGAACCGCGTGGTGTCGCTCAACGGCATCGGCAACATCTGCCTAACACTCGGCGACAAGGAGACAGCCGACTCCGTGTTCCATGCCGCACTTGAAGGCGAGAAGAGCCTGGGCAGCAACCTCGGACAGGCAATCAACTACGCCAATATCGGCTCAATCTTCGAGCAGAGCAACCGTCTCGACTCGGCTTGGGTGTACTACCGCCACTCGATGGAGCAGAACCGCCTCGCCGAGTCGGACCTCGGCATATCTCTATGCTACACCCACTTCGGACGTCTCTACGACAAGCAGGGCAAGACCGCGGAAGCCATCGCCGAGTATCGCAAGGCGTACGAGATAATGAAGCCCTCGGGCGACCGCTGGCACACGATGGAGCCGTGTCTTGCGCTGGCGGAGATTCACCTGAAGACGGGCGACTACAACGCTGCCATGCACTATCTCGAGATAGCCGACCAGCTGGCTCACGACCTGCACTCGCTCGAACACCAGTCGCAGATTGCTCACCTCTACTACAGCATATACAACCGCCGTGGCGACTACTCTCGTGCGCTGCGCTACTATAAGGAGTATAACGAACTCGGCGACAGCGTGGCGAGCGAGAAGAACATCATACACATGCAGAACATGCGCATGCGCTACGAGAACGAGCAGCACCGCGCCGAGATGGATGCCGTCAATAACGAGTACAAGGCAGAGCGCACGCTTCGACGGCTCAGTTTCGCCGCAACCGTGCTTGTCATCGTGCTCGCCACGGTCATTATTTCGTTCATGTTCTACGCCCTGCGTGCCCGTAAGCGCAAGCAGCTGCTGCAGCATCAGATGGACGAGATGCGCATCTCGTTCTTCACCAATATCACCCACGAGTTCCGCACGCCGCTCACCGTCATCCTCGGCTATTCGCACATGCTTGAGGAGGGAAAGGTGCCTGCGGGCGACATCCGTAAGGTGGGAAGCATGGTGTCGCGACAGGGCTCGCGATTACTTTCGCTCATCAATCAGTTGCTCGACATACAGAAGGTGAAGTCTGCCATCGGACAGCCCGACTGGCATCGCGGCGACGTAGTGCTTTTCATATCTAACATCGTGGAAGGCTACCTCAATCTTGCCCACTCGCGCGGCATCCGCATTCTGTATGCGCCGAAACAGCAGGACTATGTGTGCGACTTTGTACCCGATTATGCGCAGAAGGTGGTGTGCAACCTCGTCACCAACGCCATAAAGTTCTCCAAACGCGGACAGAACGTGCTCGTTACGCTCAGGATTGAGGACGGCATGCTCACGCTTGTTGTAGCCGACTACGGCAGCGGCATCGCGCCGGAGGACAGACGACGCATCTTCGAGCCGTTCTACCAGTCGTCTACCAATAAGAAGAGCATCGGTTCGGGTGTCGGTCTGGCGCTTGTCAAGCAGATTGTATCCGTACTTGGCGGCAGTCTGCGCCTTAACACCGTGTTAGGTAAGGGCTCGGTGTTCACGGTGAGCGTGCCGGTGAAGGCTCCCGAGGGAGTTGTGGTGAAGACTCTTGATGTTAAGGGCACAATACCCGAGGAGATGCTCATGAGCGAGGTGATAAGTCCTGAGGAGATGGACGACATGTACTGCGCAGAGAATGTCGTAAGCGCTGCCGACAATGCGGACAGCGCCGACCAACGCCAGCTTGTGCTCATCGTGGAGGACAACAGAGACGTGCGCGAGTATATCTCGATGCAACTGAAAGACCGCTACCGTCTTGCTATGGCGCGCGATGGCAAGGAAGGTCTGCGCATGGCTACAGAACTTGTGCCCGACATCATCATCACCGACCTTATGATGCCCGAGATGGACGGATACGAGCTTTGCCAAGCCGTGAAGCAGTCGGCTGTGCTCGACCATGTGCCGGTTATAATCGTGACGGCGAAGACTACGCAGGAGGATAAGCTGCGCGGTTTGCAGATGGGTGTTGACGCTTATATCTACAAGCCGTTCAACGCAGAGGAACTGGCGGTGAGCGTGGGCAATCTGCTTGAAAAGCACCGCCTGCTGCGCGAGAGCTATATTCAGGCTGCGGCTGAGCATAAGCCCGACGCTGCCGAGGCTCTACCAGCGCCCGACCGTGCCTTCCTCGACCGCCTCGACACCGTGGTGTATGAGATGATGGCTGTAAGCGCCATATCCATAGACGCCGTAGCCGAGAAACTCTGCATGAGCACGCAGCAGCTGCGCCGCAAGCTGAACGCCGTGTCGGGCGACACGCCTGCCGCCTACGTCCGTTCGCTGCAGATGAAGAAGGCGAAGGAGATGCTCGATAGAAATGACGATCTGCCCATTAACGAGGTGGCGATGGCTTGCGGCTACTACGACACGTCGCACTTCACGCGTGCCTTCAAGCAGGCGATGGGTGTAACGCCTACTCAATACAAGAAAACTGCGAAATAAGTCGGTTTTGATAGAAATTGGCTGATTTATGTAAGCTATTTACAATAAAGTTTGCAATATTTTTGCTTACTTTGCAGTGCGATTGGCAGTGATGCCGGTTGAAGGAGTCCGCAGCTGGCGGACAACGCTGTTTACACAACACTTAACTGCTGTACTTAACATACAATCATAATAAGCAGAGACATAGACAGGTAACATGAAAAAACACAACCGTATGTTATGTGATACGTTAAGTGATAAAAAGGGGAACGATGATTAAGAATGTTTAATCGTCGCTCCCCTCATTTTTTTGTTTAGTCCAAAGGTTCGGTTGTTAGCTCTGTGACGGCGCCGGTTGCGCTGTCGAGCACAATCCTCGACGTGAGTTTCTTGCCGAAGAGCGAGCCGTTGAGCATCTCTACCTGTCCGAACTGTGCCGCCCACATGTCGTAGTGTCCTATCTTCTTGTTGGCGTTAGATAGCGTCACGCTGATTTTTCCGGGCAGACATACGGCGAGTTCCATCTCGTCCTTCTGCTTCTTAGCCATTTCGTGTACGGCAGGCGGTTCAGCCGTCTGGTTCTCGTCGGTCACATCCATGTAGTAAGGCTCGCCGGAGAGGTCGTCGGCGGTGGTGAGTCCGAACTTCTTCGAGAAGCGGAACGCCACGATGCGCTTCATCTCTTTCTCGGGCACGATGCTGATAACATATTCCGTAGTGTCTACCGTTGTGGTTCCCTGGAAGAGCTGCATCAGAGCGCGCTCCTGACGGTTGAGCTGGTCGTACATCAAGCGCAACTGTTCGCCATCCTTCGGCATGAAGTCGGCTTCGCCGCGTGAGAGCATGTTGCGCGAGTCGCGCACGTCGTATATTTCCTGCGCCACGAGCTGCGCCATCTTCGGCAGGTTGCCTGCAGCGAGTATGTCCTGACTCATATAGTCGCGCGGATTGAGCGGCTGAGCCTTAGGCGCCGGCGTGAACGCAGGCTCCTCCTTAGCCTTAGGTGCCTTGGTGTTTATTGCGCGCAGCACGCCGTTCACGTCGCAGTCGATGTTGAGCACGCTGTGCTTGTTGTCGATGTTCACGACATAGCGCTGGTTCTCGTCGCGCACGGCAGCCGTACCAAACTTCACGCCCACGATGCGGTAGTCGGTAGTCGTTACTTGCGGTGCCGACGTCTTGAAGTAGAGGTCCGAGTAGTCGTTGAGCTGTCCGGGTTCGGTAGTGGTTTTCTCAACGAGAACGTGCATACGCACAGCCGTCTTCGGGAGGTAGTAGACGAGTCCATCCGCCTCCTTCTTGCTGCCTGCAGACACCGGCAGAGCGGTGAGAGCGGCGAGGATTAGTGTTGAAAGAATGTGTTTCATATATTATTTCTCTAAGTTCTTGAATGCTTCTGGCAGACTGTCTATGATGTCGCTTGCTATCAGACTCTCCTTGCCTGTTCGTTCGGCAGCTATGTCGCCTGCCAGTCCGTGCAGGTACATGCCCACGAGACAGGCGTTCTTGCGCGAGTAGCCGCGGGCGAGCAGTGCGGTGATGATGCCGGTGAGCACGTCGCCGCTACCGGCTGTAGCCATTCCGGAGTTGCCCGTAGTGTTGAATAAGATGCCTCCGTCGGGCAGACAGAGCGCCGAGTAGTGGCCCTTCAGGATGATGTATGCGCAGAGGTCGCGTGCCATGTCGCGCGCCAGCATGAGACGTTCGTAGTCGGAGCAGTTGCGTCTGCCCGTGATGCGGTCGAACTCGCGCGGATGCGGCGTCATAATCACGTTGTTCGGCAGCTGCTGCACCCATGTGCCGTGCGATCCGAGCATGTTCAGCGCGTCGGCGTCGAGCACTATAGGGCAGCTTGTCTGCTGCAGCTGCGACATCAGTGCAAGCGCCGAGCTTTCTTCTTTGCCAAGTCCCGGACCGATGCCAACGGCTTGAAATCCGTCGGTGTCGATAGCCTCCGAGTAGTAGCTCTCGCGGTCGACGAGGCACACAGCCTCTGGCACAGCCATCTGCATGATGCCCAGGTTGCAGTGGGGCGTGAGCGCCGTCACCTTTCCTGCGCCGCTGCGCATGCACGCCTTCGATGCGAGTATTGCAGCGCCCGCCATGCCGCGACTTCCGGCTATGAGCAGCGCGTTGCCCATCGAGCCCTTGTGGGCGAAGTCGTCGCGCTTCAGCATCTGGCTCTTGATGTACGACGGGTCGACGGTGTCGTATGTAGCCGGAATGGTGTCGATGAAGTATTTCGAGAGGCGAATGTCGAGCGTGCACACCTCGCCCAGATACTGCTGGCAGTCGGCAAAGAACATTGCGAGCTTCTTCGTGTGCAGCGTCAGCGTCACGTTGGCTCTAACTACGGCAGGGTTGTCCTGCGGTCGGTTGCTCTCGGTCATGAGTCCTGACGGTATGTCGATGCTCACTACCTGCGCCGGCGACTGGTTGATGTAGCTCACGAGCGAAGCGAATCCGCCAGAGAGCGGCTCCTTCAGTCCCGAACCGAAGAGTCCGTCCACTACGAGCGTCTTCTCCGTGAGCTGCGGCGGCTCGAAGTTCGACGTAATCTCGGTCAGCTTGTGCGCCAGTCCTTCGCTCACGAGTCGGTCGCGGTTCTTGGCGCACTCCTCAGAGAGATGGTTATGGATGTTGAACAGGAAAACGTCTACGACATAGCCTTTCTCGGCGAGCAGTCGCGACATGGCGAGAGCGTCGCCGCCGTTGTTGCCCGGACCTGCGAACACTACGATAGGCGTCGACTGCGCCCATCGCTCGCAAATGGCGTTGGTGATGGCTTTCGCCGACCGCTCCATAAGGTCTACAGATGATATTGGTTCGTGCTCGATTGTATATTTGTCGAGCTCACGAATCTGAGCTCCAGTTAGAATCTTCATATTTTCGGTTTTATTCTTTTTGTTTCAAAATACAAATTTAGATAAAATTTCCGAATTATAAGCCAGTTGGGATAAAAATATGCAAGCCTATGAAATCAGTATGCGGTCTTGACGTGCACAAAGATAGAAAAAAATCCGAATCATAAACTAATCTCTCCGAACTTTTTGTTAGCGAAAAAATCCCCCATATCTCCCAGAATCGCCATAACCTGCACAGTATAAGTACAATAAAGGCTGGCAGATACGCTTCCCGAAAGCGATATCTGCCAGTCTATCTTCCAGGCGCAGAGTGATATCTGCCAGCGTAAGCTTAGTCCTAACTCAGTCCCAGATCAGTTCACGCCAGCTTTTAACCAACGTCTATTTGATGTAAAAGGTGAAACAATAGGCATTGCCATCCCTTACCATATTTAATAGGACTGCCGTCTGTCGCCACCATACAATTCTTATAGTAGACATCCTCATAATAGAAGTCGTTCAACTCAGGGTCGTGATAGCGCCCTCGAAACGCATAGTCGCTCCTTTCCGCAATCTTCTTAATACCAACGTTGCCCTCTTTCACACTCTCTTCAGTGTGCTTTTGCGCTTTCTGCGCTTGGATTCTATCACTATCATTATTCAAAGACTTCTTTGCCAAAACGTTTTTTGATATCAGATTTGATTTTGGGTAGAATGTTTTTACATCCCCTGATTCTGATTCCAATGGAGGATACATGGTAAGTTGCATTCCAAAATAGAATCTTTGGGTATTCGAACACACACAGAATCAAAGCCTAATTGTTCTGCAGCCAACTTTAATGATTGAAGAGATATCCCTGTAGGGGTACACGAACAAAGTTTTGAAATGAATTGGGTTGAATACTTCTTTCCATAATATTCGCATATAGATGCAAGGCAAGCCACTCCACATTGCATTGAATCTTTTTGCTTTATAAAGGGGAAGCGTTTCATTTTATTTACTTATCTGTGGTGTATTAAACTTACCTAAACCGGTATTGTCTTTACTTGATTCTATAAGTATCTTGCCATCGTGCCTTCTTGATTTTCCTACGGAGAATGTATATGTGGCAGTCAAGCGTACCATATGCTGAAGTGGTTTCCAATCCTTGTTCTCATTATACCTAAGAATAGGTAAATTCGAAACAGTATAGTTGTTGTGTCCTGAATAATTGTATTTTGCACCTACTGACCAATTACCTATTTTATATTGTATCGTTCCAGCATATTGAAGGCTGCCACGTGACAAAAGGTCGCCGTCGTATACTTTTGTTGGTGAATTAACACTGAAGATCAAAGACAAGTTTTCAAATGATGCTGTAATATTGCCACCTATACGCCAATAATCAAAGTTGATATTTTGCGATGGAGTTTCAAGTCGTGAGATATAGTATTCAACATAGGGTGATAATTCTAACCATTTAAATGGATACCAACTCCCATAAAGGTCAAATCTCCATTCGAAATCACCTCCTATATTTTGAGGTCTGAAATAAACATTACCGCCTTCTTTTAGTATTGTGGTAGCTATCTTATTGTTAGCATATGATGGCTGTACCATGAAGACTATCTGATTTTTATTATTTGGTGAGAAATATGCAAATGACAGTTTCCCCGATGTAATCCAATAATCTTTCAATTTTGGATTGCCAGCAGATATCAGCCAGGGGTCTAAATAGGTCTCACTCTCAGTGATTTCATTTAACGAAGGAGATATATTACGCATTGTCAACGTCAACTGCACAGTTGTTCCTTTCATTTTACCCTTTCCCCACCAATCTGAATAAAGTCTTATGTAAGGAAGAACAGAGGTTTGCGATATACCCGAGGATGTCTGCTTAAATATATTCAATCCAACAGCCGGAACAAACGATATTGTATTCCATGTCCAGGTACCACCCGTATTAAGGAACTCATTGTGAGAATATGGTTTGTATTTGTTATTGAATGAAGTCTGATTAAGTTGCTTATATTCATATCTTGAACCAACACTCAATGAGCCACCCCAAAGCGGAGAGGCATAGACAGCGTTTGTAATAAATGAATACGAATCATTATCCACTCTTGAGTGTAAATTGTAGTCATAGTCATTGTTTCCTGTATTCTCCGAGAGCATAGATTGCTTCGAATCCGAATAACTATTTCCAAGTGTATTGACCACATTTATGGCAAACAGACGGCCTTTCTTTAATAAATAGCGATAGTATAAATCTACAGCCACCGTATTGGAACGACTCTTCAAAAGGCTTGTACCTTCACCATTATATTGGGTGTCATCTGTCGAAATAAGGCCCGCCCTTTTTTCTTCATCTTGTAAGGGTTCAATGATAGTATATACCTTAGCATTAAACAGATGATTACCCTGATATCTTTGGTACGATGCACTGATGTTATGATATTGACCTTTATAGCGACTTGTACCCCTATATTGAGAATGTAGTTGCGGACTATAAGTATATTCAGCAAGATTATCAATATTGCCTATGTTTCTGTAATCAACTAGATAACCCAGTTTTACTTGGTTCAGAGAATCCGCATATGTCAAGTCAATCTGGTTTGTTCCAAATCCTGTGTTTACAGCATTAGAAGTGTTGAAATAACCGGTATAAGATCTATCGTGCCTCTTCTTCACAACAATGTTGACTACAGGCCCTGCAGTCAGACTCATGTATTGAGGAGGAGCAATAGAATAAAACTCTACGTTCTTTATGTCCTCACCCTTATATCCACGTAAGTCATATGCCGTTGATGGAACGCCATTTATAAGGATAAATACATTTTCTCTTGTGGTCTTAGAAGAGCACGTCTCCTATAACGACAGTCAGAGTGCTTATAATCCGACAATAAATGTAATAAGAAAAATCCAAAATAAAGAAAGAATCGGCAAGAAAATTGCCATAAGGGACAGATTTTAACTCGATGATGCCGACGAAGTTGTGAAAAGTTAGTGCAAATCGTAGGAGGCTACGGCGTAAAAAGCCGTAGCGGAGGTCTCCGGCCTCCGCTACTATTGTTTGCTGTGAAGAACTTTTACTTCACAATCTTTCTCGACGCCTTCGAGCCGTCGGTGTATGTTATGGTGCGTATGCTGATGCCCTTTGCAGGTGCGCTCAGCTTGCGACCAGAGAGGTCGTAGAAGTCGACGCTCTTTATCTGCTTCACCGTAGCCTCGGTCATATCCACGCCAGTCGGGTCGCCGTTCGGATAGTACTCGGTGATGCCCGAACCGAAGCGCAGGTCGCCGTCTACGTAGACAGCCTCCATGCCAATCTTCTTCTTCACGTCCTTGTAGAAGTAGATGGTGCGGTTGTTCTCGTCGTACTTGTAGAACTCGTACTGGTCGCTGAACGAGTAGGGCACATCCGTCATCTCCGTCTCCAGATTCTTGTAGTCGTCGGGCGAGAACGTAACCAACTCGTCGTCGATGTAGAGGTTATAGTAGAGGTGCGACGGGTCGAGATAGTTGAAGTCAGACGAGTAGTAGCTCAGCGTGAACTGCAAGCCGCCGGGGCCTCCCCACGGGTTAGGGTCGTACGGCTGGAAGGCGGTGAGCTTCGGCGGCAGCGGTGCAGCCGGACGCTTGTCCCATGCGTTGATGAGCGCATAGCGGTAGGTGTCGAAGATGTTGGTGCTGCGGTCGTCGTCCACGCTCTTGTGAATCATCATGATACCCTTCGTGCTGAGCGCGTTGTTCTCGGCGTCGTAGGTGAAGACGAGCGGGTCGGTGCTGAGGCACGCCTTGTCGAACTCGGTGCCCATCTCGTCCACTCCCTTGCCCATCACAGCCGACGAGGCGTACATGTAGCAAGCCGTTGTGGTGTCGATGCCGATGTACGATGTCGGGGGGAAGGTGACTGTCGTGCCGTCCTTCTTGCCCTTTATCCAGAGTCCCTTGATATTCGCCGAGAGGTCGCCGAGGTATACGTCGTCGCCGTCGAAGGCGTACTTCACGGGGTAGAGCTGCGACTGTCCTTCTACGTCCATGTAGAGCATCAGTCCGTCCTGCACGGTGGCAGCTGCCGACGGTGCCGCCGTGTTGTTGTCGAGTTTCACAGCCTTGTATGTTGCCTCGGCGTAGCTTGTCCAGTTGCCGTTGGCGCGGCACATGCCTATCATCTCGGTCTTGGGCATCACCATGATGAGCGAGTCGTTGCGCCATACGTACTTCAGCAGCTGGTTAGCTTCGCCCTCGTTGGGTCGGAAGGTGTTCTTCTCGTCGACGGTTTCGGGGTGCAGGCGGTAGAGGTAGCCGTACACCATGTCGCCCGAGAAGACATCCTCCTCGGCATATATCGGCTGTGGCAGTTGGAAGGCGATGGTGTCGCCCTCTGCGCGGTAGCCCTTTATCCATGTCTTCGTGTAGAGTGAGTTTATCGGGTTTTCGAGATACACGGCGTCGTCGTTGCCGAAGACCAGACGCTGCCAGTCGCCCGTGCTCTGATGCGGAATGCCGTAGTAGTATACCGATTCGAAGCCCGTTGTGGTGCGGTAGAGGTTTACTGTAGTGCCCTCTGCAGGCTTTGTTATGAGTTGTGTTTCGCTCTGTGCCATTGCTCCAGTGGCGAACATTGCTGCTGTGAGCAGCATGGTGTAGATTTTCTTCATAAGCAAATATCCTTGTTTAGTTACTAAAATGGCTTATATCCGGTTGCAAATATAGTAAAATGATGTATATCATGCAAGAATTATTGCAAAATGTATACTAAAAAAGTTGCTTACGTAACGTATGGGCACAAAAAAAGGGGCTCCGCCGAGTCCCAACCTTTGTTAACCTTAAATCTAATACCATGAAAAACATTGCAAAGGTATTGATTTTGAGGCATATTGCCAAATTTTTGCGTGTGTTTCTTGCGCTTTTGCTATCAAAATACGCGATTTTTTGATATATGTCAATAGTGTGCGCGCGTTTCAGCGATAAACAGTTGAATGTTATCTGCACTATATATGGCAAAGGCTACGGCAAGAATGCCGTAGCCTCCTACAGTTAGCCTTTAGTGTATTGCTTCGGTTTACTTCAGCACAACCTTCTTGCCGTTCACTACATAGACGCCGCTCTTCAGAGCCTTTGCGTTCATGCGCTGTCCGTTGAGGTTGTAGACCTTTGCGTCCTCAGGCATGTTGTCGATGGTGATGTTCTGTATGCCGTCAACCACCTCGTCGATAACTGTGAGCTTGTATGAAGCCGAAGTAGCCTTGAAGTCGTTGTCGCCAGCGAACCATACGGTGATTGTTGTCTCGCCCGTGCTGCGCAGGATCACAACGCCGTTGGCAGCCACCTCAGCCACCTCCTCGTTAGAGCTGGTGTATGTGAGCGGAGCCACCTCAGACTCGTTGTAGAGTGTAGCGCCGCTGAAGGTGTTGCCCTCACGCATGTTGGCTGTGTACTCCTCCTGGTCGAACGCGAGCTCAGGTGTGTTGCGGTAGTCGTTCACGATGAGTGTGCACGATGCTGTAGCAGCCTTGTACTCGTCGTTGCCTGCGAACGTAACGTCGATGTTCACGCGGCCTGCCTTCTTCAGCGTCACATTGCCCTCTGCGTCTACCTCTGCAACGTCGGTTTTATTAGAAGAGTACGTAACGGCGAGGTTGTTCGGGTTCTTGAAGCCGAGCTGCTCAGCGGTCATTGTCTTCTTAGAGAGGTCTACCATTAACATTGTCTCCTCGAAAGCGATGCCAGCCTCTGCCTTCTCCTTCTCTATCACTCTGATAAGGTACGAAGCCTCGGCAGGCAGATAGTCGTCGTTGCCGGCGAACTTGGCTGTGATGGTCACTTCGCCCGGGTTCTGCGAGAGCAGCAGGGTGCCGTTCATAATCATGCAGAAGTCGGTGTTGCTGCTTGTGTATGTAACGGGGAGGTTGAGCACCTCGCCAGCCGCGTTCTTGATGGTCGGCGCGAAGCCGTCGAAGAGCGGAGCCTCGTCGGTGTAGCAGGTGTAGACATCCTGTGGGAATGTCATCGTTACGGGCTGCGGCTCCTTCTTTATTACGTTAATCTTGTAAGAAGCCTGGCAAGCCTCATACTTCTCGTTGCCGTAGAAGTAGGCTGTGATGGTAGCTGTGCCAGCCAATTTGTCGTCGAGCCATACTACGCCGTTCTCGTCAACATAAGCGAGGGCCTCGTTGTCTGAGGTGTAGACGATTTTGAGACCCTCGATAGCCTCGCCGTTCTCGCCCTTCACGGTAGCCTTCGGCGAACTGAAGTTGCGGATGGCGTTGATGTCGCTGAGGTTGTACTCCTCCTTCGGGAACGACATTGTTGTGGCTTCCTTCTTAGCGAGCGGAGTAAGCTCGATGCTCTGTATGTAAGCCACCTGACTTGCGCCTGAGAGCTTGAACATGCCGTCGGCGAACGGCACGTCCATGTACATTGTGCCGTTGGCGTCGTCAAATACGGCTACATCTTCTGCATGGTTAGTGCATTCGAGTTCGGGCGCATTCTGGTCCTTGTACTTCACTGTTACGCGGTAGCCGTTCGGGAACTTGCCGAACGCAGGTGAGATGGCGTAGCCCTGTTGTGTAGCGTCAGAAGTGGAGTTCTTCTTCAGCTGCAATCCGCCGCCGTAGTTGTTGAGCATAGCGTTGTGGACGGTGAAGGTGTAGCTGTCGCCGTTGAGGTCAACGAAGTCGAACTCGCCTTCCTTGTATTTGTTCTCGTTGCCGAAGCAGTCGAAAGCGCCCTCGTTGCAGTCGAAGATAACCTTTGTGGGGTCGGCAGCCTGACGGTATGCGATGGTGTAAGAAGCCGACGAACCGAGATAGCCTTCCTCCGGTGTGAATGTGGCTGTGATGGTAGCCTTGCCGAAAGCGAGGAACGAAACGGCGCCTGTAGTAGCGTCTACGCTGATAGCCTCCTCGTTGTCGCTTGCGTAGCTGATAGTGCCTTTCGCGTCAGCCGGAGTAACGGTAGCAGTCTTGTCTGCGAAGCTGTCGCCCTGGCGCACGATGAATGTCTTGCCGTCTACGTCCTCGCCGAAGGTGAGCTTTGTGCTTGTATCGGAAGTGGCGGTGTAGTAGTCTACGGCGTCAACATGGATGAAACCATTGCCCGAACCGCCCTCCATGTCGAAAACCAGCTTGTAGAAGAGGTTCTTTGCAGGAGTAGTAACGTTGAATGTGAGGTCGCCGGTGAATGATGTTCCTTCGCCGAAGCTGCCAGCAACAGTCTCAACGATTTCGTTGCAAGCCTGGTCTTTGGCAACGATAAGATTCACAGAGTTCACCTTATCCAGCTGCTTTGCTTCGCTGATGTTTACAACCACCTTGGTTACAGCCTCTTTGAAAGCGGCGTCGTTAATGATAGACGCTACAGAAGCGGTCTTTTTGCGTCCGCATCTGATGTGAGTCCAACCCCAATTATTGTTGTTGAAGTTGCTCACGCTCCATGTGTCGTCGCCAATCTTGGCTGTCCATGTTGTAGTGTAGGCGCCACATTTGTTTTCGTCCTTGTTCTCGTCAGGGAAAGTCAGCGACTTCCACACTGCCTCGTTCTGCGCCATAACCGCCGCGCTTACGAGCACGAGCAGGTTAAGCATGAAAAAGCGTAGATGTTTAATCATAATGCTTTGGTTTTTTAGTTGTTTATAATTAGTTATTTTAGATTTCTTTTGTCATTAATGAATCGTAACGCAAAGTTACTCATTAGTTGGCACATAAACAAGTGTGCAACGTAATAAAGCTGATAATGTAACGCTTTATTATCACTTCAGGTTTTTGATTACCGCGTAGCGGAAACGTCATTACCGCGCTGCGGTAACAGCGTTACAGCTATGTGGTAATGTCGTTACCACGCCACGGTAACGATGCAGAACGAAAAAAAATGGTCGGTTAGCGTTGAGCCAACCGACCATTATGCTTGATTTATCGAAAATCAAATCCTTACCTTACTCGCCAAGGCTGATAGCCTCCTGTGGGCAAACGCTTGCGCATGTGCCGCACTCTGTGCAGAGGTCAGGGTTGATTGAATACTTTTCGCCTTCAGAGATAGCCTCTACCGGGCACTCGCCAATACATGTACCGCATGCGATGCAGTCGTCACCAATTACGTAAGCCATAATCTTTAATATTTAAATTGTTATTGTTAAATGTTTATTGTTTCAGTTGATACCTACATTTGTAGTAGTTGCAAAGGTAGTGTTTTTCTTCGATATACCTACAAATAGGTATTACATTTAACATTTATTTTCTCTCCAAGTTGAGTTTTATTTTGCCTACGAACACGGCGTGCTTGCCGTTTTGGTCGTCGGGAATGAGTTTGCCGTTGGCGTTGGACGCATACTTCAGTTCGGTGAAGTAGGTGTGCGAGTGTCCGCCGAGTACGATGTCTATGTCGTGGTTCTTGGCGAGCATCTCCTCGTCGTCAACGTCGTTCTCCATGCTCCATCCGAGGTGGGAGAGGCATATCACGACGTCGCACTTCTTGTCGTGGCGCAGCTCGTGAGCCACCTTGTCGGCTGTGGCTACGGGGTCGAGATACTTCACGCCTACGCACTTTGTGGCGTCAACGAGTCCGTCGAGCTTCGGCGATACGCCGAACACGCCGATGCGCACGCCGTTGCGCTTCAGTATGATGTACGGTTTGGTGAGTCCTTCTACGGCGGTGCCCGTGAAGTCGTAGTTGGCGCATACCACGGGGAAGGTAGCTGCGCGGAATATCTTAGCCATGTTCTCCAAACCGAAGTCGAACTCGTGGTTGCCTATCGTCACGGCGTCGTACTTCATTGCCGACATCAGTTCGGTCTCCACCTCACCCTTGAACAGAGTGTAGTAGGGCGAGCCTTGCGAGAAGTCGCCCGAGTCGAAGACGAGCACGTCGGGGTTGGCCTCACGCTCCTGGCGTATCATCTCCATGCGGCGTATGAATCCGCCTCTGCCAGCCACGAGCGTGTCGGCGAGGTTGGGGTTGAGCGGCATGATGCAGCTGTGCGTGTCGTTGGTGTGCAGAATCTCTATGGTTTTCTGCGCTGCCGCACTGAGCGAGGTGGCAAGCGCAAGAGCTATAATATATATGTAGCGTTTCATTGTCTTTTTACCTTTTTACTCTTTTACTCTTTTACTCTTTTACTCTTTAACGATTTTCATGCGTCCTTCCACGGCGCTGCTCACAGCCTCGCCCTTAGCATCGGCAGCCTTGAAATACTGCTCGATGATGTGTCGCACGTTGTTCTCCTCGCCCGTAGGCGACACCACGTCGGTCTTCTTGCGGAACGCCTCCATGTGGTCGTTGCCCTGCGCAAGATAGTCGAGCGTAGCCACGCGATACTTGGCGTTGGGGTCTATAGGCTTTCCGTTGATAGTGGCAGAGACGAGCTTGCCGTCAGGCGTTGCCGTCAGGCGCAGCGAGTGGCTCAGCCCCTCGCCGTGGCGCATGGCTATCTGCCCGAACAGCTCAAGCACGTCGGCACCGCTGAGCGTGAGGAAGCAAATCTTGTTGTCGAACGGCGCCACGTCGAGAATGTTGCCGCGCGTCACGGTGCCCTTGCTCAGCGCCGCGCGTATGCCGCCCATGTTGTACACGGCGAAGTCGGGCTGTTCGTTGAACTTCGCGCCGCCCCACACGAGTATGTCGGCGAGAAGGTTTGAGAGCGGACTCTCGGGGCGCTTCACCCAGAGATTTTCTGCAGCATGACCCTGCACGGGGTTCATCTCTGCGTCCACCAGCTTCTTGCGTTCGAGCAAGGCGTTGTTGGTTCTTACCACTTCCGGGTCGGTGCTGTTGTCGTAACGCGAGTCGATGAGTATGCGGCTGCGTTCCACCGACGCTACACGATACTGAGCTGTAGAGCACGAAGCAAAGGCAAGCGCCAGAACGGCTGCTGCCGAGATGCTTATTGTGTGTAATCTGTTCATTATATGCAAGTTTTGATTTTGATGGTGTTATGTTAAACTTTATATAAACGTAGTGCAAAGATACTCATTATTTCTGATAAAATTTTGCTGAACGGATAAAAAGTCGTAACTTTGCACTCGCTTTTCGGCGTAACCGATGACGGGAAGATGAGTAGCCCGATTATGTTGCGCGAGAACGATAAACAAATTTAATTATCAAAAGAAAATGGATTTAATTAAAGTTGCTGAAGAAGCATTTGCAACCGGCAAGAAGTTCCCTGAGTTCCGTTCAGGTGACACAATCACAGTCGCTTACAAAATTATCGAGGGTTCAAAGGAGCGTATTCAGCTCTACCGTGGTGTAGTTATCAAGATCTCTGGTCACGGAGACAAGAAGCGTTTCACCGTTCGTAAGATGTCAGGTACAGTAGGTGTAGAGCGTATCTTCCCTATCGAGTCGCCGAACATCGACAGCATTGAGGTGAACAAGCACGGTAAGGTACGTCGCGCTAAGCTCTACTACCTCCGCAACCTTACTGGTAAGAAGGCACGTATCGCTGAGCGTCGCGTTGTTGCTCCTTCAGCTGAGTAATCACCCGTCAGACAAAAAGAAAAACAAAGGCAGAAATACATTGCGTATTTCTGCCTTTTGTTGTTTATATATATAAAGTATATTATTTAAAGGTTGCAGAACTGGTCGATGAGTTTCTTGCGGAACAGTCGTCCTACCTTCACGTCCTCCACCTTGTCGAACGGCGGATAGAAGCGGCAGGTGTTGTTCGTCACCTCCATGAGATAGCCGATGTTGATGATGTGTTTCTGGCTCACGCGCACCAGCTGGCTGTTCAGCGCGAGCAGCATGTCGCTGTTCACGTTGCGCTTCAGGCGTATCGGCGTCTTCTGGTGGGCGAGTGTCAGCTCCCACACACGCAGATCGTGGTTGTAGGCAAGCACACCAATCTCGCGTATGTCTACAAAACGGAAGTCGACGGAGTTGGTGTAGACGATGAACTTGCCGTCGTTGCGGCAGGCGATGCCATTGGCAGGGTCGCCGATGGTAGTTTCCTCGTCGAAGGCTTCGTCAGCGGCTTCCTCCAGTTCGGCTTCGCCTCTCGTCTCGGCGTAGTTGTAGACGGAGTTAGGCGCACCAGCCATCTCTATGCAGACGCGTCGCACGATGTTGCGCAGCTCGGTGTCGTCGATAGGCTTCATCAGGTAGTCGAACGCCTTGTTGCGGAACGCCGAGAGCATGAAGCGGTCGTGCGCGGTGTACATCACCGTGCGGCATTTGTATTGCGGCAGGCAGTTGACGTGCTCCAGAAACTCTATGCCCGAGATGTCGGGCAGCTCGATGTCGAGGAACAGCACGTCGGGTCGTGTCTCGTTTATCATGCGCAGTCCGTCGAGTCCGTTCATGGCTATGCCGCACAGCTCGGTCTCGTCATACGCTGCGAGCTTCTTTGCGAGGGCGTTGGCAGCCGCTTTGTCGTCGTCGACAATTACAAATCTCATCATAAGTCTTTCTTTTTTTAGTTGCGTTTCTATTCAGCTTACTGTTACAGGAACTTCACTCCGTCGGGCACGCGCACCGTTGCACGGCATCCGCAGACGTTTCCGTCGTGCTCTATGTTCGTTATCTCGAAGCGTATCTTGTTCTTGTTATGCTCGTTGTTTATGGCTACGGTCTGCGCTATGATGCCCAGTCCGGTCTTCTTCTTGAACGTGCCGTTGAAGGTGGAGAAGCCGGGTCCGTTGTCGCTCACGTTGATGACTGTAGTGTGCTGTTCGCGGTGCACTTCGATGGTGAGTTCCTTGTGTCCGTCCCATCCCTTCAGACCGTGTATGATGGCGTTCTCGGTGAGAATCTGCAGGAACATCGACGGCACGAGCACCTTCTCGCGGTCTACGTCTGCCGCCACATTGATGTGCCAGACGAAGTCGTCGCCCAGCATGAAGCGCTCCACACGTATGTACTTCTCCACGAAGTCGAGTTCCTCGGCGAGCTTCACGGCGGGTTGTCGCGACATGTCGAGGTTGGTTCTGATGAGACGCGTGAGGTCGAGCAGCTCGGTGTCGTCCACGCGTCCGGCGTTAACAATCTTGTTGTTGAGCACGTTGAACACGAAGTGCGGCGATATGCGGTTGCGCACGTTGTTCAGACGCAGGTTCATGATGTCCATCTGCGCCTTCATCTGCTTGCGTTTGCTCTGCATTATCCATAGCGCGAAGAGCAGCATGAGCAGCAGTACGATGGCAATGCTGAGCAGCAGCTGCTTCTGTGTCTTCTCGATTGTGGCGTTCTTGTGCTCTATTGTGAGGTCGTGGTGCAGCTTGAGCGTGTCGCTTGTGAATCGCGCCATGATTTCGGCAGAACGCATGTTCGAGTGGTTATGTTCGAGCGAGTCGTTGTATTCGCTGATTTCGTTCATCAGCATGTAAGCCCGTCGGTAGTCGCCCACCTTTTCGTAGTAGCGTTGCAGATAGATGTTGCGCAGGTTGGCGAGCGAGTATTGCACGGGGTGGTTTTCCGTCTCGTCGTTGGAGTCTATTATGCGCTGAGCCACGGCGGTGTTGCCCGTTCGGGTGGCTATGCCGATGCGTATTGTCTTGCAGTAGTGGAGCGCAGTGAGGTCGTGCCTCTTGCGGAAGTAAGGCTCAACCTCGTCGAGGCACTGCTCGGCGCGACTTATGCTGTCCATGTTTAGATAGACGTCGGCGAGGTTCACCTTGCACTGGTACATGTCGAAGTTGTTCTGCATGCCATGGCGCTCTATGGTGTGCTTCATGCGCAGGAACATCTTGAGCGCCTGCGGATAGTCCTTCAGAAAATAGTAGTAGTTGCCGAAGTTGTTTAGGAAGTAAGCCTGCATTGACGGCGACATCATCTGGAAGTAGTTCTCCGTAGCCTTATAATAATGTAGTGCGGTGTCGAAGTCGTGCAGCGAGAGGTATATCTGCGCCAGTCCCATGTAGAGCGTAATGTTCTCTTTCTCGGGCAGCGAGAGCGAGTCGACGAGGAAAAGCGCGCGGCGGTACCACTGCGCCGCCTTCGGAATCTCGTTGTTCTGAATGTAGGCGTCGGCGAGATTGGCGCACACGTTGGGCATATTGTGCTTCGCGTCGCTGTTGGCGAGCAGGTCGTAAGCCGAGCGGTATAGCTCTATAGCCTGTTCTTTGTTGCGGTGGAAGTTGTGGTAGTAGACAGCGCGGCAATTGTACGCACCAGCTACGAGCGAGTTGAGTCGGAGTGTCTGTTTTCGGCTAAGTTTCTGCTTGCGTTGTTCGCTGGCGAAGCGCAGAATGTTGTCGATGCAGTTCTTGGAGCGCTCCGGACTGTCGCTGAGCGAGAAGAAGCGTGCCTCGCGCAGTCGGTATTCGTAGGCTGTGATGCTGTCGGGCGCTGTGCGTATGCCCTCGTCGATGATTCGTTGTGTGGAGGGCGCGAAGGTCATCACCGAGTCGTCTATCTGTCGCATCTTCGCTATGCGCGCCGAGTCGCTCTCCGAGTCAGCGCGCATGCTCCTCCCCAATGAAACTAACTAATCTACTAATCAGCAGCAAAGCGCTCAGAAGCAGAATCTCTGCATTAGCACTAAGCATACACGTAACGCTTCTCGCCGCACTCGTCGTGTCGATTCTGACCGTTGGGTGCGGCGGGAGGAGGACTGTCGCTGAGCGAGAAGAAGCGTGCCTCGCGCAGT
>OQWI01000368.1_pt1 | contig 20681 bp, 21 predicted proteins | sample 1691551 | NCBI WGS metagenome assembly OQWI01 (sample SAMN03418259, study PRJEB22391) | human gut metagenome | biome: human-gut; feature: organic feature; material: feces | host: Homo sapiens | place: Tanzania | collected 2013-01
AGGACTTATGGCGCAAGATTATGGATGAGGTGAGCGTGAGTGAGGTGATATAGACTCTAACTAATTAAAATTTAACAAAAAAATATGGATCCAATAACATTGATAACATCAGCAATGACAATACTTTCACCATACCTTGTAAAGTCTGGTGAAAAGATTGCCGAAGAAATGGGAGCAAGTTTGTGGTCTTGGATAAAAGGAAAGTTTAGCAATAATCAGCAATTACCTACTTCTCCATCCGAGCCTGACAAAAATGCTATCCAATTGCAACTAATGTCCGAGATTGCGCGAAATGCGGAATTTGCTTTATCCCTTGAAAAGAAAATACAGGAGTTAAAGCAAAAATCCTGCAGTCAAGGTATCATGAATGTAGAAAATCATGGCACTGTTGAAAAACAGATAAATATTACCAACAATTCAGGTTCTATTTCTTTATGAGCGATTCTTTTGTTCGGAATAACTCAGCCATAGGTGCCCAGGCAAACGTCAAGGAGAACTATGGCAGTATTAGTATCGGTAATAATAAATCTCGTCTAGCAGCTACTTTTGAGCGGCTTGAAAAGGAAATCCTTAACAATACTACAAAAGAAGTTATTGACGACTTGTTGATGTATACTACAAAATTGAATGGTACCAAAGGCTTGGAAGAAAAACTGCAAGATGGAGGTTTTAAAAAAATGTCCATCCAAAAGGCAATAATTCAAAAAGAAATGTATGCCAAAAAGGCGACTAGATATGAATGCAATCCTGCTGCACAAGAAATTATTCTTAGTTTGTTTGCCAGGATAAAAAATGAGTTTGACATTAAAATTTATCCTATGATTTTAAATGGATCAGATGTATCTTCTATTATGCAAGAGGTGCATAGACAAATAGTGTCTCCTATTTTGCAAATGATAGAGACTAATGGCGCAAATGACCAATCATTGTACTTTAACATGGATCACATCTATGGCATGGTATACTATCTTACAGGTATGTGCCATCTCAATTGGAAAGATTATGATAACATATAATCCAGCTTTCGATCTTTACCATTGTATCTTTCGTATGATACATATTATACAACGACTAGATGACAATGATTGTTTGGAAGTTGACAAAATCAGAATTTGGGACTTTTATGTCTTATTCCCTTCAAAGACTTACACAATCATGATTCGTAGAAACGAAGAAGAATTAAAGTCTTGGAGAAAACATTATATCAATAAAACCAAAAATCCATACGAGTATAACGGAGATAATAGAAAGCTATTTGACAGATTACGTCCGTATCAAATGGCAGCATTAAGTTCTTTGGTTTCGTATGGTATAATTGACAAAAAACATTTCCTTAATAAGGAAATAATGATTTCCAATAGAGCCCTTTTAAATAAATTCATCGAAAAAACAGGCGCACTTTCACAAACGGAAAGTAATACGCTTTCCTTCATGAGTCTGTTCTCAAAATCAATGTCGATGTTGGGAATTTATGGTTTGAAAAGCCGTACTAATTTAATGGAATCTAAGTATGATGCAGGATAGTTTATTTCTTCAACGCTTACGTATAGTGACTCTTGAAAATAAAATTGCTTATGATGAGCAGTTCCATAAAGGAGTCAATATTATACGAGGGCAAAATAGTAGTGGCAAATCAACTATTATCCGCTTTATCTTCTTCGCTTTAGGAGGTTCTTATAGTGAATTTGTTCCTGAGGCTTTAAAGTGTAGATATGTCATGGCAGAAGTCTGCATAAACGAAGGAACTGTCGTCACACTGAAACGCTATTTGGATGTAAATGCCGAACAACGTGTCAATTCAAAGTCTCCTATGTATATATACTATGGAACTTTGGATGAGAGTCTGAATGACAAGAAAAAAGACGTTTGGCAAAAGTTTGGATATAACACTTCTTCAGAACGAAGAAGTTTCTCAAATATATTGTTTGAGATGCTTGGATTGCCAGAAGTTAAATCCGATAGCAACATTACAATGCACCAAATACTTCGTTTGGTGTATTTGGATCAAGAGTCACCTACAGATTCTTTATTCTACTTTGAGCGTTTTGACAAGGAATTGACGAGAGAAACCGTAGCAGAAGTATTACTCGGTGTTTATGACGAAGATTTGTACAATGCAAAATTGGATCTGCTGTCAGTACAAGGAGAACTAAAAGAATCCAAAGGAACAATAAAGATAGCCAACGCCTTTTTTGCAAACCCAATGACAAAATCAAGTGCGGCAATCCAATCTTATTTGTCCAATCTTGCCAATGAGATAAATCGTCTTACCGAAGAAATTGTAAAAATGAGGGAATCGACGGTAAAAGCCAAGATCAAAATGAGGGAATACGAAACGCTTCAGGCTAAAGTTTCAACCCTACGAAGACAACAACTTGAATTGGAAAATGAAATAAAGAATCTGGAAATGGAAATACTTGATTCCAACTTCTTTATAGCAACACTTTCCAAGAAAATCGAAGCGTTGGACTCGTCTATTGCCACAAGGGATTACCTTGACAAATTGCCGTTAGAATATTGTCCCGAGTGTTTGTCTAAGCTTGACACCAATGTGCCCAAAGGACACTGCCGCCTATGTAAATCGCCAATAGACAACACGCAAGGTAAAGCTCAAGCACTTAGAATAAAGTTGGAAATTGAATTTCAGATAAGGGAGTCCGAACAATTGTTAGCGCAGAATATGAAACTCAAAACTGAGAAGAAATTAGAACTAAAATCTGTAAAGTCATATTTGAGAACAGCCCAATCTCAATTGGATTCGTCTCTGAAAAATGTACGAACAACAGCTAATGAACAGTTAGACCAGTTAATACAGACCAAGGGATTTAAAGAAGGCGAGATTCTTCAATACAAGACTTTATTGGAAACTGCCCTTCAATATGAAAGTCTATTGAGCCATCATGAAGATTTGCAGCAAAAAGAATCTAAATTAACTCGATTCATTGAGGCAAAGACTTCCATATTGAAACAAAAGCGTCGCAAAATAGACAAGAATGTCTCAGAAACAGGTATTTATTTATTAAAGCATGACGAATTACGACAAACGGAATTTCAGAGTGCAGATGATTTTACAATAGACTACAAACAGAATATAGCCTATATTTCCAACCAATATATAAAATTGTCTGCCAGTTCAGGCTTCTATCTAAAAATGGCTGCACGTTTTGCAATATTCTTGGCTTCCTTGAAGAATTCAGACATGCGTTTTCCGAGGTTGTTATTTTCCGATAATATGGAAGATAAAGGAATGGAGGAAAATCGAGCAAAAAACTTTCAAAGAACAATAATTAAGTATTTGCAAGAAATAGGTAATGATAATTACCAATTGATTTATGCAACGTCAATGTGCGCAGACGAGTATGACAATGACCAATATGTTATTGGAGAGAAATATTCAGAAAAAAACAAGAGCTTAAAGAACTTGTAGATATGAATATAATCAAAACAGAAATAGATGGCATATCCATAATAGAGTAACGTATTTTATTTTCTGTCCGATAATTATTTTAGAAAATGAGAATAGAAGATTTAAGAACTGGTAATTATGTAGATGTGGTGGTTAACAACAATAAAGTACCAACACGATGCATGGTTCTAAGTATCAATCATAATGATAAATCTGCAGTCTTTAGAGACATGACTGATGGTTCTGAGTTTCCTGTTGACACAGGTGATAAATGGAATTTAGTCAAAGATGTTGTTACAACAGTCAAAGAGTTGATAGAATTAGGGTTTATTTATGATCAAGAAAAGTCTGTTTATATGTTGCCTACAAAAGGTGCATGGGCTATAGGTAATGCAATAGTACAAAAGTATGATGGTCGCTATGATTTATTCATAGAAAAAAATGATGCTTTTTATGGATGCAAAGCTATTGCTGTTCCAAGTGTTCATCTTTTACAAAATGCTATCGCAGATTATTATGGTATAAGTATTAATTATTAAACTGTTTTTTTGTGGCTCATATACATTAACTACCATCAGAAAAACAATGGGAAACGAGTTAGCTTTATTACTTATTCTTTCTTTTATAATTTAGAAATACATTATGTTTGTCAGTACACAAAGCAAATTATATTTTATGGTTATCTTAGGAGATTTTGATAATTCTCATTATAACCATATGAGAGATCGATTAGATAGTTTAGGGAAAACTCATCGTATAATGGAAAATGTCTTTATGTTATCTGTTGATTCAATAAACAAAGAGCCAATGTCTGTAAGAGATGTGCGTAACAAAGTTGCAGGGGACGATCTTGGCTATTGTTTTGTCATCAGACTTAATAAGGATTTTTCTTCTGCTTGGAATTTGACTAGAGAAAATTCTGAATATTTATTGAATATAATTGAAGAACTACAAGATGGCAAGACGGAATAATGGATTCGGTGAAACGGAAGCAGCAAGGCATCGTATAGAGAAAATCGACATCTATGAAGTAACGAAGGACGAAATTGATGAATTGTGTAACAATAGTACATCCGATTTGTGTCTGGAATTTGCAATTGCATCTTTTTCGGTTTTTGCATCCTTCCTATGTTCTCTGTTGGTTGCAGATTTCTCATCGTCTCCAAAAGCTTCATCTGTGTTTTTGATAGTCACGATATTGACAGCTATATCTTCGATGTTTTTCTCAATGTTGTGGTGGAGACAAAGAAAGGATAGGCAGATAGTTAAAGACAAAATTATAAATAGACCTGTAAAGGAATAGCTATTATAGAGGTATAATTAGGAATGTAATATTTATATTTTGTATATAATTGTAAGGGCATTTTTGTGGTTTATGTCAACCCAACATTTATTTTAAAACATATATATAAGCAATTATGCATAATTTCAACGATACACAAGTAATTATCATGGCAGATAGCGTAGGTAGCCGCTTTTGACCAATGTCAATCCCTGATTACCCAAAGCAGTTCATTGTCATAGCAGAGAAACATGGACAATTGCTTGTTTGCTCTTTGAGGAAGAACATAGTATCAAGGAATTTGGAAAATAGTATAATTTTGAGACCTATGAATAAGATATATTTTGATGAAGCTGGTTATACTGGTGCTGACTTAACGAATGTTTCTCAGCCATATTTTGCGTTGGCATCAGTCCGTTTTACAGAAGAAGAACTTGCAATAATTCGAAACGAGATAGGCTTGGATTCCAATACAAAAGAAATCCATTTTAAAAACTTGCATACGAATTGGAAAGGAAGGGATTTGTTAAACAAGTTGTTTTCTCATCCTCTTCTAGATAAAAAACATATAAAAACAGGTGTTGCACTAAAAAGATTCTGTATATATGCTCAAATTGTTGATACGATTATTGAGTCATTTCTTTTTAGCATAGGTATAGATTTATATAAAAATCAAAATAACAATAAATTAGCAAATTTCCTTTATGCTTTCTCTATTCTCCATAAAAATCAAGAGCTAGTATCCAATTTTGAGAAAGCTTTTGTGGAAATGTTACGTAAACACAGCCAAGATGCAATTGAGAAGTTTTATCAATATGTAGATTTATTGATTAATGATTCGGCAACGACCAATAGTTTTAAAGAATTATTATCTATGATTCCTTCAACAATTGAAACTGTTCAAGATGCATTGGTAAATGATAATCCTTTTTATTTGGATAATACGTTGTCCTTATTTGTTGCATTGGTTGAAAAATGGTATTCTAATACAAAAGCTAAAGATGAAATAATATTTGATAATTCTAAACCAATAGCTTTTCAAAAAGACTTGATTGAAAAGTTAAGAGATATGCCTGTTAAAGAAACAGAAGTGGGCTATGATGATAGAAAACATGTGTATCCATTACCTATAGGTAATATTCAGTTGGCAAGTTCTACAGATTATTTGGGGATACAAATTGCTGATACAATAGCGAGTGCAATCGTTTTTATATTGACAAATAAGAATGTTAAACTTCAAAAATATCAGCAGCAGTTACAATGTTTTGAAGTCTTTAGAGAAACAGATTTACCATTAACTCCCTCTACAAAAGAATATTTATTTAAAAATATAGATACATCATCAGATATTAATCCTTTGGGTTTTATTTGTGAACACTTAATAGTAGAATAAATGTCAAATCAAGCATCAGATAACAACAAACGGATAGCGAAGAATACATGGTTTCTTACTTTTAGGATGCTTTGTTAAGATGCATAATTTTGCACCTAAAAGTAATCACAGTAAGTAGCTTGTTTATCGCTTAATAAGAAACAAAGTTGGCAATCAAATATTCCTACTTCTACAATCCGCCAGACTGTTTATCCCTGTTTATCGCCTAACGATATTCCTGTGGTGCCAACCACAGTTGCTGCAGTTTAATCAGGCTGTCGAGAGTTCGCACTATCGTAAAGGCTGCTTAAACTACAGCAACACGAAGTAAAGAATATCGTTAGGGATTTATCTTGGTTTATGTTAATCATCGCAAGCATTCCATTAAACACTAAACACTACACATTACACATTAAACATACGCTTTTACCTTTCTAAGTCTTCGAGTTATTCGATATACAAACAAACTTACTTAACAACAATCACATTAATGCAACTTGAAATTATCGGTAATCCTGGTACAGGCAATACCTTTATGGAAGTTCACATTGAGAACTACAATCCAAATTTAACCACCGTTGTTAACAATTATAACAGTGTTAGTCAGAAACCGACAGCAGCTATCCAAGAGCTACCCGACGCAGAACGCGAGCAACGCAAAGCCGCCATCCTGCAATACGTAGCCAAGTTAGCCCGGTATGTTTCTAAGGATTGGAAGAATCGTTACGACACACTGTGGAAAAACATTCTCTCACTTCCTGAGGTAGAAGCCGAAGTTTACAACCCAGGTAGACAGAAGGGTACAACCTTCAATCGCAAACTCATTGCCAATATATTATATATAATGTGCACAGAGAACGTGATTAAAGATAAAAATGCTACCACTCTGGCAGAAGCTCTCGAAGCCAACAAAGAGCATTCCGTTCGCAGCCAACTCGGTCAGTATCCACTCGACAGTGATATCAGACAGAAGGTTACGCAGCTCATTGCTTCCGTTGGCCGTTAGTAGTTAAGCCCTGTGCTTTAACTACTAAAATGCCCCTACTATATCGCCGAGTCCTTAGACTCCCAACGATGTAGTAGGTGAGCATTACAACATCGACTACAAAAAGACAATATATATAATAAGGTGCTATCATATAAAGAACAATCTGTTAAATATTGTATTAACTTATGGGGAGGTATAAAAGAAAAAAGCGATTGCATTTAAGAGTTCTGCTTCATAATGCACAAAAGACTTTTAGAAATAGAGTAAAACGTCAGAAACTTAAAGTTTATAAACGAGCTTTAAAATGGGAGCAATATCGCTTAAATCGAGTCTACAGACAACAAGCTAAGACTATTCGTAGTTTTAAGGATACCATGGATTTATTCTTACCTATTAATATTAGGTACTTGCTAAATAGCGAACAAAGTCCCTTCTATGGACCCAAGATAAAAAAATATGGAAAGAATAAAAGCGGCGTTATTCGTGTACCTAAAGAATTTTCAATTATAACAAATCCACATGATTCTTATCAAACTATAGCAAAAGTGTTAGCATGTTTCTTTTATCAATGTTGCACTACTGTTCGCTTGGATTATGTAAATTGTGAAAAGATAGATCTAGTAACAATGGTTTTTCTTGATGCTATACTTAAAGATATAGATACTTATATGGATAAGTGTAAGAGAGCTGAAGTTCTGAGGTATAGCCGATTGAGTGGTATGGGAGGATGTAATTATTACAATGACGAAATCAATAAAATGATTAATTCTGTCGGCTCTCCTGCCATAATTACAAAGAGAAGGTTTAACTTTGAAGGAGTTATCCCATTTAGGCTTTTATGTTTTGATTCTCATGCCGCTTCTGCAGATAAAAAACTACAGCAAAAGGAAATTGATACAACAAATGTATTAGAATATATAAATAAGTGTTTGAATCGTTTTCATAAGACTTTGTCAAAAGATGCGATGATGAACCTGGGGTATGTTGTAGGGGAAACTCTTATAAATGCAGAAGAACATTCTTCCACAGGTTTCCGTTATATGATAGGGTATATGGAAGATAAAAAATCAAAAAAGAGTGAGCATTCTGGAGTTTTTAACTTTGTCATCATGAACTTTGGACAAACTATTTATGAGAAGTTTAAAATGTCAGATAATACAGATGTTAATCAAGAATGTTTAATTCAAATGAAAAATTTATCTGATAGGTTTGTAAAGAGGAGTCTTTTTATGAAGCGTTTTAAGGAGGAGACGCTTTGGACGCTGTATACTTTACAACAGGGTGTTACCTGTGTACCAGAAAAAAGACGTGGAAATGGTACCATTCAGTTTATAGAGAGCTTTTTCAAGTTAAAGGGGAATGATGATGTTGATGATATTTCTAGAATGTATATTCTGTCGGGAAATACAATAATAGAATTTGATGGGACATATCGTTTGTCAGAAAGTAAAGATGAAAATGGTGTTTCTAGGGGTATTATATCTTTCAATAAGTCTGGTAGTTTAGATGAACGACCAGATTCTAAATATGTTAAATATGTAGATGATTATTTCCCCGGGACAGCAATTTTCGTGAGATTATTATTAAATGAAAATGATATAATTACGGAACAAAAATGAACAAAGCAAAAATCGATTTAGAGAAATATCGTGCTATATCTAGAACCACAAAGTCTCGCGTATTTACAGGTCGTGATAGAGGACAACAGGTTAGAGAAGATAGCCAGTTTGATAATTTGTTTGAAAAATGTGATGAGGTAGAAATATATATTCCTGATGATATATTTTCTATAACACCATCTTTTTTAGAAGAATTATTGTATAACATGGTTTTAAAGTATGGAAAAGAAAAGGTCTTGTCTAAACTGAAATTTGAGGGATCTTATAATATTTCTCTTTCCTTAGAACAAGCTGTGGAAAGAATTTTGCAAGAGAAAAATGGATTACAGAATTAAATGATATGGATGATTTATTTTTAGCGATTAGTCAGAATGGGAAATCTGCCGGAATAACATTTTCTTTAATTGTGGATTACGCTTACAAAATATCAATGGTTATTATTGCTATTGTTAATGCTTTCCTATTGTTTTGGCGTAATAAAAAAGTTGATAAAATAGATGAGGAGAATAAAGAGAAAAATAGAAAAATTACCTTATTGAAGACTCTAATCTTAGACTATAATTTGCATTCTTTCTATGAGATTTTTGAACAAATAGAAACAGAGTTGCAAGTTTTAAAAAATGAAAAATGTGATAAAAAAGCATTAGAGCCCAAACTGCAGATACTATTTAATCAGCTGTTTGAAAAATTTGTCAATTTCATCTCTGCAGTTGATAGTAATCTATATGATGAATTAAAGGATAAATGTGATCATTGTAGAGATACCTTGATAGGAAATATCGCAGATGATGGTGTTAATTTATGGGTAGAAAATCAATATAAGGATAAAATTAAAGGGGTGATAGAAAGTGATAAAAAAAGCATGCTCTCACTTATGTTTGCATACCAAGGTTAGATAAATATTTGAACGATGAGAAAAGAAATAACAATCATTCTCACCACAGTCATAATTAATTTTGGTATTCTATTATCAAAATGATAAATATAAGATAACGATAAATGTTTCCAATCCCTCTTCACTCCGCTTGGCTGTTTATCTTATAAAAGTATTTATACAACGATTATCCCCAAAATTGAATACTAAACTTTTAATCTAAAAAAGATATGGAAGAATATAGAATTATGAGAAGACGTACAACGTGGTATGTTATAAATGTCAAGGCAAGACGTAATCAATTTCCTAATCATTATGTTGATATTTTTAGGCAAATTAAAGAAAAAGATCCCTTGGTTGAGGTTTATGGCAAAAAATGCATTAGTGTTCGCTCTTTAGAAGAAAGTGAATTACTTGAAAATGACGGAACACCACGTTGGATGAAACTAGCAATTATGCATTATACAATTGTTGACCCAAACGCCTTTTATAATATTAGAGAACATAAGGATGTTAACTTACAGTGGAATACTGATATAGTAGCTAATAAAAACGAAGCTGAATTATATTTTGTACCATCTGTTCATAAGATTGCTGTTAAATGTAACTCAAAAATATCTCTAAATAATATTTTAAGATATTTACGTGAAGTTTTTGAATCTGTTGAACCCGAAGGTTTTGATGTGACCATAGTGTTAGACCATGACATGATACAGCGTATTTTAACAGCCCATTCAATATTATCGTTTGAGGCAAAAATTTCATATTCTAATCCAGGACATACTGAGGGCTTTAGTGAATTGTTTGAAAATAAAATGCATGTTATGAATCCAGACATATTTATGATGTCAGCTGTTGGAACAAAAGATAATCCTCTGGTAAAAGATGATGATGGTATTATCCATACTGTGACAAGACTAGCTGAAGAAAATGGTTCCTTAAAAGCAACAGTTATAGAAAACGAGGGTGGAGGTAGAGTAAAAATAGATAGTAAAGATCATCCTCGTATTCTTGCGATTCCAGAAATAATAAATGGAATATGCTCAACGATATATAATGCTCTAAAATCATATTTTAGTAATTATGAATCCTAAAAGAAAATCTGTATTTGGCTGGAGTAATGTCTTTGCAAATTATAGTGTGCATGATTTCTTTTGTGATGCAAAGTTACCTTTTTTGGTTGCATTTATATTACTCATGGTCGCTTTATACAATGGAGTAGATATGTACGAACAAGTTAAAATAGTATTAGGTTTAGGTATGACAATTGTTCCTAGTGTGGTTGCTCTTATGGTTGCTGCTTATGCCATTATCTTATCTTTTATTATGTCTGACAAAGTAAAGGAGATAAAGGCAAGTGAAAAGGGAAAACAATTTGTTCAGAATATTAATTCTAGTTTTGCTATGTGTATTTTAATATCTATTTTGACCATTATTTTTATGATTTTTTCTCAAGGAATATCTAATTTGGAGATTGAAACTTATCATGTATATGCATCAATAATCAATAGCAGTGTATATTTTACGTCTTTCTTTCTATTAACCTACACTGTGTATATTTTAATAGGAATTGTTATAGACATTTATAATAGTGGACAAACAACATTATTGTAGAAGCTATTTTAATCCTATATCAATTTCGTCACAGCTTTAGCAATATAGTAATAGGAATTAGATAGTGATTTATGTGAGCTCCCCAGACTATTCGTAATTTCCAACACTGATATCTCTATCAGTCCTTGTATAAAACATTAAACACTCCACATTTGTGTTCATCCTATGAACCTTAGAGTTTATAATCGAATGATTTTTTAACTCAATATGTAAGCATTTGCAAAAGTGCCAATACAAAGGGCTATGTCATAAATTGAGTACTTTCATTTACTTAAGCTTGAGTACGATACAATTTAGTAGAATGATAGAAACGAGTTTTTTTAAATCAATAGAAAAGAAAAAGTATATGTCAAATCATACATCAGATAATAATAAACGAATAGCGAAGAATACGCTTCTTTTGTATTTCCGTATGCTGTTCTTGATGGTCGCATCGTTGTATACGAGTCAGGGGATATTGCATGCGGTGGAAGTATAGATCACAAATGAATAAGAAAACAAAATAATAAAAAAACAATATCATTATGAATGATTTTAAGAATATAAAAGTAGCAGTAGCCGACACCGGCTATGTCGGTCTTAGTATATCAACATTGCTGTCTCAATAGATGGTTACTGAAAATCAAATATTTTAGTATAAAAAAGAAACAAAAACTCTAGTATAATGAGATCAAGTTATTTTTATTGTGATTTGCCATATAAGGAGAATGAAGAACCACAATGGCTAAAGCATCTGTTCAAGTATAGTTCGAACACAAAAGAAAGAGTTTATGTGCTTAGGTATCCAGTTGTTGATACAAAACATGAAGATTATACCGAGAATTTTTGTATTCTAATTCCTGGTCATAAAATCGCAATTATTCAAGAATCAGATGCAGAAACATTTGACGGATATACAGAAGATGTTGTTGATGCAATATCTTATTTGTATCAAAAATATGATTATCGACCAAAGTTAGGAAGATTTAAACTTTTGCAATCTGAATTGATTGATGAAGATTTTAGTTCTAAATATTTAGAAAGAAATCTTAATGACTTTCTTGAAAAAACCAAATTGTCAGACCCATATTATCGTCGTTTGTCTTTTCTTTTTATATCACTGTTTATAGGTAGTGTTAATGAGATAGATAAGGTGGGAACTGATGTTCCTCAGACTTTGCTAGAAAAAGTTCGTCATAAAATTCAATTGTTTGATGCAGACCAAACTAGATTTATATATGATCAAAGTCATACTAATAAAATCGTAAAAATTCAAGGTCTTTCAGGTACAGGAAAAACGGAGTTGCTTCTCCATAAATTGAAAGAGTTGTATGTCAATCCAGCCAAATATACTATATTTTTTACATGTCACAATAAGATACTTGCCTCTACACTTCATGACAGAATAGAAAAATTCTTTGATGACATGAAAGTGCAGCAACAGCTTCAATGGAACAGTCGTTTATGGTGTGTAAATGCATGGGGACGTTTTACTGACTTAAATTCTGGTTTTTATCGCTATATTTGTGGTGTTTACGGAATACCATTTGGCTCTTATGGTTATTCACATTCTTTTGAAGGTGTTTGTAAAGAGGCATTGGATTTCTTGAATTGCATGGACGATTTTCAGCCAAAGATAGATTATATGATTGTTGATGAAAGTCAAGATTTTGGAGATAATTTTATCAAATTGTGTGATAAGGTTACTCGTTACAAAGTAATCATGGCAGGGGATGTGTTTCAGACTATATTTTCAGAAAATCTTCGTAAGAAATATGAAGCAGACTATTTCTTGAGCAAATGTTATCGTACAGCACCTAATACCCTAATGTTTTCCCATGCTTTAGGGTTAGGTCTGTTTGAAAAGCGTAGGTATAGATGGCTGAACCATGACAATTGGGTGGCTTGTGGATACAAGGTGGAAGAAAATGATAAATCTATTGTTCTCTCAAGAGAACCAATGCATAGATTTGACGGTGATGATGATAATTATGACAGTGTTTTGTTACAAAACACAACCAATGAGAACCTGGTAGATACGGTTCAACAGATATTAAAAGAACTTTCAGCTGAAAATAATGAAGAGATATCTCCTGCGGATATCGCTATAATCTTTTTGGATGATAGTAATGATATCTATAAACAAGCTAACAGATTGCAAGAATCTATAGAAAAGATACAAGGATGGAATGTTAATAAGGCATATGAAACAAAACATATAGATACATGTTATATGACCATTAGCAATCGTAATAACACAAAAGGCTTGGAATTTCCTTACATTATCTGTATTACATCAGAATTACAGTATGAATATACTTACCGTAATATAATCTACACAATGTTGACGAGGTCATTTATAAAAAGTTACCTTCTCTTTACAAAGTCTGGTTATATTATACCTCAGTCTATCATTGATGGATTAAATCAAATTAAAAATGAACATAAGATGGTTATAGTTAAGCCAAGTGACGAAGAACTTAAGACAATAGAAGTGGAATTTGAAAAAGCACGGAAGGCAAAATCCTTGAATGAATTTATAAACATGTTTGTTAAGGAGAATAATTATGATGCTTCACGAGGTGAAAGGATTGAAAAATTGCTTACAGAGCGTGGCTTTACAGATTTGTCGGATGAGGATTTGATAAGAAAAAAGATAGAGCAGGCTAACGAATTTCTAAATTTATAATGACATGGAATTTTTCCATTCTCTAACAAGCCTATCTGCTATAAATTTGGCAGATAAGTTAAAAAAACAGATTCATTATGTGCAGACAGTATTGCAGATTGTGAATTTAATTCTCACATGGAACAAGTCTGATGATAGAAATTCTGTGACATTCCCATATTTGTATATTGTAGGAAAAGGAAATGCTAATAGAGCTTACATCGTGAAGCAAAATTCTATTTTAAGTTTCTTATTTCCTTTGGGAATTTCGCTTAAAGTAGATGCTGTTGGTTGTGATAATTGGATAATCAATAAACGTGATATTGTATTGACTTTGCCAATTATTTCCAGATGTATAGATTTTGCTAATAGTATAGCCCAAAAGAAAGCTCCAACCAAGCTGTTAGATATAGCAAAAAATATAATACCAACTGATAATGTAAGTATCATTGCTTTCGATTTGTTAGAGTATCTATTATTGACAGAATCTTGTTATATTCGATACGATAACGATCCGCAGCATTCAAATAAATATCTTCATCCAAAATTTCATTTTGATGTAAATTTTAGCAAGGATGGAACCTATAAAATGGGAACTTTTAATAATATAAGACTTGATACTTTTAAAGACTTATTAAAGAAAGAAACCAATTCATGGTATATAAAAAAGCCAAAGACTTCAAATAAATGCGTTATTCCTCATAAGCATAAAAAAGGTAATAAATGCATCCATAAGAGAAAGAATATGAAAATAACTATCAGTTTGCATTCCTTAAAAAATCATAAAGGAAAGAATTTTAATAGATAAATTCTTTATGTCAGATTCAACATCAGATAACAACAAGCGAATAGCGAAGAATGCATTGCGTCCTTACTTCCGAATGCTCTTTCTCATGCTTATCACTCCATATAGTTTGAGATAAAAATAGACAATAAATAAAATTATAAAAAATAGATATGGTTACTAATAGACATATAGGCTGGATAGATGATGCGAGAACATTAACCATGTTGCTCGTTATAATTGGACATTGTACCTATTTAAATATTATGACACCTTATGGTGGAATTAGTTATTTTGAAAATGTACCATCTACAGAATATTCCATTTTGTGGAAACTTCTTACAGCAATGGTCTCCTTCATTTATACTTTTCACATGCCATTGTTCATGATGTTGAGTGGAGTATGTTTTTCGTTGACGTTGAAGAAAGTTTCAGGCATGCTTCCTCTTTTAAAAAACAAAAGTAAGCGTTTGCTGATTCCTTTCCTGTTTACAGCTTTGTTGGTATCTATACCATTAAAGTATGTCAGTGGGTATTATGCACATTCGACTAACGTGTTACATGACATTGTATTGGGACAGTTACTACTGATGGGCAATTCCCACCTTTGGTTTGTGTTTAGCCTCTTTTGGATATTCCTTCTGTATTATGGCTTGTATAAATTAAAGGTTACAACAAGATGGTTTTTCATACCTTTTCTTGTCTGCTTATCTCTGTCTGCATCTTTCATGGGAAATAAGGGGATTGAGTTTATGGGGATTATAGCAGCGTTTAAGCATTTGTTTTATTTTGCTTTTGGATTTAAATATTTATACCGGATTGACACCCAGAAATGGGGGGGGCAAATCTTGTTGCTCAACTCAATATGTTATGTTATATTGTTCTTTTTAGACCAAGAATTAAGTGACTCAAATCTTCTCGTTTCCAAGGTGATATGTTTTTTTCTAACATTGATTATGGGAACTTATGGCTCGATAATTATGATAAACATTGCCAAGAAAATAGGAAATTTTCATGCTCTAAAAAGCAATAATGTTTACAAGACGTTTTCTAAGCATAGTTATGAACTATATCTGTTTTCTGATCCCTTCAATTATATCTTGATTTATATGATGTATGTTTGGGTGGGAAACTATGTAATAGATAATGACGCTTCTTTGTTATCTTTCCTAACTCGCTTCTTTGGTACGATATTTTTGGCCTTTGTCGTAATATGGATAAAAAATAAAATTATATCAGTGATTTTTTCTTATGGCACAATCCGTAAAAGTTAATTATATACTAAATCTTATCAATACGGGAACACAGATGTTGTTTCCGTTAATCACTTTTCCCTATGTCTGTCGAGTTATAGAAGCAGATGGTGTAGGACAGGTTAACTTCTTTCAATCTATTATTAGTTATATCTCCTTGTTTACGTGTTTGGGTATACCAATGTATGCCATACGCGAAATAGCAAGAGATAGAAATGATGTAGTGAAGATGAATAGAACTGCAACGGAGATACTTCTTTTGCATTCTATGCTAACTCTTGTGGGATATATAATCGTAGCGATTTTTTGCCTGACAGTACCACAGATACAAGTCAATATTCCGTTGTTCTTGATACTCAGTCTTACCATTTTCTTTACGGCAATAGGTTGTGAGTGGTTTTATCAAGGTATTGAGGATTTTAAATATATCACAATAAGAGGTTTAATCATTAAGACATTATCGGTCATTTTGCTTTTTATTTTTGTAAAGAGTAAGGCTGATTTACTTTATTATGGTTGCTATATGGTTTTGGGAGTGTTAGGAGGTAATATCTTCAACTTCTTTCGACTCAGAAAGTATATTCATCGAGAAAACATCATTTTTTCGGAACTTCATATTAAAAGGCATATCAAACCAGTTTTGAAAGTGTTTTCGTTCTCGGTAGTTACAAGTATTTATCTCCAACTTAATACAGTATTGCTGGGATTCTTTAAGAATGCTTTAGCTGTGGGATATTTTACAGCAGCCACAAAGGTGATGCAGATGCTGCTTCAGATGTCATCTTGTTTAGGATCTGTAATGATGCCAAGAGCTTCCCATTTGATTGCGGAAAAAAAAGAATCAGAATTTAATTCCTTAATTCAGAAATCATACGATTTCACATTAGCTATTGCAATGCCAATTACTGTAGGATTGATTTTCTGTGCTCCAAGCCTAATTTCGACATTATGTGGTACAAAATTTGCAAATTCTATCTTGCCGTCACAGATTATTGCACCTATTATCTTGATGGTAGCAATATCCAATGTGTTTGGTATTCAGGTGTTGTTTCCAAAAGGCAAAATCAATATTGTAACCCTTTGCTGTGGTATCGGGGCTGTAGCTGATTTGATATTGAATCTATGTTTAATTCCTTTCTTTTCCTATGTTGGTACATCAATAGCGTATTTAGGGGCAGAGGTTGCAACAACAGTTTCTATGTATTTTATCGGAAGAAAATATATCCCAATACAGTATTTTAAACTAAGCTATTTGAATTATTTGTTGGGTTGTATATTGATGGCAGTTGTTCTGTTTGTAATTAGTAGATTCCAACTTCCTTCCTTGAATATACTGATATTACAAGGATGTTGTGGAATCATAGTATATTTTATCATGTTGTGTCTTAGAAAAGACGCAATCTTAATGCAAATTATATCAAAAATTAAAAAGTGAAGAATATGAATCATAGGCTTCTTTCGCTTGACTTAATAAAGCTCGTAGCGATGTTTAGTGTGATATGTTTACATACAGAAATGAGTTTTTATGATAATTCTGTGGCTCGTTTTTTGTATATGACAGCAGTTGTAGCTATACCCATGTTTTTTATGACTAGTGGCTATTTACTGTATGGTAAGGAGAGCGTTGACTATCATTATGCTTGCAGAAAAATTGTAGGAATTTTGCGATTTGTTGCTATTGTCACAATCGCTTTTTGGCTTTTGTTTGGTTTGAGGCATGGAATACCATTTTGGTTATTTACGTTTGGTAGTCTTTTGCAAGAAGGAGGTTTGGGGATATTCTGGTATTTTGGAGCGATGATATTATTGTATGCCTTACTTCCTTTACAGCATAAGTTGTATCGTGAAAATCCGAATATTTTCTATTCACTGACTGCTATTTTGTGTTTATTAGCCAATGCCATCTTTATTGCTAATTTCTTTGGTCTACATATTGAAAGCAATACGATTCAAACATTTCGCTTGTGGAATTGGATATTTTATTTTAATATCGGTGGAATCATTAGAAAGTATAAGCCAAAAGTTAATGGATTACTTATAGTAATTTTCCTTATAATAAATTATCTATTTCAATATAGCTTGACTCCTTTAATGCCTACAGTGTATTGTGAGTATTTCTATTCATCAATGCCTGTTATGTTGCTGAGTATATCAATATTTATTTATCTGTTGAGCATCAGTGAAACTAGATTACATTTCATAAATGGGGGGGGTAAATTATTCTTACCTGTTTATACCTTTCATCCTTATATTATAGGAAAAACAGAACACTTGTTTGAGCAGTATATATATTCAGAATGTAGCTATTTTGCTCCTTTGTATTGGATTATAGTTTCTATATTAAGTATAATCTTAGCATGGTTTGTAATTAAAATACCATATATGAATAAAATATTTAGAATATAATTTTGTTATTATGATTAATCAAAAATATGATTATTTGATAGTTGGCTCCGGTCTTTTTGGTGCTACATTTGCACATCTTGCCCATAAGCAAGGTAAGAAGTGCTTGGTGATAGACAAGCGATCTCACCTGGGTGGCAACATCTATTGTGAGAATATCGAAGGTATTAATGTACATAAGTATGGTGCACATATTTTCCATACCTCCAATAAAAAGGTGTGGGACTTCGTGAACTCTATCGTTGAGTTTAACCGCTATACCAATTCGCCGGTGGCTAACTATAAAGGAAAGCTTTATAATTTGCCTTTCAATATGAATACCTTCTATCAGATGTGGGGTGTTACCACACCAGAGGAAGCTCAGGCTAAGATTGATGAGCAGAAAGCAGAAGCTGTGGCTCGCATGAAAGCTGATGGAGTAACAGAACCTCGCAACCTGGAGGAACAGGCTCAGGTATTGATAGGAAACGACATTTACGAGAGACTTATCAAGGGCTATACAGAAAAGCAGTGGGGACGAAAGTGTACCGAGCTTCCAGCCTTCATCATCAAGCGTCTGCCTGTACGACTCGTCTTCGATAACAATTATTTTAAAGACAAGTACCAGGGTATCCCAGTGGGTGGTTACAACAAGTTGATAGATGGTTTGCTCGAAGGCATCGAGACCAAGACCGATGTCAATTTCTTTGCTGATGGCTTCAAGACGGCATCGGGCGATACCATCCTCCTAAAGGATGATTGGCAGAAGCTGGCAGATAAGCTCGTCTTCACGGGCAAGATTGACGAGTTCTACGACTATCAGTTTGGCAAGCTCAACTATCGCACCGTCCGCTTCGAGCAGGAAATCATTGACCGTCCGAATTATCAGGGCAATGCGGTGGTGAACTATACGGAGCTTGAGGTGCCTTATACCAGAGTCATCGAGCACAAGCATTTCGAGATGTTCGGCAGCGAGGTGTATGATTGTCCGAAGACGGTTATCTCGAAGGAGTACTCCACGGAGTGGAAGGACGGCATGGAGCCATATTATCCAGTGAACGACAAGCAGAACTCCGAGTTGTATGCCCAGTATAAGGCATTGGCAGACAATGAGGATAACGTCATATTCGGTGGAAGATTGGCGGAATACAAGTACTATGATATGGCTCCGATCATCGAGAAAGTGATGGAACTTGATTATTGACGTGACTTTATTTTCCTATTTTTGTGAGTATTATAAATTAAGTATAATTTTTAAGTATTATTTGAAATGAGAACAGAGATTTTAGTGTGTTGCCACAAAAAAGAAATAATGCCAACAAAACCGCCCTATTTGTGTGTTCATGTTGGTAAAGCTCTTCATGAAAACCTGGACTTAGGTATTATAGGAGATAATACAGGTGATAACATCAGTGATAAGAATCATAATTATTGCGAATTAACCGGCATGTATTGGGCTTGGAAAAATTTACAAGATATTGATATTATTGGACTTTGTCATTATCGAAGATATTTTGATTTATCTTCTACCAAAGATCAAAATCGAGAGCCTTATCATGAATCTCAAAAAGTTCCAGACGTGAATTTTAGAGTTGTAGAAGACATATTGAGTAAATATGATATAATACTTCCTGGAGAATCTTTCATTTTTGATTCTTTATGGGATGCTTATGCTATAGAGCATTCCAGAGCAGACTTAACAGAGGTTGAAAAGGCTATTGAAAAGTGTAGCCCAGAATATCTAGATGCTTTTAAGATAGTTATGCATGGACAGAATCATTATAGTGGTTGTAACATGCTAATTTGCAATAAAAAGATTTATGACGATTACTGTGAATGGCTTTTTCAAATCTTAGGAGAAGCAGAATGTCATATTGACATATCGAACTATGATACTTATCAAGCAAGAATCTATGGCTTCTTGAGTGAAAGACTATTAAATGTTTATGTTTATTATCATAATTTTTCAGTATGTCATAGACCAATAGTATCTTTGACCGAAGGTCAGACTCCCAGTAGGATAAAGCAAATTTTGCATAAAGTTAAAGCAAATCTTTGTTTTAAATTAAAATATTGATAGATGAATAATACAAAAAGAATAGATTGGGGATTCCTTATACTGTTTTTGTTAGTTCCTTTGTATTCCTTACCTAAGGTCTTTAATCGAGCAAAAAAATGTGATAAGGCAGGGATAATTGCCCTTTGCTTATTTTTCGGAATCTTGGCATTTTTGATAGTTCCTAATTACGATGCAACCAATCATGGCCATTGGGCTTGGACAACATTTCAGAATGGACTATTTTGGGATAACAATAGCGATAATAATGATTGGTATTTAGTAAGTTTGGAATATTTGGTTCTATCATTAGGCTTACAATACCATTATGTAATATTTCTTACGGTATTATTTTCAGCCTTTCCATTTTGGCTTATGTATTATCAAATAGCAAAGGATGAAAC
>OQWI01000369.1_pt1 | contig 20664 bp, 15 predicted proteins | sample 1691551 | NCBI WGS metagenome assembly OQWI01 (sample SAMN03418259, study PRJEB22391) | human gut metagenome | biome: human-gut; feature: organic feature; material: feces | host: Homo sapiens | place: Tanzania | collected 2013-01
GAATGTATATTCTGGAACAAAGAAAAAGGCTGCGAAGCATACAACGCGCGCCCAGTCCAATGCAGAACCTACCCTTTTTGGACAAAAATCATAGAATCCAAATCTTCTTGGGAAGCTGAAAAAAACTTCTGCCCGGGAATAAATGAAGGCAATGAGATTCCGCAAGAAGAAGTATGCACCCAGTTAAAATTATATGAAGAAAATAAAAAGCATCTTGTTACAACTTAAATTCACTGTCATTGCCGTGCTTGACTAGATAATCTATAAAAATTCACAAAAAAAGTGAAAATTTTTCTTGACAGCGCAGAAAAGTGGATTTACACTTTTTACATCAACACGTGTAAACAAACCGTGCGTAATCACTCAATCAAACTGTTCCCAGCGCACTCATCTCACAAACCCAACTTCATTTTTTTATAGGAGGAAAAATGAAAAAAACACTTACTGCCATTCTAACGCTCTTTTTTGCAGCAGGTCTTTCTTTTGGTCAGAATCTTTTAAACGACAGTTCCTTTGAAAGCGGAAACTTAAGCACTTGGAACTTAACAGGCGACAGCGCAGACTGCTATGCTGAAAAAAACAAAGGCAATGCGCATTCAGGAGAATGGAGCTACCACTACTGGAAAAAAACAGCATTCACGGCTTCACTCAACAAAAAAATCACAGGACTTTCCAACGGAACTTACAAACTTTCTGTATGGTCAATGGGCGGTGGAGGCGAAAACGCAATCAAACTTTTTGCCCGCGGATTCGACAATTCTGGAAAAGAAATTTCAGCGCAGATAAAAAACACCGGCTGGAAAAAGTGGAAGCAATATTCAATTGAAATTCCTGTTCAGAACGGAGAAGCTGAAATTGGAATTTTCGTTGACGCGAACAAAGAAAACTGGGGAAATCTTGACGACATAGAGCTTGTAAAGCTTAACTAATTTTTTTAATAAGGAAACATACTATGAAATTTATAAGGAAAAACATTTTAACTGCGGTATTTTTTTCAGTCTTTGCAATTCTTCTGGGGGGGGCACTCATTTCTTGTAGCAACGGAAGCTCAAGCAGCGATGAAGACGACGATGAAAGCTCATACGGAACAAAAATATACAGCGAAAGCGTAACATTTTCGGAAACACCAACGCAAATAGTTTCAGCAGAAACGCTTGCAGACCTAAGCATAAAATCACTTACAATAAAAGTAATAAACGTAAACTATTCAGGAAGCGATGACTGGTGGTTTACTGCCTGCTCTGACAGTTCCTGGAGCAATGAAGCAAAACTTGAGTGGCAGTCAGGAGAAGGTACAAACTCGCTTTACCTTGCAACAATCACAGACGCAGCAGCAATCGCCGCATACAAAGCAAACGGAATCTACATCGCAGGTACAGACAGCGCAACAGCCGCAGTTTCAGTATTCTATGTTGAAGGCGAAGCAGAAGAGTCAAATGATTCTGGAAGCGGAAACAATATTACATTTGACGGAAATCCAAAAGAACTTATTATAAAAAGTAATTTAGAAACTAAAATAATTTCATCCATTACTATAAAGTTATCAGAATTAACATATTCTGGTTCTGAATCAAGTTGGTGGATTAGTATTATGACTGATACATCTTGGAGTAATGAAGTAAAAATTTCAGACAAAGGCACATGGGATAGTAATAATGTAACTTACATAACAACAGACTCAACAGAAATTAACTTATACAAAGAAAATGGTATATATATTGCGGGTCTTGAAGGTCTAACAGGGACAGTAACAGTTTCCTACGAGTAAAGCAAATTTTTATTAACCATGTCATTCCCGTGCCACGACACGGGAATCCATTGAAGCAACTTCAGTTTGAATCTATAATCACAAACACTTTAGAGGTAAAAAAATGAAGTTCAAAAGCATTTTTTCAGTTTTTATAGCACTTTTTTTATTTTTATCACCAGCCTGTTCTGCTCCCTCCGAAAGCACAGATGAAACTCTCGGACTAAACGCAGACTTCATGCGCGGATTCGATGCGTCCATGGTCTCACAGCTAGAAGAATACGGAAGCAGTTTCTACAACGAAAACGGAGCAAAAGAAGACATATTTAAAATCCTAAAGGCGCACGGAGTAAACTGGATTCGCCTTAGAATCTGGAATGCGCCTCAAGATTCAACACCGGGACAAAATAACTACGAGCGCATACTCGCAATGGCAAAGCGCATAAAGCAAAACGGCTTGAAGTTCCTGCTTGACTTTCATTATTCAGACAGCTGGGCAGATCCTGCAAAACAAAGTCTTCCCGCTGAATGGGACAACGTTTCAAGCATAGAAGAGCTCTGCAGCAAAGTCAGTGAATACACAAAGAAAATTCTTACAGACTTAAAAAGCGAAGGCTGCGCGCCAGACCTTGTTCAGCTTGGAAATGAGATCAATTCCGGAATGTTTCTTACAAAGTCAGACGGAACAACTGCTTCCAGCATTGACTGCTACTCTTGGACAGAACACACAGAAGGAAACAAGAATCTCCTAAAAGTTTTACAATCCGCATCCAGCGCGGTTTCAGAAATCGACTCCAACATAAAAAAAATGATTCATCTTGCAAGCAGCAAAGGAGACAACTTTGACTGGTGGTTCAAAAATCTGCAAAACCTGAAAGGTGTAGACTACGACTATATAGGCTTAAGCTACTACCCTTTTGAAGAACACGGAACATTGAAGCAGCTGCGCGAAAATATATCATATCTAAAAAAGACTTACAAAAAGCAAGTTCTAGTTGCGGAAACTTCCTGGGCATGGTCTATGGAAGCCTACGGCGACAGCACAAACAATATAGTATGGTATGAACCAGCCGGAATCCAAGCTGCAAAAAATCTTGTGGACTCCAAAAGCACAGAGCTCAAGAATTTAAAGACAGAGACTTATAATGGAAAAAAATGTGTTCAAGCTTCTGTACAAAACCAAGTAACAGTTGTAAAAGCAATAATGGAAGCTACATCCAATGCAGGAGGCTGCGGAATCTTCTATTGGGGCGGAGACTGGATTCCAAATTCAAAAATCCAAGACACCTGGGAAAATCAGACACTCTTCGACCTAAAAGGAAAAGCCCTCGAAAGCCTGAATGTGTTTTTAACAGAATGACATTGCCGTTGCCGGAAAATGCGGCATTTTTTTTACATTGCTACTCTGACAGTTTTTCTGCAATCGGAAAATCCTGCCGGCGCAGTTCTTTCTGCGGAACCTGCTCATAGCCCCATTTTTCATAGCTTAACTCAGGAACTTGATTTTCCACATAGCTTGAAAGTTCTGTCAAAGTTACAAAACCGTCTCCGTCTGAATCCGCATTTCCTGCAAGTCCGTCCAAGAGAACATAAGTAAAAACACCATGTCCGTTGTAGCCTTCCATTGCAGACTGACTATCCGAAGCCGCCGCTAAAATTGCGTGTCCTGTTGCCCTTGAAAGACACTCGAATATTCCCTTGTCTCCCATTCCACGTTTATTTGAATCCGCAAAGAATGCGCCAGAATTGCAAGTATCCAGCATCATCAAAGTTTTGCCAGCTTTTATAAGTGAAAGATTTTTCGTCAAATCGCTTTTTGAAATTGCATTGAGCGGAATGTCTGTTTTATTCGTGTAGCGGAAATTCACAGGAATAAAGTAATAATCGCCGTCATCATAAGTCGTTCCATGACCTGAAACAAAGAAAACAAAAACATCATCCGCAGTTACAAGTGAAGAAAGTTCTTTGAATTTTTGCTCCAGCCCCTCTTTTGTAACTTCGGCATCTTTTAGTGAATAAACGCAAACATTCTCGTAAAGTCCGTTTTGTTGCTTCTTGAATGATTCTTCAATTGAAGCCGCATCCGGCACGCAATAATTAAGCCACAAATCTTTGTCGCGGTATTTATTCACGGCAACCGTAAGAACATACAGATTCGGCTTGGAAGTTTTTCCCTGCCAGTTTACATCTGCGCTAGCACGACGGCTTTCTATCATTCCAGCGGAATTCATCGCAAAAGCTTCAATTTTATTCTGTCCGTTTTGCAAGGTAACTGTATGCCTGAATATTTTCTGTTCGCCTTTGCTCGACGCAACACCTTCAGAAAGCCGTATTGTTTTTCCATTCAAGACAATGCTGACATTCCCGATTCCGCCGCCTGTATTCTGCACGCAAATATCAAAAGTAACATCGCGGCTGTCAGACAGTTCCGGCAGATTTTCTATGGCAACAGCAGGAGCATTTCCGCTGCGCACAATTGAAGCAAGATTCACTTCCTTTGCATACTCTGAAATATCCTCGCCGCGCATTTTAGCCGCAACCAAGTCCGGGCGATACAACTTGTCATAAACCTGATCAATGCCGATTACATCCATGCCGTCAACAATATGCACAAGATTCTTCATAGCCCACTCTGTGCCAGTAAAGAAACCTTCGGGAGTATAGGTGAGGTATTCACCGTTAGAGAAAAAATTATAATGGTATAATTCTGAAAAATACCAAATACTATCAGGAGAATATTCAACATCATACTTAAAAGGATTTCGAACAGAACAACCTAATTCAGATATATTGATAAATGTATGAAAATATTCAGAATTAAAATATTCATCATAACTCGAAATAATCTTCTCCAATTTTCCAGATGCAGAAACAACTTTCAACTTTTCATCTTCAAAACAAAATATTTTATTTTTAAATTGATAAAACTTTCCGATTCCTTTATAAGAATAAATTTTTTCCAAATTTTCTTTATCATATAATTCAAATCCATCTTCTGTAGTCAATAGAATATAATTCATAATACTTAATTGATATTTTTTTAAGACTGAATTAATTACTATAGAATTTCTTCCATCAGAAAAACATTTTTCAATATAATTAGCGTAACAACCATTTTCATCTTCATAATAAAGAATAAAAATTATAGAATTATCAAGTTCGTTAAAGTTAATAACTCCATAATAATCACCTATGGAATTTTCCTTGAAACATTTTTTAAAGTTTTATCTAAATCAAAATTCAATCTAAATTCAAATTCAATGTCCATATCATCAAGATTAAAAGCGATTATTTCTTGCTTATCTAAATCATCATAAGCCGAGTAGAATAAATAATTTTTATACCGATTATCCTCATAATAATAATATAAAGGTAAACGCATAGGATCTATATATATTGCTTTATCATATTCATCAATATCTATATCACAATAATTCCATGTTTGTTTTTCAGAATCAAAAATATATTTACAAAAACTATCAGGTCCCATACACTCATGATTATAAACAAAAATAATTTTATTAATTAAATCTAAATAAAATTTATTACCATTAATAAATGGAAAGTCATCTGACAATGCAAAACATTCCACTAATTCGCTTGAAAAAAGATTATAAACACAAAGTTGCTTAGTATAAAAAACTATCAAGTAATTATTATCTTGATAAAAATCTTCTATATCCCCATTACCATTTTTATATACATTCATAAGCCTTCCTTCTAAATTAAAACGGCTTAGTTCATTATTCGTTGTTGTAGCAATTATAGAATCACAAGCTTCATTTTTAAGAACAAATTGTTGTCGATAATTTGAAATATGTTTTGAATTAAATTCTATCTTCTTTTTATTTATTAAATCAATTCCATAATATAATTTCGCTTCCCCTACGCCTAAATACACTTTATTAGAGGCATTTTCCTTTATGTTATACCACCAAATAAAATCTTCCACATCCACTTGTTTTTCACAACTCTTTACATCATCTTCTCTACAGTCACTTTTCTCTATTTCCAAGAAATCATCAATAATTATATCTGTTTTTTCCTTTGATTTTAAATCATAAACAACACAATCCTCATTTGAATAAAAAATACATAGATATTTTTCATCTTTAGAAATCTTAGCTGTTTTTTTCCCAATGCAAAAATATTCTCCAGTTTGAAAATTGGCAATATAAAAAATTTTACTATCAATAAGAGATTTTAAAACTACACAAGAAAAATCGCTTGTAAAAGCTACTGGCTTGCAATTAATACCCAATATATTTTCAACCCAAATTTCAGGTTCATCAAGACTTTTAAGCCCCAAAGTCTTTTCCGCAACAATTCCTCTTGCTGAATTTTGAGCAGAACAAATGCTTACTATCAACACAAAGAAAAACAATGCAGCAATACTTTAAGAATCTTTCTCTTCATATTTCTACTCCAATTTGAATTCTGAGATTGGCTCTATATAAAGCAACCAAGGCAGACTAGCTTTATGCAAAGAAATCAAGAACTAAAGAAAACGTAAAAAATTGTATTGAACACCAACATTTATAGCATTTGATTTTAAACAATAATCTCCATAGAGTAAAAATTTATTATTTATTCGTAATTCCAAATTCAATGGAAAATACATTGAGGTATAATCTGTACCTGCACCAACAGCGAAGGCAATACGTTTATTATTGAATAAATAAATTCCCAACTCTAAGCAAGGAAATTCAAACGAACTTTCTGCACTATCATTTATATAATAATTAATCCCTAATTTCATTTTACCAAAATTAAGTAATTCAAAATTAACACCTGCATTGAATCCTACATTATCATTATCAAGAACAGTTCTGTATCCACCGAATAGCCCAAATCCTATAGAACCATTTCCCCAAGAATAAGAATCCACATTGAAGAATGAATCATTTTTATAATTAGTTAACTTAACAGAATATGATTTTCCGCTTATATATGAGTTGCTCCAGTTTCTTGTTTTTCCAGACACAACTTCTATATTATGCTTTCCCTCAAACAAAGGAGAATCAACATTAAAAGTTCTATTTTTAGTTACATAGCCATAATAAATGCCATCAATATAAAGTCTTCCATCAATAAGACTTTCAACAGCAAGTTTTGTAGTCTTGAAGTTTATTTCAAATGAACTTTTATTAGCAGTAGAAATTTTCTCTTCTTTAGGCTTTTGTTTTCCAATAGTAAAAGAAAACTTATATTCACCATTAGGCAAAAGAACAACCTTATCTTTTTTTATTTCTACAAAGTCTTTTCCATTTATAGCTAGCTTTCCAGGGCTATTTACCTGAACTGTAACTTTTACAGCCTGAATCTGCACAGAAGTTTTCTCACCAGTTTTTACCTCTGCATTTTTTGTAAAGACAAATCCATCAGCAGATTTTATTTCAACCTTATAGATTCCAGAACCAAGTTTTGAAAGTTCCAGTTCCTTTTCTGCCTCTACGTATCCATATCGTTTTCCGTTCAAATAAACTTCGCCAGAAACATTGCTTAAAAGATTAATTCCACCTGACTTTACAAAAACATCCAAAGTCTTGTCAGCCTCTACCAAAATATTCTCAAAGAACTTTTTTTCACCAGCACGAATCTCAAGATAATATTTTCCAGACTGCAAGTCTTCTATTTTTTGAGGACCGTTTTCCCTTATATGACATTTAAAATCACTGTCAAGATATAAATCACCCTCGATGTCGCTAGTAACAATTATGCCGCCTGTCTGCTTTACCAAAGAACTTGAACGTCCTGCAAGATAAACATCGCTTACAAGCTGGCGGTATTCTCCGGGAAGCTGCTGACCTGCCGTAGCACGAAGAACATCATTTCTAACTTCCTTTAGAACTTCTTCAATAGATTTTCCTTTTTCCGTAATTCTTTTTGTAAGCGCGGGAGTATAAACTCCGTCCAGAGCCGTTTCTCCAGCTTCCGCAGAATAAACGATAATCGAATTTTTAGGTTTGCGACTTACGGCTGCAAGTCCACGAGTGTCTCCGCCGCGATGCTTGCCATTCGGAAACGGATCATTGCGGCACGAATCCAGAACAACCACATTGGATTCCCCTGTCATACTGTCCATAACCTCGTCAAGTTCAACACATCTGTAACGAATTTGCTCTTCATCATCGATTTTTGAATTTATAGGAATAAGATAGTTTTTTCCGTCAATCTGAACTGCATGACCGCCATAATGAAAGAACGCAATTCCACCTGCCTTTTTTGTCTTGTTTCTAAATTCCAAAAGAGAATCAAACATTTCATCCCGATTTGCATTTTTCACAAACATTACGGAAAAACCTATGCTTTCAAGAGCGGTTTTAAGTTCCTCACCTTCCGGCACAGGCTGGCTCAAAGACTTTATCTCGCTGTAATCACTGTTTGCAATGAGCAGAGCATTTTTGGCTTCCTGAGAGAAAGCAGATGAAAGAAGTCCTGCAATAACAAATATGCTAAAAAGTTTTTTTATTCTTAACATGATTTTATCCTATTTATTTTATTATTTACTCTGAAAAAACAGTACATCGCTCTTTTCAAAATCTTTTATATAATTTTCATTCTTGTTTTTTACATACTCTTCCAGTTCTTTTAAAACAAGTATCAATCGGTTCTCATAATCTTTTTTAGCATCAAAGTCCTTGCACTTTTTACCGTAATCAGAAATTTGAAGAATTTGCTCTAAAAGCTCACGATATAAAAGATTTTGTTCAGACAACTTTTCATTTTGAGAATTTACCATGAGTGCACTACACAGACATTTTGCAAGTCCACCTATAAGTTTACAAACCGGAAGCAGAATTGACTTATTCTTTAAATCCTTATTTTTAAACTGAACGGAATACTCAAAATCAACAATGTCTTTTACTGTTCTTATGGCAAGCCTTTTTGAATCATTACCGGAATCTTCTGCTTCTTTTTCCAATGCAGACATAACAGGGCTGATTTCGTTTTCTTTATTTTTTATCAATGTAAAAAATCTTTGAACGGAGCCTTCTATAACAGTTTTTCTCAAAAACTCCACAAAATCAAAATATTCAACAAAGCCAACAGAATTTGGGTCAAGTTTTTCATATCGCTTTAAAGAACGAATTGACCAGCCGATGCTCCATACAGGAAATTCTTCCTTTAAGTTAAAAGCAATCATTCTGGAAAGGTGCGCATCACATTTGTTCAAGGAATTGGACACAGAGTTGAATTTTGAATCAATATATTTATCCGCTTCTTCTTGAACACGATTTTTAACAGTATTTTTAATTTCCTCTTGAACCGATTCATCAACCTCTTTTTTAAGAAGAAATTTTGGAATAAAAATTGAACCGCCAACAAGAAGTGAAAGCGATGTAAGAATAATTGAAAAATCAATCCGCTCAGCTGTTTCTTTTGGAGAAAAATTTGCAATGCTTTCTAAAAACCTACAGTTCCAATTTTCAACCAAAGGTTTGCTGAAAACGATAAGCAAAATCGCAACAAGAGAACCGATGAGCAGCAGAGCAACCAGCACAAATAAAATAAAAAAACAAATCTCGCTGATTGAATGCCTTTTTCCTGATTTCATACAAAACCTCCTCTATTTTTCTCTTACTTCATCACAGTATATGTAATCTTGAAAACACTGGTTTCGTAGTTTTCGGCGGAACTTTGTTTTACAGCTGTAATTCCGCGTGTGATTTTCTGAATGTCGTTCCTTGCGTATCTTCCAGTTGAAGTCTGCTCAGGAAGTCCTTTCTCCGAAGTCGAGGCATAAATCAGAATCTGCTCCGCTCCGTAAACGCCGTCAACAACCTTAAAAACAGTGTCTTTCAAATCAGGGAAAGTACGGACTTCACCTGCACGGATAAAATTGTTCTCAACAGGAAGCCAGTTCTTGTCACCGTTAGCGTCAATGCAAAGAATCGCAATATAAGAATCCTTTTCCACAGAAATCATGAACTTCACAATGTCATTCGGATAAAGCATATTCACAAGATTATCCTCGCTGTCGAGCATCGCCGCAGTTATGAGATAGTCTGGCTTGGGGATATTACGCACAAAATCTTCGTTAATGGATTTTGCAAGCTCATAATTTGCAGGCTTATAATTCAGACCGGGCAAGTTCTTTGTAGAAAATTCAACGGAAGTCTTTTTTGTGTTTCCCGCAAACTGTTTGTATGAAAAATAAACTGAAACTTTATTGTCTTTTTCTATAAATGAGGAATATATAACTCCTTCCGGAAACTGCCGCTTTGCCCAATCAGAAGAACTCATGTCATAAACGCCGCTGTCGCTAAGCTGCGCCAAGAACAATTCCGACTGCTGGTCTGCTTTCAAATCAAAAATTTCTTTTCCGCAATCCGAAAGCGCAACTTCTATCACGTCTTTTAGAAAAACAGTGAATTCAGAAGCTGAATTTGTTTCCGAGTCAACAGGAAGCTCCACCTGAACCAAAGATGCATTCTTTGGAATGATTTTTGAAACTGCATTCCTGACAGTCACCGAAAAATCCTGGGCAAAAACAGAAACTGAGCAAAACAGGATTACCGCAAATAAAATATTTTTTTTCATATCAATTTTCCTCTTCTTGATTCTTTTCAACAAACTGATTTTTTACCTTCTCAAAAAACTCTTTATCCAAAACAAACGACTGCTCAGCCTTTTCAAAAGCCGCCATCAAAGATTTTTCTTCGTTAGAACTTAATCCCATGCCGGAAAATGATTCGCCCTGAACTTGAGCGACTCCGTTTTTCTCCAAAGTAACGTTGCACAAAACTTTTGTTTTTGAAACTGACTCATGGCTTGCAAGTCTTTCGCTGTCAACAAAAATCACAAAGTTCCATGCTTTTTCTTTCTCACCAGATTTATCTATAAAAACTGGAATTCCATATTGTTCTATCATCTTTTGCAGTTTACCCTGCATTTTCTGCTCGATATTTGCATTGGAACGCATATTTTCTGAATACTTGAATTCAAGCCCGGCATAAACAGGAGTTACTTCAAAATTCAAAACTGTCGAATCGGCGGTTATTTCGCCAAGAAAATTTTTTTCAATATCGCTTACAAGCCTTACATTCAGACTGTAGCTTCCATAATTCAAAGACTGAGTATTTCCAGAAATTTTTATTTTGTTTTCAGAATTGATTTCATACAAGGCGGCACCGAATGATTTTTCGTTATTAAAAAGTGTAGCCTCCGCTTTTAGGGAGGAAAGATTTTTATATTCATCGGAATGAACCTGCAGAACAGACAAAAATTCACTGCCCTTTTCAACTGCCTTAGGATAACTTTCATTTTGAATCTTGCAGTTCTGAATTATTTTTTTTGCATACAAAAGAGCATACTCATCTAAAGCGGCTTTTCCGCCGGAAGCCTCAACAAACGCCACCGCTTTATATAAAGGATTTTCAGAGACAGCCTTGTAAACTGCGATGCAGTTTTCCACATCTGATTTTAGAGAGCTACTCCTATTTCCATTGTTTTCCGGAAGCAATGAAGAATATCTTTCAGAAATCTCTTTTGCAAAGGAATCCATTTCACGCTTTACTTTTTCTTTTGAAACACTGCATTTTACATAGCAGATATACTGCTCCTGATTTCTTGACGTTAAGTATTTTTCTATATAATAGTTCTCAGGCAGGATTTCTGAGACATACCGCTGCGCAAAACTTTGAATTATTTCTTCATGCTCGATATAAGGATTTATGATTTCGGAACTGAAATTCTTTGAAGACTTTGTCTCCTGAGCCTTTGACTGAATGATTGTTCCGTAATATTTTACAACCTGATTAAGAGCGTCATTTCTTGCTCCATTCCTTGCATTTGTTTCATTCGCAAGATAGCTTGAAACACCGATAAAAAACAGACTTTCTTCCGAAACAGGAACAGAATTTACCCACTCAGGACGCTGCGGCGGAAAAGATTCCACAAAGACTTTTGCATTTCCGATTGTAGATTCATTTTTCTCAATCTTATGATTTTTGAATTTCAATGAACTGCATCCGCTCCACAAAATCGTTAGAATACAAAAAATCAATACAAGAAAACGCTTTTTCCGCCACATAAACTTTTCCTAAAAAAATCAGAACATAGACGATGGCAAAGAACCGCCGAAGAATTCTGAAACTTTCTCAAGCTGCTTGCGTTTTTCCGCATCTTTTTCAGCCTCGGCCTGTTTCTGATATTCAACCGCCTTCTGATTGCAGTAGTCTTTCAACGCTTTGTCAGCCTCAGTCTTGTCAATTATCATAAGAACGTAAGCTTTGTAATAAAAATCAGAATCAGGTTTTACGTAAGTTTCCACATACCAATCTTTTGCAGGAAGAGCTTTTGCCAATCCTTCTGCCATAAATTCTTCAAGTTCTCTTGAAGCTACCTGAGGATCAAAAACATCACTTGTTATTCCATAAGTAGCTTTAACAGTCTGTCCTTTGTCTGATATAAGTGTTCCATAATATTTCACAAGTTGATTGCGACCATCTGCAGAAGCCTCATTCCTTGCATCTTTTTCCTCTGCAGATTTTCCGCTAAGCCCAACAAAAGCAAGTTGTTTGTTAGTAATAGGAACAGAAGTTGTCCACTCAGGCTTTTTTTCAGGTTCTGTTTTAACTGGCTTTAAGGATTCAATTACTGCTGCACGAGCTTTTACGGCATCTTTTTCTGGTGAACTCGCACATCCAACAACCATCAATCCAAGCATAGCGGCAAGTGCCACACATCCAAGTTTTTTCATTTCTTCCTCCAACAATCAGGGAATTTCCCAATATAAAATTATATCAAAAATAATATACTACTATATCAAATTAATCAATTAAAATTATATATAAATATATCTATCTTGATATAAAATGGACTTAGAAAAGACAGTAATCGACAACATAAAAAGAATTCGCAAGGAAAAACATATCACGCAGGAACAGCTGGCAGAAGCGTGCAATACGGCGACAAGCTACATCGGGCTTATGGAAACATACAAAAACGTGCCCAAGCTTTCCACAATCGAAAAAATCGCCGCCGCCTTGAACGTTGAGCCTGAAATACTTTTCAAAAAATCAGAAGTCGAAAAAAAAGATGAACAGAAAATCCGTATAATCACAGACACAGTCACAGAAAGCATAAGAAAAGAACTTTACAAGGCAATCAGGGAAAACTGGCGCGCGGAATAAATACAAATTTTAATGTAGACTTATCGACATATTATCTTCATTGCCAATAGAGTATACTCTCAATAGCTTATAGGCATATCTCTTTCTCAACTTATAATGCACATATTTATACAACTTAACAGCACACCCCTCAGCCAAGTTGTATGTAATACAGTTCATCAGGCTATTTTCATAGCTCTTTGTCAGAGTATTCATGCAAATCATTACAGCTTATCTATAAGAATGCGTACAGCTTATATGCATCCTCATAGATAAGTTATCCAGCAATTTACATACAGCAAATATAAAACACTGCGGATAGCTTAGCAATAAAAACAACCATAACCTAAAGCAACCTTGCTCAATAGCTTATGAATTATTTCATCTGTAAATTAGGAAAAAATAAAAACTTCTATATTTTTATCTAAAAAATCGACAATTTTTTTTAATTTAAGGCAATAACATAGTTATAAATAAAAAATAAATACACAAACAGCATTTTCAAGTTTTTATTGAAAATCTAAAAATAAGGAGGAAAAGAAAATAAAAATAAGAAACGAGACTTTTTAACTGATATTAGGCAGTAAAAAAAGTCTAAAAATTCGGTTGCGGAAAACAGGCTAGAAAAATTCTATACAAAGTAAAGAACTTCCGCAGATTTTTCAAACCATCAAAAGAAAAAAGACGTTGTCTAAAACTTTAGTGGTAAAAACAACAGACAAAGAAAAATAATACAAAGGAGTCAATATTATGATAAATATCGACACAAAACGTAAAACTAATTTCGCTGTAACATTAACACCTTGCTATTTCAGGGAGCATACATACATTGCACGTGTTCCAAGAAAGACGATAACAACAGATCAAATTTTAGACTTAGTTGCTACCCATAATCAGGGAATTGACCGTTATCAGGTAGGTCATGCCATGGAACTGTTGAAAAAAGAAATTCTTGAGCAGGCTGAACTTGGTTTTGCAGTAGATATTATGGAAATATGCAAGCTTTACATTGCCCCTTGCAATGGAATAAAGTCACTTACACCAGAAGCAGAAATCATAACAGGCTTTGAAGCACGTTTTTGCGCAAACGAGCAGTTAAACGAAAAACTTAAAACTATAAGTGCATCTGTAACCTCTGTAATGACTCCATCTCCTCAAATTTCACAAATTGAAAATCCTGTAGACGGAACAAAGGATAAGACGCTAAAAGCCACATTCAGTGCACGTCTTATTGGAAAAAAACTAAAGGTCGGCGGAGCAGAAAGCGGAATATGGTTTGTTCCAGAAACAGAAAATAACGAGCCAACAGAAGATGAATCTACCTGGATAAAAGTTCCAGAAGAGTTTATAACAAAGAATACATCTAAAATGCTTGAATTTCATCTTCCTCGTTTGCTTACAACCGGAAAAAAGTACTTTATACAAATCTGCACATCAGAAAGAAGTGGATATGAGCTAAAAGCTCCAATAACAGGAATAAGTAAAATTCCTATTACAATAGAAGAATAAAACAAAAAATCCCGAAGCATAGATGTATTACCATTATGCTCCGGGATTTTCGTTTATAGCTTAGGTTAATAAAAAATTAGCCTTTCAAAACTTTTGCCAAGTCAGCAGAAGTAAACTTGAGATCTTCAGCTACTTTTGCAGCAGGACCAGACTCACCAAAACGGTCGATTGTAAACAAGTCCTTTTTGCTTGAAACATATTTTTCCCAGCCAAAACTTACACCGGCTTCTGCAACAACAACACGCTTTGCATTTCCGATTATTTCTTTCTGGAATGCCTCATCCTGTTTTTCGAACAAAGTCTTATCCATAACAGAAACGACACGGATATTTTTACCAGAAACAAGCTTTGCAGCATTCAAAGACATTTCAACTTCAGAGCCTGTAGCAAGAATTGTAATATCAGGATTTTTTGTTCCTTCTTGAACAATATATGCGCCTTTTCTTACAGTATTCTTCCAGTCTTTGTCAGCTTTTTCATATACAGTAATTGCCTGTCTTGTAAATGCCATGCAAACTGGATGATTTGTGCTTTCAAGTGCCATTTTCCATGCAACAGCAGACTCTTCTGCATCGCCCGGACGCAGGAACTGTACATTAGGAATACAGCGTAATGCCGCATTTGTTTCAACAGGCTGATGTGTAGGACCGTCCTCACCTACATAGATTGAATCATGCGTGAAGATATAGATGTTAGGAAGCTTGCTCAAAGCCGCAACACGCAAAGAAGGACGCAGATAGTCGCTAAACACAAGGAATGTAGCCCCGAAAGCTCTAAGTCCTCCATGCAAGTTGATTCCGCTCATAACCTGGCTCATCGCAAACTCACGGATTCCATATTCAATTGTGCGGCCTTTTCTGTTTGTCTTGCTATAAACACCGTCATCGTCTGCAACTTTTGTCTTGTTAGGTCCCTGCAAGTCAGCAGAACCGCCCACAAGCCATTCATAGCATTTAGCCATGCAGTTAAGGCTTTTTCCGCTGGCATCGCGAGTAGCAAGCTTGTCTCCAACCTTATAAGAAGGGGATTCACACTCACCTGTTGCCTTGTGATTCCAGTAAGCATCCCATTTCTTTGCAAGTTCTGGATTTTCTTTTGCCCATTCAGCAAATGTCTTGTTCCAGTTTTCTTCCGCTTTTGCCCATTCAGTTCTCTTTTCTTCAAAGTACTTATATGCTTCAGGAGCAACCCAGAACTGCTCATCAGATGGAATTCCAAGAGCAGTCTTTGCAGACTTGCAGCCTTCCTCTCCAAGAGGAGCACCATGGACATCAGCAGTTCCCTGCTTTGGAGCGCCTTTGCCAATTACAGACTTAAGAATAATCAAGGTAGGCTTTGAAGTGTCGCGCTTTGCAATCTCAACGAGGTCTGCAATTTCACCTACATTATACATAGAACCACGCAAAACCTTCCAGCCGTAAGAAAGATAGCGGTTTTCAATGTCATCTGTGAATGTTATATCTGTATTCCCATCGATTGAGATTTTATTTTCATCATAGAATACTATAAGTTTTCCAAGACCAAGATTTCCGGCAAGAGAACTGGCTTCTGATGAAACTCCCTCTTCAAGGCAGCCTTCACCAACGAGAGTATAAGTGTAATGGTCAACAATTGTGTGCTTTGGAGTATTAAAGCGGGCGGCAAGCATTGTCTCTGCAATTGCCATTCCAACTGCGGCGGCAATTCCCTGTCCGAGCGGACCAGATGTACATTCAACGCCATCTGTTTCACCATATTCAGGATGTCCAGGACATTTTGAGCCAATCTGACGGAATGACTTTATATCGTCAAGTGAAACTTTATATCCTGAAAGGTGAAGAATTGAATAAAGCAACATCGAGCCGTGTCCGGCAGAAAGAACAAAACGGTCTCTGTCCACCCATTTTGAATCAGCAGGATTATGCTTTAAAAGCTCGCCGTAAAGAACAGCAGCGACTTCCGCAGCGCCAAGAGGAAGTCCTGGATGACCTGAATTTGCCTTCTGGATTGCGTCCATAGAAAGGCTTCTGATTGACAAAGCGACAGCTTCGATAGCTTTTGTGTCCATAGTTGTTACACTCCACTAAAATTAAGGAAAATTTTAGTGGTATTTTACAACTAAGCGTCTGTTTTTTCAATCATCTAAAGGTTAAAAAACAAATGGTTCTTACTATAAGAGTTCTGGACGTGAAATTCTTCTCAGCAAGTCTAAAAGTTCGCCTTTTGAAGGGCAAGCCTGAATTCCCTTGCGGAATTTTTCATTCTTAAACAAAGTCGCCAAGGCAGACAGAACTTTTATATGGAACTGCGCAGAATCAGAAAGAATAATAAACATGACGTAAACTTTCTTTACATCAGGAGCTTGCATATCAAGAGGCTCACGTAAATACGCAACAACAATCTTGCTTTCAGAACTGTTTTTTACAAGTGGATAGCGTGGATGCGGAATTGCAATTCCATTTCCAACAGCTGTGCTAAGGACTTTTTCACGCTCAACAAGCTCTTTTTGAAGCTGGTGCGCAGTAAGACCAGATGGCACAACAATTCTATCGCATATATATTCAAAGATTTTTGCGCAAGAATTTCCCGGCACATTCTCTAAAACTTCTCCACGCTCAAAAAGAATACCAATATCAAAATCTTCCATAATAGAACACTCCTCGTAACCCACTTTTACTTTTTCTTAAAAGAACTCATTCTGCTAGCAACACATGAACCGCCTTTTATAACCTTGAACTGGCTTTGCTTTTCCTTTGCAAGAGAAGACTCAAGGATTCCCTTTATATCCTCAAAGTTCCATTCCATTCCGTCTAATGAAAGAAGCAACGCATCCGCAGTTTCTTCTGCAGTCGGATCAGAAGCAATAGTTTCAAGCATACGCAGTATATGACCATGAAGCTGAGCCAAAACCACAACTTCCTGGCTTGGAAAGTTCAGAATCAGTTCACCAAGGAAATCAATTTTCCTCACTAGAGATGAAACATTTCCATAAAGTTCCAGTGTCTTCTTTCTGACAGCTCCAAGAGTCTGATCTGCAAACCAATTGTAATCTTTCTGAAGAATAGCATATCTTTCTTTAAGCGACAAGATAATTTTTTGAATCTGAATATCGTCAAGAGAAAAGTCATCTCGACAGATAAAATCCAGCGCATACTTTACATAGTCTGTTTTCTTCTGGTAAAGAGCATCAAGCACAATCTGGTCATAAACAAACTCTGGAATAGAGTTAAGCGTGTATTCCGCAAATGTAATGTTCTTTTTTAGCTCATTGTTTAATAGTGCAAGCGTAGAATTCCATTTTCCGAACGCAGGAACCTCTTCTCCTTTTCTCCACAGTCTTGTTTCCACTCCGTAATGCTCAAAAGAAATCTTGTTTGTATGTTTAAAAAGAAACTCTTCCATTGAGCCGCAGTAAGGAACACATAGAGTCCTTCTATTTTCAAAAAAAACTGTAACAAGCTGTTCTTCTATTGAAGTCATTGGTCCGCGTTTTTCAAAACATTCAAGAAGTCTTTTTTCAAGCTCCGAAAACCACTCAATCCGCTTTTCTCCAATTTCGCCTTTATCGAATCTAGTTTCATCACTATGAAGAATCATCATATTAAGCTTGCCTGCATTCCAGTCAGTAACACAGCAAAGGATTCTGTCGCCTTTTTTATATCCGTATTTTTCTGCAAGATAGTCCAAGTCAAGCCCCGTAAGCTTAACTGTGTTTGAAAGCTCAAAGTCACGTGAAACCAAATCCAAGTCTTTATTCGCAGGATCAGATGCTATATACTGTGGAGCATATTCTTCGCCATAAAGCATGAACATATCTATAGCATCGTCGCTGTCAAACACACCAACCTTGTAAGGAACTTTTTTTCCTTTTACGTAAAACCGAAGCGTTGAAGAAATTCTATCTGTTTCAACAAAAGGCATACATCTGTCGCCCGGAACAAAAACTCCCTGATCCGCCTCTGCGGCAGTTGGAACTATGCTGAAAATTTCACCAGTAAAAGCTCCTGCGTGCGTAACAAACCTGCCGTCCTCAAGCTCAAGAACATTAGGACTTGAGCAAAGAAAATCCACTGCATCTTCCAGCGAAGCAGAAAAGCCAAGGGTGTTCAAGACTTTTCTCATATCCTTTGCGGTGAAAGGCTTTACATAAGTCCTCAAAAATTTTTCCGCTAATTCTTCTCTTGAAAATCCCATGTTACAATATTAATACTTTTTCAAATAAATAAAAAGATTTTATAAAAAAAATTGAAAATAATAAGCAATAAGTTTAATATATTCTATAGAGTAGGAGGAAAAATGGATTTCATTGAACTTTCAAAAAAAAGATATTCTGTAAGAAAATTTTCAAGCCAGAAGGTTGAAGATGAAAAAATCGAAAAAATTCTTGAGGCAGGGCGGCTAGCTCCAACAGCAAAAAACAGCCAGTCGCACAAAATATTCATCATAAAAAGCAAGGACGCACTGGAGAAAATTTATAGCGCAACTCCAATGTCTTACCATGCGCCTATTGTGCTTATGGTTTGTTATGATAAAAAAACAAGCTACAAAAACACTGCGGACACTCATTATCCAGACTATGACGGAGGAGGAGTTGACGCAGCTATTGTAACAACTGCAATGATGATGGAAGCCACAGAGCTGGGACTAGGAACGTTATGGGCAAGAGGATATGACAGCCAGAAAATCTATGACTCTTTTCCTCAGATAAAAGACCTTGAGCTTGTATGTCTGCTGGACATTGGCTATCCGGCAGAAGACTCTTCCCCCAAGTGAAAGGCACTTTATGAGAAAAGAACCTTCAGAAACTACAGTAGAACTTTAATGTGTTCTGCTCACGCAAAATATCAATTTTACATTCCTATGCAATAAGCGCACTGCAAGGTGAACTTAGAGCATGGGAATATCTTAGTTTTTTCAGTTTCTTATTGCATCAATATTGGCACTTCCTGCCTTTACAAACGGAAGTACATTTTCATCTCTCTCTATTCTAAGCCGTACAAATCTAGGACCTTTTGAAAATGCCTTCTCTGCCCATAAAGTGTCTGAATTCGCGTCAATAGATTCAATTCCGAATCCCTCCGAAATTTTCAGCAAATCAGGATTTTTTATAAACTCACTTGCACTGTAGTTCTTTTCAAAAAGATACTCCTGCTGCTGATGAACCATTCCAAGCACGCCGTTTTCAAGAACAATAACTGTAACATTTAGATCAAGCTCGCTCAGAGTCGCAAGTTCCTGAAGATTCATAAGAATGCTTCCGTCTCCAGAAATACACACAACCTTCTTTTCAGGATTTGCAATGGCAGCTCCAATAGCAGCAGGCAAACCAAAACCCATGGTTCCCAAAGAGCCGCTAGTCAAAAACTGACGAGGATATTCCACAGGATAATACTGCGCCGCCCACATCTGATGCTGTCCAACATCTGTTGTAACAATTATATCTTTTGAAGAAAGCCCAGTTTTTTTTGCATTCAAAGGAATTTCATTTATAAACTTACGCGGATTTACTGAATTTGATTTTTTTCCACGTCCAAGCTCAAAACTTTCTGTCTGCTCAAAAACAGAATAAAGAGATTCCAGCCAAGCTTTCCTTTGAGCGGCAAATTTTTTATCATCAGATTCTTTTATTTTAGAAACAAGAAGCGGAAGAGCTGCTTCCAAATCGCAGACTAAAGAACAACTTGAAGGAAGTATTTTGTTTATTTCAGCAGCGTCAATATCTATATGGAGAATTTTTGCTTCCGGGCAGAATTTCGCAATCACACCTGTCGCCCTGTCATCAAAACGCACACCCATCGCCAGAACCACATCAGCATCATGCATTGCCTTGTTTGCCGCATAAGCGCCGTGCATTCCAACCATGCCAAGATTGTTTTTAAAGTTCTTAGGCAATGAGCCTATTCCCATAAGGCTTGTTACAGCCGCAGCATCAAAAGACTCAAGAAGAGTTTTTATAGAAAATGAAGCCACAGGTGAATTACATCCACCTCCAATATAAAGCACTGGACGTTCAGCAGACAAAAGAACCTGCGTCATTTCTTCAACAATACAAGGAATTTTATCTTCTGGGGTAGAAAACTTTCTTGCAAAAACAGATTTCTTTACCTCTTCAGTGGAGCGGATTTTAGGCCATTCTTCAAATTCTGCAAATCCGGTCTGAACATCGCGCGGAACATCAATAAGAACCGGTCCCGGTCGTCCGCTGGAAGCAATTTCAAATGCAAGAGGAATTGCTGTCAGAAGATCTGAGACAGACTTTACCATCATGCTGTGTTTTGTAATAGGAAAAGAAAGCCAGAATGTATCAGCTTC
>OQWI01000372.1_pt1 | contig 20594 bp, 15 predicted proteins | sample 1691551 | NCBI WGS metagenome assembly OQWI01 (sample SAMN03418259, study PRJEB22391) | human gut metagenome | biome: human-gut; feature: organic feature; material: feces | host: Homo sapiens | place: Tanzania | collected 2013-01
AATCAAGTAGGTAACAAATAAGAAATATCGTCTTTCAATGTACAACGCTGAAAGCAAGCCTATGCAATAATGTGACTTGAAACGATAACGAATAAAGGGAAGAAAAGGATGGTGTTGTGTCAGATGGTTTATTGGTATCGTTGCAAGAAATGCCAATGTCGTACAAATCAGCGAGGCTTATTCATACGGCAGTGGCTTCTTGCAGCACTCGCAAGCTCGCACCGATGCCTTTTCTATTCCCTAATATCAACAATTATAAACACCATATTATGGCAACAACAAAGAATAATACAACCCTCAAACGCACGGAGCGTTTGGAGGTCAGAGTAACCTCTGACGAATACAACCGAGTGGCAGAACTTGCCAATACCTGTGGCTTGACAGTCAGTAACTATGTGCGCAAGTGCGTATTGGGACAACATCCCAAACAAAGACTGACCAACCGAGAAATTGAAGCCTTATGTAGTTTGGCTGATGCACGTGGCGACTTGATTAGAATTGTCAGCGCAGTCAAGAGTATACAGAGCGACAAGCGAGGTCTATATTTCCACAACACCAAGTTTGTTGAAGAATGGATGAAAGCGGCTATTCCACTTATAACTCGTTGGGGCGACATCAAAGATTATCTGACATTATAAAAGAGAATGGTATGATAGCAAAGGCAAGAGCAATATCACATGGTGCAAACTCCATGCGATATGTAGTAAACAAAGACAAGGCAGACATTATCAAGTTGCACCTGCTACCAGACAATGTAGCTGCGGAGTCTTTATGGTCGAGGATGTTATTGCATCAAGCAAAGTTTTTGGGTGAGCATCCAAAGGCAATCAAGAACAACATGATTAGAATAGAGGTATCGCCAACAGCCGAAGAAACCAAAGGCTGGACTAATGATGATTGGGAAAAACTTGCAGACGATTTCATTCGTGAGTTTGACTCCATTGATTTGACGAAAGGAACCAAACGAGCAAAAGACAGACACACCAATCTTTGCAACAGTCAATATGTGGTGTCACTTCATCGTGACAGCAAAAGTGGCATTTTGCATCTTCACATTGATGCCAACCGTATAGACAATGGCGGCAATATCAACAATGACCACAATATCCACATAAGAGCAATGGCTGCTGCAAATAATATCACAAAACGTAGAGGCTGGGTACAGGCATCCGACATTTCAATGCGAAACAAACAAGAGATAACGAATGCTTGTATGAATGCTCTCCGTGTTATGGATAGGTTCGATTGGAGTGATTATGTGAAGCGACTTAAACAATGCGGCTATGATGTGATGTTGCAAAAAGACTCTCAAGATGTTGTCCGTGGGTATTCCATAAAGAGGGGCAACTCCACTTATAAATCTTCGTCTCTTGGTAAAGGCAGAAACCTTATGCCATCGAAGATAGAAGCGACTTGGGAGGAACTGCATAAAGACGTTCTTAGACAAAACAATGCAGACATGGAAAATCATGTAAAGAATATATCCGCAGAACTGCAAACTGCAAATAATGCAAGGTGCAGAAACTGCAACGAGTACCAACCTAAACCATTGGTACACTGTTCTATTCATTGCAATTATTGTGACTACGAGATAGATATTCCATCGAATGCAAACGATATTCTGATGCAAAATGTGTCTTTGCCTGAGAATAACGTATTCGTCACTATCAATGATTTACAGCAAACCGCCATTCTTCTTTTCGCTGGCTATCTTGATGCAGCTACACAAATGTCAGAGTCTTCTGGCGGTGGTGGTAGTACTCCCGATGGTTGGGGAAGAGATAAGGACGAAGATGACATGGAGTGGGCAAGACGATGCGCAAGAATGGCAAATCAAATGTGCCGTCCTGCTATCAAAAGAGGAAACAGACGATGAACGACTAAAACAAATTTCGATATGAGAACATCAAAGAATGACAAAGTTGACATTTCCACTCTGCTGCAGAGTGTTGACAATACAGAAACGCAGAACATCGAGATAGACAAAATAGCCAAACTCATAGAAGTAACCACTCAGTTGAACAGATGTTTGTTATCTGTTGTAGAGCAACTAAAGAACATCACTTCGCAGCCAATAGAATTATCGGTCAAGCAAGCAGACCTTGACCAATTTCGCCTTGTGAAGAATGGCTACATCCAAGAAGAAACTGAACTTTTGAAAAAACACGTTGCTGAACAATTAGCCATGATAAAGGCTCATGAGCAGCGTATTTGCGAAGTTTGTAAACAAGGAGAAGGCGTGTGGCTATCTGACTTTTGGTTAAAGGTATGGTGCATAGTACAAATAGCGGTTTATGGTGTAATCACCTTGTATCTGATATTCAAGTAGAAACATCCAAGGCCACAAACTCTCCGTAGGTTTGTGGTCTTGGGTATCTAATCAAGATTTTTGTTTATGGTAGATGCGGTAGCCATTGCCATCTTTCGTTTCTTTATATGAAGAAATATATCCTATTTGTTTCAACATTTCAAGCATATTTTTATTATATGGTGAAACCTTGATTGTTGCACGTTTACTTGAATTACATATTTCGACATATGTCTCATCTATAGTACCTAAAATTTTTCTGATATAGTCAAAATCTGTACTATGTTCTGAAATCATAAGTGTTGCCAATCTGACTTTCTTTACTAATTTTACGTTTGAAGCAAGCAAATGAAATAATATCTCATCATGTAATTTGATATCGGTAGATTCTAAAATAGCATCTATTATAACTTCATAAATATTCTTTAATGCTATTATTGTTTCTCTCGGAACAATGTTTATTATTTTTCGTTTCTCTGGCAAGGAGAAATTTGATGATGATAATATTTTCTCTACACATTCGTTGGATAAATTATATGACAAGTCGAGATTATTCATAAATTTCATAGGTTCTTTAAGAATGAACTCGGCTAATACTTCTGTTTCGTTCATGATAGATAAAGTATTCTCATTAAAGGGTATTTTACCTCTATTTATTAGTATTATCAGCCTTTGTTTCTCCAAGTTTTTCAACTCGTCACATTTTCCAAAAACTCGTTCAAAAGAAGACAATAAATCAGAATAACATTCTATTGACAAAGTACTATGAGCGAATAAAGCAATAAATAAATTACCGACATTTGCATCGTCATTAGGGAATACATGCTCAATAAGTTTGTTCTTGTTATGCTCAATATAAGCTGTAAGTTCATTTGTTAGCTTCTGTGTAGAGGTATAATAACATGAAATATTTTCCCATGTTGGAATCAAAATATTGCATTTCAACGCAATATCGTACACATCTTCTTTGATATTAGTAAAATTTTCTATAGCATTATGTTGTCCCATTAAATAGTATTCTTTGTCTTCTTTTTCAAGTTTTTCATTATTAAGCAAGTAAAGAATACTTTGAGTACTTTCATTCTTATTCGCATCATTAAAACACGTCAGTGCTTTTTTGATATTTTCTGAGATAAAGAAAATAAAGTCATCGTTTCCTGTTTCTGTAACACATGTATAGTTGAGATTGTTCTCACTAACAATATTATTGGAGTATATATTTTTTATAATGCAAACAATATTATGGGCTGTCAGTATATAACTATCATGCTTAACAACATATCTAAGAAGCTCAACGCTCTCATCTGACAATTTTTCAAAATGGCATGATTTTACAAGTTCTATACAACGTTGTAAACCTATTCCATCTACATGACTTGCTATAAAATCATAATTATTATTGAGCCAATATTGTTGGATGTCGTTCAATTTTTCACTGAACTTCAAAAATGCTTCAATTAGAGATAATTTTTCTTCCTCATTTCCTGATTTAATAATGTTATTCCAAGAACTTTCCGTATTCCAGTTAATATAATGATGGAACACAGTTGCTTGTTGATGGCCATAATTATAGTACTGCGCCAAAAAAGAAGTTTGAATACCGTCTCTTTCTAATCTTTTCATGAATAACTCAAACCAATCATCTTGTTTGTTGATGGCAAAATAGTCCAAAAGTTCAATGTTCAAAATGGCATCGCTTTCAAACATATATGGTTTCAACTCTTTTACGAAATTAGCAATTTTGTCTATATGTGAATCGAATGGTTGAGATATTTGACGCTTTATAGACAATAATAATTCTCTATCTGCTAAAGACACCATTCCCTCATAGAAATAAGAAATATAATCATAATATTCCTCGTCAATTAGACCACGTCTTAAAAACACATCCTGCATTGGCGATAAGTCGATGTTTTTATACAAGTCCAATTGCCCACAACCATAGTAACTTAACAAATCACTTAGCCGTAAAGATTTAACAGATAGTTTCTGTTCTCTAAGCATATTCTTTCTACGTAAAAAATCATTAGTGCCCTTTTTTAATACATTAGCACGCCTTGAATAATTTACATTTTTATCAATAGTAGCCATATTGATGCTACTATGGTTTGTATACATTGAATTGTAATGATAATATTGATAAGTAATATTATCACATGTTAGTAGATGTTGAAATTTCTCATCGTCATTTGCAATCGCATCAAACGAATGGTAAGAATCGTCAACAAGTATTGTACGCATATTTTCATTGACGTTCTTACGTATGTTATACAAAAATAACAAACGTAGTTCTACAATGCTTAAATGTTTTGTAGAAATATATAATTCCTCTTCTTCTTTTAGTACCCTTTCTTGTTCAATAATATTCTGCATAGCGTTAGATACAAATGCGCGTTTCATGCTTATACATTTATAAACCTTACCTTCTCTTCGATGTAGTTTGGCAAAATCTTGAGGATAATAGTTTTTATATACAATCATAGCCAACATTTTTGTGCAATTAAGCTGCTGGTTATTTCTGCATAATTTATCTCGATACTGTTTGTATTCATTTACGATATTAGTCAAAATACGCATATCTTGTATAAAGAATGCCATTTCAGACAATTCATCGTCTGCAATATCGTTTTCATTAAATCCTTTTGCTTTAAGTGCACATTTGAGTTTGTCTTTGGAATTTGACGGGTTGATAACTGGTATTACTGTTGTAATATAGTCAAAAAACTTCGTGCGCTCTTCATCCCTGAATACATCATCTTTGATTGCATACACAAAAGTTATATGTCGATTTACTATTTTGGATTCATTTATAAGTTGGTTTAATTCTCGTAATTTTAAGAATATATCCGATGTTCCGAATCTATCTAAATCTTCAATGATAACAACATTGTAATCCGTTACCTGAAAGAAATAGAGTATTTCGTCAAGGTGCTTATTGAAGATAGAATTGTCCTCTACGACCTCAATTTCTCCATCTTTCAAATTCAATTTGTTTAGTTTAGAGTTACTATAAGATTTTAATATATAGCGAAACACAACATAAATAGCATAAAGTAACCAACATGCTCCAAGGACATCAAATATGGTATTCCAGACATATCCAAGGTTAAATAAATTGTACAAAGTTTCTACTTTCGCACAAGATGGTTCAAAAACGATAAGGAATGCAATGATAGTTATAACAGCACCTATTGCATAATCACGTAGTTCCTTATTTGAAAAATGAACTATTCTGCGGAAACGTGAGTTCGGTACAGTTTTTGTTTCTTCCCTGTAAATCAACTGCTGTAAAATACTATATTCAATCTTACGATTAAGATTTTCAACACGTTGATTGTTTTCTTTTTCGTTATTTGAGTGTTCGTTGCCATCTTCCTCCTCATTCGTTTGAAGAGTTGCTAATGATATAGGTAAATAGACTCGATGTTCATCTTTGAAGTCTTCCATTAAAGTCATAAGAACAGAACTCTTACCAGAGCCAAAAGGTCCAGTAAGAGCTATGTTTCGTATATTTTTAGAATCTGCACATTTAAGTACATCATCTAAATCTTTCACTGTTGTATACGACGCATTATCTTTCGCCAGTTTTGTAGGAAGTAGAGTGTCTATCATTATTTTGTCTGATAAATGGCAGCAATGTAAAATTTAATTGTTAAAATTCCAAATACTTTGCCACAAGGAATTTTCGTATATCCATAAATGACATAGTATCTTCAATATGTTCGTCCAATCCTGTGTTTACCACATAGACAAACGATTCCTTGCGATAGAAGTTGTCCCCCTCATTAAGCGAGACTTCTATCGTTTGTGATTTTGCCATAAGACAAGTAAGCTGATAGTCTTTATCCACTACCTGTGTATTGCCTTTTGGATGCGCTTTTTGCCTGTGTTGGCTACTTGTCAGCAATATCAAATTCTCGTAATATGAGGCAATCATCGGGAACTGTGATTTAGGGAATATATGGTGAACCTCTGTTGCTATGCCAGTAGCTAATTCGTCATGAACTTCACTTACATCTCCTTGCTGACGCTTGACATTCTTAATCGCTTTATTAACCTGATAATCTATGTAGAAGTTTACATTTATATCATCAGTTTCATGTGCCTTGGCTTCATTTCGTGTTTGGGTTTTCTCCTTCCCGGTATATTCATCACGCCAATTCACCTTGTTATACATCAAATCTCCCCAATCTTGCAGTTTGCAATTGCTACCAGGCATCATTTCTGAATATGCAAACACATTCAGCACTTTGTGAAGCATTCTGGTCGTGTCAAGTTTTGACTTCGTAGGAGTGTTTGCACTAATGAATCGATGATACTTGTCATACAACGTATTTTTGGCAGCTCTAATTTCACCTTTTGTGGCATCAGTACAACTCTCTTTGTATTCTCTGAAGAAACGTTCTATGCCGCTTGCTGAAACTACTTTGTGAAAGAACACTTGTAGAAAGTTGAATGCATTCCTTTCACGAGAAGCAATGTATTCCAACATTTCCATGTTATTCACACCGAAGACCATAGGACGTTGTGAATCGTCAAGTTCAAGTACATGGGCATAAGCCAAAAGTTTCAATGGCTGAGCCAAAACCTTGTCATATTCATTGTGAGCAGACTCGTTGTCCGCATACGGCTTATGAAACACAATTCTTGTATTCTCAATGAAGAATGGTGTTTTCCACAAATCACTTACAGTGAATGCCTTTGTTGCACATTCTGTGTTCAGAATACAGTCGGCAATGAAGCAAACTATATCTGGTGTGCATTTTTGGTCAACGAATCGACAGTTATGGTTCTTTCTGATGTCATAGTCGTTGTATTTGTCAAGATGCTCTTGTATATTTTCTATTCTCATATGCTATGCTGTTTTAATGTTCCAAAAAAGAAAACAGAATTATTGTCTATATTCAAAGAACGAGTGCCACGATTTCTGGCAACAGAATAGAATTTAGAAAATTCATCTGTTGCGTAAAAAGCCAAATCGGCCTCTGTTATGTTTACAGATGGGTCTATTGTTGTAAGTATTGCCACCGAACCATCTGCAATACAATTGCTTGGCATAAAGCAAGCCCTTGGATTGTAAGTCAAGTTCGGAAGCAGAATACAATCTTGGTTCATATACTTTGCTACATCAAGACCATCCAAATCATCAATATAACTGTCATAGTCTGCAATATTAACGATTTTATTATTCCCGATATTGCGTGATTTCAGAACCCGAATGCGTCCACTCGCTTTTGTACGAGCTTTTGTTATAACTCGGTCTCTGTATGCCTTAAATACATTAAAGTTCATCTCGTCGGCTATTTTATCGAAAGAAGAATCTCTATAAATGAGCCAATATGGGAACTTGTCATCAGTAATGTACTCTTGTGGGCAGCATCTAACATCTTCCGTTATATACGACTCTATGGTTGTCATGTCTGGAGCTTTTCGAGTGTCAAGTACAAAACTTATGGTTTCTATTTTTACTCCCTTAAAACCTTTCTCGCCAAAGTCAACAATATTAGTTATACGCTTTTCTTTCATTATAGTCCTTGTCTGATTGAACTCTGGCGCATTTATCAAACTTTTTGGAACGATTAGAGACACAACATTTCCAACACTCATCATTTTTTCAATGAAGAATGCAAAAATATTATTTGTGTCTTTATTCTGAGCTTGTTCCTTATACAAAGCAAGAAGTTTTTTGTCTTTTGTTATTTTCATATATGGCGGATTTCCAATCACTATGTCATATTTTTTCTCAAAACTATATAGTAGTGAATCAGCCACAATGTATCTGATATGTATATTTTGTGGAATATTGATTTTTTCAACAAGAGCTTGTAGTATAGCAATGCTGTTTTCATCAATATCCACGACATCAATATTAACAATTGGTACATCTGCGTACTTTTGTATCAACGTTGGGAGAAAATTTCCCACGCCTACTGATGGTTCCAATATGTCAAGAGTAGTATACTCTTTTGCTTCTGGAAGTTTGCTTACAATAGTGAAACAGGTATCTTGCCTTGTATAGTACGCAGCATTGTTTTCTCTTTGGGCATTTGCCAACTCCGCTATTTTTGATAGCTCCGCAAACTTGTATGAATTGTTTGTTCTGATAAATCTTAGCAAACTTTCAATGTCTGTAAGTTTTCTTCGTTCGATTATGCCTTTCGCATCTTGCTCAGTCAGGGTTGGCTTGCACAAGACTCTACGTATTTTATTGGCTATCTGTCTGAAAATGATAGTAGGCACAGCTTCGCCCAAAGTTTGGCGAATATTCATTTCCTCTTTTTTAAGGAATGCTTCTTTCTCTTTAGGTGCTAAAGCATTGAGTTTCTCAAATGGAATATCAGACCAATTGAACGACTCTGGCACTGACATCATAAGCATAACTTCTCTAATGCTAAACACCCTATTATCTACAGGATGAACAGTATTTTGACTTGCCATGATGTCATTTCGCGTATGTATGCATGGGGCAACCTTATCCCAATATTGGCGAGTGTACTTGTCGCCATTCTTTTGAGCGTTATATACAACAACTCCATTTTTAACCGTATGCGGAATACGGTTAATGTCTGTATTGTCAAACGCTGATTGTCCCTCTTTAATCTCAGAAATCCACGCTTCCATTTTCGGATTGTATTTTCTGAAATTATGATATATGTCATTCTCTGAAATTTCTCCCATTTTCTTCAAAGATGGTAGATGCCCAATCACTTGTCTAAGTGTTCTCTCAGGTTGCTTGTCAGGGAAAACATCACATGGAGTTATCTCCTTAATGTCCTTTCTTACTCCAATTACAAGTGTACGAGTACGGCTTGATGGATTTCCATAATCCTTAAAGTTTACAACTTTATACAGGATATTGTATAATCCACCAAGGTTCATTTCTATCGCTTCTTTTATGCTTTTTGCATTGCCATCAACATCAGTGCATACAGATGTCAAAAATGCTCGCACATTCTCAAAGATAAAGAATTTAGGCTTTATCTGATGAACCATTTTTATAGACTCGACAACTAAGGAATTTCTTATTATCTCATCTTTCTTTTTCTTATGATTAGCAACAGACATACCTTGACAGGGAGGAGTAGCAATAAGTACATCTAAATCGGTAACATGGAATCCCTTTTTCCACATTTCCAATTCAGCGAAGACCCTATCTTTTGTCTCCTGTGTTGTCATATCTCCACAAATATACCCACTCTTATAGACACACTTGTTGTTATAGGATTGTATTTTAAGACGTTTTTCAAGTAATTCTACAGTTGCAACACAGTAAAAGCCCTCTTCCTTAAAGCCATAGCATCCCACGCCAGCACTGCTAAACAAGCTGACGTATGTATGTAGACCATATGAAGAACGACTTTCGGCAACAATAGCCTCTTCTATTTCTTCTGGAAGTTTATATGCTTTTGACTTTATCATTTTGTTCTTTGTATTCTAAATTTTCCACTGCCAAAGAGAGTGCATTACGAGCAATTTGGCCATTGTCAGAAACTATATCTGTAACTTTATCTGCTAACCACAGTGCCAGTAATTCTTTCTCGTCGACTTCAAATACTGAAGCTAATAATTCAACTTGCTCTTTCCGAGCCTTTCGCTCTCCTTTTTCTATTTTACAATAGGTGGCTGTATCTATATCTAAAGCTGCCGCCAATTTCCTTTGAGGTAGCTGGCTATGCAACCGTAAGTCTTTAATTTTTTCTGTAAACAACATATTCTTATTATTGTCTTGACAATTTATGGCAAAGGTACGGCTTTTATTCGAGAGAAAAGAATTTTTCTCCTAAATTCGGAAGATCATAGGGCTTATATGGACAAATTACACATAATAACTGTAAGAAGTAACGGTACATCATCGTAAGTCATGAGATTCCTAATTTGCAATTTTCTCGTTAATTTCAATCTTGTGCCTACCTGTTGTAGTGCGTAGATTCTTTCTGATTGTTTCAAGTGTAGAGTTTGCAAACCATTCGTTGAATGTGTGCATCACAAATAGAGCCGTTGCATCACCTCCAATGTTATACTGAAAGGCTATGTTCCAAGCAAAGTTCTTCAATGCTATCTGAGTGACAGATGCTCGCCTTTTGATACGAATGTCTGTATGAGTGAGAGACTGCTTGTTGGTAACAAAATAACGGACACACCCGCAAAGTTGGAATATCTCGGCTTCATCAAAATCAAGGTTCTTAAATGTGTCTTTTGTGTATTTCAACACGGCTTGGAGTTTGGCTTCGTCTGCATTTTCTTTTCTCTGCACATATTGTTGCTGCTCGTACTGATATTCTTGATGGAACAATTCCATTCTTTGTTTCTGAATCTCTATATCATTAGGGGTGGTTGTAATGCTTGCAGCTTGAAATTCCTTATACGAGTTTTCTTGCATAGAGACGAACTTCTTGATGATTGGCAAACAAAAAATTGATACTGTCTTTAAGCAAGTATAGATAGCTACCAATATAAAAACCGAAACTTCTATAGGTATGACTACAACTTCATGCAGACGGAAAGCCACCATAGATGCCACAAGCACTATGGGACTTTCTATTGTCAGCGTGAGCAATATGTTTCTGTTTCTTGCCATGTCTATCTGTTTCTCGTTTTTGTTTGCAAAGGTACGTTGCTTTTTCGTAAAAAACGAAAGACAAAAATAGACACACGAATCGAAGTTCTTTGTATATCAATGCTTTATGATAACAAAGTCATACCATCTGCAAACAAGCGTACATGCAATGCAAACATCTGACAAGAACTACTCACACCCTTAAAAATACATAATATTTCTTAAACTGCATTTGGGATGACATATATAGATGTGCTAAGTAGCAATGCCTGCATTATTGTCTTTATTATAATTCATATTTGTACCATGTAATTTGTAAAGAGTTGATATTCAGTGGTAATCATATTTGAGGAGGTTAAGTAAGTACTTTGAAATTGTGACGTAAGGAATTACTAAACTGATAAATTCAAAATGAGGCATGATTATTAATTATAATTGTGCCTCATTTTTTATTATAACATTATGAGTAAAGTTTTTATTAGGAAATCAAAAGAAAGTAAACCGGTTGTTGCAATATGTTATGATTTTGATAAGACATTATCACCAGATGACATGCAAGCACAAGGGTATATTCAATCTGTTGGAGATGAAGTCGAATCTTTTTGGAAAGAGTCCAATGGGTTAGCTGAAGAGAATGAGATGGATCAAAATTTAGCTTACATGTTTACCATGATCCGGAAAGCGCATGGAAAAGTCTTATTTACTAAAAAGGCATTAATGGATTATGGAGCGAAAGTTCAATTATTTCCTGGTGTTGAGACATGGTTTAAGCGTATTAGAGACTATGGTGTAGACAAAGGAGTTATTGTAGAGCATTATATCATTTCATCTGGTCTTAAGGAAATGATAGAAGGTACAAAAGTCGCTAATGAATTTGAAAAGATATATGCCAGTTCCTTCTATTATGACAAGGATGGCGTTGCTCAATGGCCAGCACAAGTTATTAATTATACGAGCAAGACTCAATTTCTTTTTAGAATTGAAAAAGGAACTTTAGATGTGAATGATTCTGGTGTCAATGACTATTTTAAGCCAGAGGACATTCGTATTCCTTTTAGAAACATGGTCTATATAGGTGACAGTGATACGGATATACCTTGTATGAAACTCATTAATTCTTATTCTGGTTATTCTATTGGAGTTTATAATCCAGAAACAAAAGATAAACGAAAAGTCTATAAAATGATGGAGGATAAGCGCATAAAATATTATACTCCTGCAGACTATACAGAAGGATCCGAATTGGATGAATTAGTCAAAACCATTATTAATACAACCGCATCAAATGAAAAACTGATGTCTATCCATTACCAAAACAAACAAGAACAGGTAAGCCACAATGGTCAGCCAGACAATTTGGAAGAGAAAGAGAAAGAGAAACTTATAATGGATTTGGAAAATAGCAATAGTTTTAAGCAAACTCATTCTATAATTTCCAAACTAAAAAAAATAAAGGATTGGACTTTAGAAGAAAAAATACAATTAAAAACTATAGCGGAGAAGAACACACAGATTTGTTCGATAATGAAGGATGGCGATGTTGCCTCTTTCTACTCCTCTCTTGAATAAGCTGTTCCCTTATTCTATTCTGCAAACCATCACAAGTCCTAAACCATCTCCTCCACCAACACTGAAATCGTGGTGGCTCTACAGATGGAACAGATTCAAACAAAGGACTGACAAATGGGGATTGCTCCAATGGTATCTTGTCATTCTTGGCATTATCGCCTGTGTTCTCTTTTCATCTCTATATCAAAGTTGGGTTATGGATCTCGACAGAACTAACCGAATTTTCTACAAGAAGGTTATCATGGATGAAAAGAGAAAGATGAATTATCAAGAGTTGGATTCGTTGATTCACTCGGATTCGTTCTTCACGACTTATAGGAGCTTAGAACATTGAAACCTTTCAAAATAACAAGACGATAGGGTTATCCAAATTGGACAAACCTATCGACTTGTTGATAAGAACTGATATAACCTTTATAAATCAGCCTTTGTTAATTCGCGTTTTGCTACTTCAATAGCACGAAACTGCAATTCTTTTTCGCCTTCTATGGCATCCAATATTCTGTCTGCCAGCCACAAGGTGAGCAGTTCTTTCTCATCCACATGAAAGTATTCAGCCAGTTGGGGTACCTGGCTTCTCTTTGCTCGCCTATCCCCACGTTCTATCTTACTGAACATTGGAGTATCTATTTCTAAGTATGCAGCTAACTGGCGCTGCAATACTCCTTGCTCGTCTCTAAGAGCCTTTATCTTGTTTCCGAACAACATGTTCTACTATTTTAGTCGTTGTCCAAATTTACGATTTCCCAATAGCCCCCCTTGTCTGCGCCATTGCGTTTGATGATACCAGCCTCACGAAGTTTTTTGATTTGCTTTTCAACCCCTCGCGAGCTAATGCCAATTTCCATAGCGATTCCTGCTGCTGATATTTTGGGGTTCTGTTTAATTAGTTCGAGTATTTTCTCCGAACTATTTGAAGTTTTCTCCGAACTATTTGAAGTTTTCTCCGAACCAAAACCAACCGTTTCTATACTTTCCTCCGAACTACTCAGTGATGTTCCCGAACTTTCCGACTTTGTTTCCGAACTATCTGAACACCCTTCATGTATTGGAATAGTAATCAAGAAAGTCAAGCGATCATCTGTCGTTTCAAAGATGGCGCGTGGTGACCCATTCTCTGCCAGTTTCGCTTGAATTGTTGGAACACCGGTTGAGCGACCTTCTGTAAGGTCGAGTTCTTTCAAGAAGTCGCCTAACCTTCGATTTCTGTAGCGACGGCTTTTCAGCATATCGCCTTTTGCAATATCTTCTTTGGAGATACTTCTATCTGGACCAGGACAATTGAGTATAGAGATTCCACTTGGCTCAATGGTGATCTCTATTGGCTCATGCTGTAAGAAATCTCTGTGATACACAGAGTTTACAACAGCTTCCTCTATAGCATCGTATGGATAATTCCAAAAACGTTCTGCTTCCTGTCTGCCCGACACCTTACGCACATGCTCTTTGAGAACATTGCTCTTGATGTAATCCATAGTCTGTTTTATCATCTGTGGAACACTTCCTTTGAATGTAACTTCAGTGAAATTGCTCGGATCTTTCATTTTTCCGTTAGGAAATGTCACTACATCAATCTGAGTATAAGGGAAGAATTTGCTTGGATTCTCACAGAACATCATGGCTGCCACATTGCGAAGCAAGCGATTCTCCTTAGGTCCTATATATAATTCCATTAGGTCAAGTATAGTAGAAAGCGGTGTTGTTATCACATCGTCAGCTAACTTACTACCGACCTTTACAAGATAATCACGAAGAAGTACCAAAGAAATATCTTCCAACTTAATGTCACTATTACCTCGTTCGTCAAAAGGCACACGATTAGCCAACTCTCGCAATTCAACGAGCGCTTCGCCTCTTGCTTCAATGCTACTTGTACCACTGCGGATGTAGAAGTATTCTTTTGTTCCTTTCGCCGTTACATTTACAGGTACAGAATAAGGGCGATAACTACCAGCAGGACACCATATAACAATCAACTGCTTCCCATCTACTTCCTCTACAGAAGTTCGGGGTAAGTAGTATGGAGCCATTTTGTTGTTGTAGCCCACCATCTCCTGCAAGATGTTATCTATCTTTTCCGTTGGCACACCTTCTACAGGGCGAATTGCCATACCTGTTTTATCGTCAGTATCTACACCAACTATGATATATCCACCGCCAAGATCATCAAAGTCATTGGCAAAAGCACATATACTATGATATATACTCCCTGGATTCCAACCTTTCTTGAACTCAATGCGGTTGGATTCAATCTTCTGCTTGTTAAGCAGGTCATTTATGTTTATTGCGAGTGCCATAACTTACGCTTTTTGTATTTTAAACGAGTTCTTCAGATTCTTGGATTCCTTACATTCGCAGCGAGCATTCTTTTGTGGGTACTTGAGGCGGAGATATTGTTGTAGTTTGAATCCGACCATGAATTTACATTTATGATAATATAGTTATTGAATAATCATCGTAAGCCAACAATCCTTCTTTAATTAGCTTTCTACAATATCGAATAAAATTAACCCTGTTGCTCAAAGAGTTTTGTAACTTATAAATAACTCTATCTTCGAAATTAATGTTTCCTAAAGATAGAGCAGTTTGGATATAGTTGGAGTTCTTTGATTGAGCAGCTATTGCAGTTGCTAATTCTTTCTCAAACATTTTACTATTTGCTACTTGGTACATCATTATAATATAATGTCCTAAAGCATCTGTGGTTGCAAATACGATTGAATTCTCATCGGTTATAAAGGTTCCATGTTTAAATCCTTCTTTGTGTGGTTCATCTTTGCAATTGATGAGATATGGTGGATTATTGAAATTTGCTAAAGAACTAAATGAATGCTCTAACTTTTTAGTTTTTTTATTGTAATGGAAAGCTACACTATCACCATATGAAATCCAATGGTATTCTTCGTTTGAAATTCTCCATACTACAGCTAATGTAGCAAAGGATCCTTCATCATAGAATTTATTAAGCAGAAGTCCTCCTTCTTGCCGAGCTTTTTTTTCACATTCATTGTAAAATGGTTCCCAGATATCCTCGAGCCAGATATTAAACGAACCAAAATCAATAAAAGGTTCGTTAGGAATATGATCTATCAGGTACTGAGACCATAAGTCTGCAAATACGCCACCGCCGCCAGCACCATCGGAAACAGCTATCCACTTTTCTGTAGCTTTTGCTGCGTCTTCATTTATGGTATCTTCTTCTATTTTGGAAATTGACAAACACTTCATTGATTCTGACTTATATTTGTGGGAGTTCCTATATCCATTAGTTTGATGAGTGTTGTTGCATCAGCATTAACACCCATTGCAACATGACGTCCGTCACGTGTATCATTCAGACAGCGTGCTATATCTGCATTATATCGTTCAGGCAAAAGGCTTGACATGTCAAATAAAGCCTTTGAATAATCATCATCCAACTCCTGTTTGCTGATAGGACATGCTATTGAAGTTGAATCCTTCTCTGCTGTAAAATGTATATTGAAGAGGATGACATTTCCGTCATTGGTAAACATAGCCTTCAGTTCATTTGCTTTTTGAATTACCGTATCAAGAGAAGCATGATTGAACCAGCCATCAGTTATATGTATGATAGTTGGAGGATAGCAATCCTTCTCATGATGTTCTATCATCCATTTGTCAAGTATATTTTTTGCATAATCAAAAGCTTCGTGATAATGAGTCCAACTACCATCGTGACGGGCACTAATCCATTGTACCTGTTCAACTTCTTTTACTTGCACCCCTTTCCTTGTGCGTATCTCTTTTCTTGTGACTATCTTAGTATATGGATGATTTTTCAACTCTTCAGGTGAAACGAAGTCTCTACCTTCAAGTTCTCCTTGCCAACCGCTGTATGCTTTTTCTCCATATCCAATGACTGCTATATCGTAATAGTGGCGAGTATCTCCCATTTTGATGCATCTAAGCACTAATTCATTAATTTGAGCATTGACAATACGTGCAGCAGCCTCTGCCTTTGTCATTTCTTCTCCATAAAGAGTAGTTATATTCTGCATACTGACCGAATGGTCAATAAGGAAGATGAATGCTGTTGGGGTATTTCTAGTAATCTGGGCTGTATATGGCAATTTAATCTGCATTTGTTGGGACTTAGTCGGAATAGGTATACCGAAGTTGTTTATATTGGTAATATATTCTAATGGTATAAAATTCTTTACCAACACCTCTGCCTGATAGAATTTCTGCTCTTCATCATCAAGATCAAAGTGTTTATTCGCCTTAACGGCCGAAAAATGAATCGCCTTGAAATCTTCTATATTGTCACCCACACGAGCACCATTTTTTGTTGCATTTCTGTCGGCATATTGGCTGTACCTCCAATAGATGACTTGAGGGTCTATTTCCAGTAATACTGGATTGGAAATCCTGTCTTCGTTCATAGCTATATACATCATGGGGTGCTGAGTGACAAAACTTACACGAACATAGTGCTGCAAGCCATCACGTGCATCGAGCGAACGCGAACTGTCGCTCCCTCCAGGCTTTGCAATGGTGATACCTTTTTCTTCGCAGTCCGCCCAAGAATAAAGTCCACCATTTTGAATTATGGAGTGCAGGTTGTCACGATCTGTAAAATGGTACAATTTCTTAATACCTTGTTGTTCTATGATGGCTTTATATGCTTGCCAATTGTGCTTCTTTTCCATAATAATAATCTTTATTCAAACAACGAAAGCTGTTTGTGTGAATACTTTTTGTTGTCTGTTGCCATTGAAGGTCTGAGATCATCAAACGGATAAAGACCTTCTGCGTAAGCTTTGACAATGTAGGCATGAGATAAAGGCTTTGTATAACTATCTACATCGCAGCAAGTGTTGTAATCCAGCAAGACTATTGTTTTCATCAAGCTTGCTTTGCGAAGTCTTTCTATTATATCTGTTACTTTATGTTCGAGCATCCAACGATATGTCGGTATATAAATCAATCGTTTAGCTTCGACATAACCTAATATCTCCGCTCCATCCACACCTTTTCGATGGCCAAGAACTTTGCCGTGTTTCCTTACTGTTCTTTTAATACCTTTCATTGTACCATTTAGAAACATACTTTTGTCTACATCTTCGTTCTCAAAAACTTTTAAACCTTGCCATACAGCCTCTACACAAGTAGCCGTATAGTCAGGGCTAAAAGGTACTGGAATTCCGCCATGTGGAAAGAAAGGACTTAATTTTACAAGTCCATCTGTCGCCTGACTTGTTATATCACAAATGATGGCATTAGGATATTTCTTCAATATATTCTCCCGCTTTTTGCGCTTTGATTCTATTATTATCATAGTTTATACCTATGTTATCGGATGACTTATTATATTTCCTGTATTAGGTCTTGTAAATAGGTTGGTAGCAGACTTCTATATTGTAGCATAGTGCCTTTAGAAATTTGAATGCTATGTAAGTTAAAACATCTATAAAAGGCTGTTTCGTGAACAATTTTAATTTGAGAATTTGTTAAATCTATCATCTCTATATTGGATTGAAAAAAAGCGTTTTTACCAATCTCCTTAGTCCATTTTTCAACCTGAACTATTTTATCATGTCCCCAGTATGCTATAATTATTTTACCTTTTAAATCATACAATGTATTGTTGATAATTTTATAATTTTCGGATTCACATTTGATTTTAAATGGCATATAATCCTCTATTTTCCAAGAGTAATAGAATTGATAATTAATGCCAGCAAATGGGTTATCTCCGATATATTTTACGGATTTAGGTATATTTATTTGCTTTGCATGTTTTTCACTAAATGCACCGCCTTTAATAAAAATAACTGTAGAAGGTATATTCACAACCTCATCGGCTCCAAAATATCTATATAAAGTTTTCTCATCATCGGAAAGCAGAAAGCCATTCTCAACGACAAAATTAAGTGATTTGCACTCAATATCTGTTATACTAGCACAAAAAACATTGTTTCCAATTCTCACTAATGATTCTGGGAGAATTAGTTTTTTTAAATAATGCCCATCACACTCAGAATACAAGTCATTAAAACTATCATCACATAGAACTTCTGTTCCATCTGTCACAGAATACTCTTCTCCATATGTACCCCAATAACATAAGAATCTACGACCATCGGAACTATATGTTCCAGTACCGCATTCACCTATTTCTGCGATTTCAGATTGTTCTACAAATGTTTCATCCTTTATATCATGTTGCTTGCACAATAGTTCCAAACGTATTTCAGCCAAAGTGTATCCTCCCCATGAATGTACGGATTTTAAGTAATAATTATAAGCCGCTTGGTAGTCTTTACTTGTACCTATAGCATTTTCATAGCAGCATCCCAACAGATAAAGTATCACAGAGTCTGAAGTATCATAATAATAGTCAATTAAGGAGAATGCTTTATCATAGTTTTTTTCGACTCCAGTTCCGTTTAAATAGCAGAAGAACAATTGACGTATAGCCTTTAAATTACCTTGCTGGGCAGATTTTTCAAACCAATATACAGCATCAATCCAACTGACAGGATACTCAACCATGCCTTTACTATAAACTTCTCCTATTATTGTTTGTGCTTCACTATTTCCTAATTCTGCAGCACGCTGATAGTATTTAATACTTTCCTTAAGGTTCTGCTGAACGTGTTTTCCCTTTCTGTAATAATCAGCAAGATCTTTATTTGCATTGGCATATCCTAAATTAGCAGCTTGTTCCAATTTCTTTATACTAAAGGTATCTTTTCGTATTGCAATCCAGTTAATAGCAGGCGCAAATTCTAATGATGCAGCCTTCTGAAAATACTCATTTGCATGATTTGAGTCCTTATACAAGTCTTCTTCTGCTTCTCTACACAAAGAGAAGTCTATATGATTATCACACATTGCTCTATGAATAGGATTCTTGCGATAATTTTTAATATTATAACAGTCATTCTGAAAATGATAAAAATGACGGCATATTCCACATGAGGCATTAACATTCCCCATAGATTTAGCTGTGTAATAAAAATCTAACGCCTTGTAATCATTTATGGGAGTAAATTTGCCTATAGAATAAGTGTCTCCTAATTGAATCATAGCTTGGGTGTCACCTTTGATAGCATTTGATAAAAGGCTTAGTTCTAAATGTCTGTTCCTTTTTCGCTCATCATAAAACACATAGTGTAACATCTCGCGTTCTATAAAGCCAATGCTATTGACCAAAAGATATGCTGATAGTAGTTTAGAAATGCCAACACTATTTATGTGATTACTTACATATGCGACCAATGCCTCCTTATTCATAGACAAGAAGAACTCCAAAGGTTTGTGGTCAATAGATATTAACTTTATAATCAGCGTAAGATAAATGCCTGCATAATCATCAATATATTCATTAAAATCAGAAATCGTTCGACATTTATATTGAAACTTAGGAGTACCAAGATCGCGTGAATATTGACCCTGCATAGATGGGACAAACATTCCATCATAATCAATGAGAACGATATTGCTATCGGCAGTTACAATTATATTGTCAGGCTTTAAATCTCCATGGGCAAGATGCGATGGCAATAGCCACTCTATCATATCCTGAAGATTCTTATATAGATTTGCCATTTTCTCGCTATTGTCATAATTACGAGAAATATACTCACTTAATCCTAAGCCGTCAACCCAATCCATTAATAGCACAGGGAATTCATTCTCTTCAGTTTGAGTGGTATCAACAAACAATTCTTTTTCATAATAACTTGTTGAAACGAAATGTTTTGTATGGATACTACTTATATGATCACAGATTTGATTATATGCCTCTTTTCTTCCTTTTTGTTCCTTCAAGAAACATTTGATCGCATAATTTTTCTCGCCATCAGTCATTTTGAAAACTACGGCAAAGTTGCCACTTGACATGATGGAATTGCCATATTCATCAAGAATAGGCCTGAGATTACTCAATTTGTCCAAATTATCTTCGGAAGAGAGAATTGCTTCAATATATTCTGAAATTAGCGGATACTGCATATTACATGTATGTTCATTTAAATATTCTACCAATTAATAGGAGCATTTATTTTGGAGCAATCAATACCTATTCGCAATAGTTTACGAATAAAAACTTTGTCTTCTCCTTTACTATGGAAATATATCGTCCAATCAATGTCTGCTAGCATTTTCATTTGATAACAGCCGATAACCGTCATA
>OQWI01000373.1_pt1 | contig 20560 bp, 16 predicted proteins | sample 1691551 | NCBI WGS metagenome assembly OQWI01 (sample SAMN03418259, study PRJEB22391) | human gut metagenome | biome: human-gut; feature: organic feature; material: feces | host: Homo sapiens | place: Tanzania | collected 2013-01
GCAGACATCTGCGGAGGACTCTCAGAAGAGAACGGCGGCACAGACAGCGACCAGGCCCTCAACTACCGGTCCATCAAAGCCATAGCAGAGGCTATTTTACAGCATCAGGATAGCGATAGCGGATATTGACACCATAGTCGGTAACCACGGTATTGAGCCCCAGCATACCGCCTTCACTCTTGCCCACACGCTTGCCGGCAAGAACCTCCTCTGACATTGTATTGAGGTCCTTTACCCGCTGAAGAGTCTCCGGGTTGTTGCCGTGATAGTGACCGGGGTACATCTTCTCTATACCGTATTTCTCCATATAGCGGGCAATCCTCGATGTGGTGCAGATAAGAGTGGAGAAATTGGTGGAAAGCAGCAGATTGGTGGAGCCGAACGCATCTCCGCTGAATCCGTAATGCGCTTCCCTGTCGAAGAAAGTGGTGGAGCCAGGAGTATGTCCCGGAGTGAATATCACTTCGATTTTCCTTCCGCCAAGGTCAATCTCCTGTCCGTCAGAGAGATACTTTATCTCCCCTTTGTAGTTCTTCATCATAGACGGCACATTTACCATGTCCGCGGCATTGATCCAAATCTCGTCAAAAAGATTCACGGCAGACCCCGTATGGTCCGGATGCACATGAGTGGCTGCCAGCATGACAGGCTTGGAGGTGATACCGGCCACAATTTTGTCCAAATCAGGAATATTGGTACCGGCATCTATCAGAAGAGCTTTCTCGCTACCCTCTATAAGATAGACGGATTCATTGTAGCACAGATGTCCGTTGCCCTCCCAGGTATGCTCGTCAATCTGTCTGAAAACGACATTGCTATCACGATACACCTCTTTCTCGATGTAAGTACCGTCCGGCCCGGAAGATAAAGTCCCGTCAGATGATGCCTTTTCGGCATGGTGATTGCAGGCAGAGAATCCTGCGATGGCAATAGTTGCCATAAGAATAGAAGGATTACGCATTCTTATCGTATATTTGTGGTGAATATCAGTTTTTGCAAAATTACACATAATATATTACATCCATGCTAAACAATTTCAAAATTTCCTGCGCGCTGCTGGCATCGCTGGCATTCGCGACCCTGGCTCAGGCCCAACCCGGACGAGGAGGCCGCCCGGCAGGACAGATGCCCGTCCAGGTGAGTTCACCTGTAGTCAATCCGGACCACACTGTCACATTCAACTATCGCAACGACAACGCCAAAGATGTCAAGGTGAACGCACAGTTCGCCGGCACTCACGACATGGTAAAGGGCGAGAACGGAGTCTGGTCGCTCACCCTCGGACCGGCAGCGCCTGACATGTACCCATACTGCTTCGTAGTGGACGGCATCCAGGTAATGGACCCGCTCAACCCGGACTGGTTCCCTAACGAAGGCTTCAAGAACAGCATCGTGGATATCCGCAACCCTCAGTCGCCTCTTGTCCACTCGGCACAGAACGTTCCCCACGGAGCGGTTGATTATGTAAACTACTGGTCCGAGTCCATCGGCACCTACGGCAACGCCATCGTTTACACCCCTCCTTTCTACGACAAGAACAAGGACAAGAAATATCCGGTATTCTACCTCATAAGCGGCACCACCGACACGGAAGAAGTATATTTCAAGGTCGGAAGGGTCAATTTCATCCTTGACAACCTCATCGCACAGGGAAAGGCAGAGCCTATGATTGTCGTTCTCCCGTACGGCAACCCGGCCAAATATTTCCCGGAAGGGACCGACCTGCGCGGCAGGGGCGACATGTTCAGCAATGACCTTATCGGCGACCTGATGCCATTTGTGGAGAAGAACTACCGCACGATAAACGATCGTGACCACCGTGCCATCGGAGGATTCTCAAGAGGAGGCAACCAGGGACTCTCCAACGGTCTGAGAAACATCGACAAGTTCTCCTACCTCTGCTCGTACAGTTCATTCACCACCACCGACCTGCCAATATACGACGATGCCGATAAACTCAATGACAGCCTCCACCTCTTCTGGCTCGGAGTAGGCACGGATGACTTCCTGTACGGCTCCGCAGTGGATTACCTCAAGTTCCTTGACAGCAAAGGCATTCACAATGTGAAATATTTCACCCACGACAAGTTCGGGCACACCTGGATGAACGCCAAATGCTTCCTGAACGAAACCCTGCCGCTGCTTTTCAGACCAGGCGCCAAGACAGAGTCCATGCAGATCACGGTGGAGCCGAAAAAAGAGCAGCAGCTTACCCCGCAGGTCATGAGCCGTTTGTTCGCAAAGCCGGTTGTTTCACCTGAGTACAATACCGACGGCAGCGTAACGTTCAGGGTCAACGCACCGAACGCATCCAAGGTGGAACTCGAGTGCCAGATGTTCAGCGGCACCAGACCTATGGCCAAGGACGCCAACGGAGCATGGAGCATCACCGTGAAGCCGGAGGTTCCGGACATCTACCCGTATGCCTTCGTGATTGACGGCACCAAGGTAGCCGATGCGGCCAACATGTTCATCTTCCCTAATGAAGGCTTCAAATACAGCCTTGCCGACGTACGCGGTCCGGAGCCGGGCATCCAGGATATGCAGAACGTCCCTCACGGAAAAGTAAGCTACCGCTACTACCATTCCGACAACTGCGGCGGCATCGAAAGGCCTATGTGCGTATATACCCCGGCGGGATACGAGCCTGAGGGAAAGGAAAAACTCCCGGTTCTCTACCTTATCCACGGCATGACGGACACCTACGAGACATGGTTCAAGGTGGGACACGCCAACATCATTCTTGACAATCTCATCGCACAGGGCCTCGCCAAAAGGATGATTGTCGTGATGCCATACGCCAACCCGTACATCGAGATGAACGCCAGCGGCCTGGACAAGCCATACAACGCCATGGACACCGACCTTATCACGGCTGAGATTCTCAAAGAAGTCATTCCTTTCGTGGAGAGCAATTACAATGTCTATAAGGATGCCGACCATCGCGCCATCGCAGGATTCTCCCTCGGCGGACGCCAGGCTCTGGCCTGCGGACTTGGCAACACCGACAAGTTCCATTGGGTAGCGGCATACGCGCCGGCCATCTTCGGCACGGAGTACGAGGCCAATTTCACCAACGGCACCTACAACTCCATCAAAGACATCAAGAAAAATCTCAAGTTCCTCTGGCTCGGGACAGGAAGCGAAGACTTCCTCATCCAGGCTTCACAGGGTCTTAACAAATACCTCACCGTCAATAAGGTAAAACACACCTTCTACAACCCGGGCGGCGGACACACATGGATGAACTGCCGCGACTATCTCGAACTCACCGCAAAGCAGCTATTCAAGTAGCCCTTTGGCGGCCTACAAGGTGGCTGACTTCGGAGTTGCCAGGGCCCTAAGGGGCTATTTCGGAGCCGCCAGGGCCGCAAAGCTGCTATTCAAATCGCCCTTTGGCGGCCAGACACCAGAATCGGCTTTCTGCTTGTGCGGAAGGCCGATTTTCTTGTGCCCGAAAGGGCTGAGGAGGCTGCTGTGGGCACCGGGTGCCCCTAAAAATGCATTCGGTGCCACAGGAGGAGGTTTTCGTGCACCGAATATCACTCCTGTACCAGAAAAGCCTGTTTTTTACACCGAATGCTTCCGAAAATGCGCCGCGTACCACAGGAGGGGGTTTTTGCGCACCGCACGCATATTCCGTACCACAGGAGGCCCTCTCCGGTACCGAATGCCACAACGCAGTCACATCCTGCGGTGCAGACTACCGCGTCATCAACACCCTCATTACAGTCATGCCCTCATTACGGACATCACCTCATTACGGACATCCGCCTCATGGAAGCCGCCTGGGACAAGAAACAACCGCTTTGCGGAAAAACCTCTGCAACTTTTTCAAAAAATTGCGGGAACTTTTACGCAGTTTTTTTATATTTGTGCCGAATAAATACCGCAACACGCAATGCAAACTCTTTACGACCAATACAACCAACTCCTGGAACTTACCCCGATGAACTTCTTTCGGGAGCAGCACGATACTATCAACTGGGATGTTCGCATCCTGGGCATCCTGGGCCAGAAGGGTGTAGGCAAATCCACGCTTATCCTGCAGCACATCAAGCGGGCCGGCAACAAGGATGAATCCCTATACGTAGTGGCTGATGACATCTATTTCAGCGCCCACACGTTGCTTGAAACCGCAAAAGACTTTTTTGCCCGCGGAGGAAAATACCTGTACATAGATGAAATACATAAATACGAGCACTGGAGCAAAGAAATCAAGAACATATACGACAGCTTACCGCTACTCCACGTCGTATATTCCGGCAGCTCCATGCTTGATTTAAAGGATGGCGGTGTCGACCTCAGCCGTCGCGTTATCGAGTACCACCTTCCCGTCTGGTCATTCCGGGAATACCTTAACCTTCGCTGCGGCTGGTCCCTGAAGCCAGCCTCGCTGGAAGAAGTCCTGCAAGGCAAGGTGGATTTCCCTTACGGACCGGAACGCCCTCTTAAATACTTTGAAGACTACATGAAGAAGGGCTGCTACCCCTTTTCACTTGAGCCGGAATTCGAGACCCGCCTGCGCCAGATCATCAACACAACCGTTGAGGTGGACATCCCCAAATATGCCAAGATGACCGTCGCAGCTACGCGGAAACTCCAGAAGTTCTTGTACTACATTTCCAAGAGTGTTCCCGTCAAGATCAACTTCTCGGATATGGCAAGGGACCTGGGGTTGAACCGTGACGATCTGCCCAAATATCTGGAGTATTTAGAGAAAGCGGAATTGGTCTCTGTCCTTCGTATGAAGGCCAACGGTGACGCCATCCTGCGCAAGATGGACAAACTCTACCTGCACAATTCCAATATGGCGTATGTCCTTTCGGGAGAAAATCCGGAAACAGGGAACGCACGCGAGACCATCTTCTACTGCTGGACCAAGCAGAAGTACGATACGCTGGAGTCTCCCGTCTCAGATTTTGAGATTGACGGAAAGACCTTTGAGGTTGGCGGGCGAAAGAAAGGGAAGAAACAGATTGAAGACGTCAAAGATGGCTATGTGGTCAAGGACAATACTGAATACGTCTTCGACAATCAGGTCCCGCTCTGGATGTTCGGGTTCCTGTATTAACAGCAAATAATTATCTGCGCACCGAGTGCCCCTGAAAACGTGTCGCGTACCACAGGAGGCTGTTTTGCGCACCGAATATCTCTTCTGTACCGGAAAAGCGGCTCCCGCTCGGAGGTGAACAAATATAAAAAGAGGATGACCTCCAAGTCTTGATAGACTTAGAGGTCATCCTCTTGTCATTTATATAAAAAACACCGTTGTCCTATTAGAACAGATATGCTACGCCGACAACAAGCTGATTGCGATGACGGGTCAAGTCAGCATCTCCTGTGTAACGGTTGACAAGACCGAAGTCATAACCTACACTTACGCGTACGCTACCGAAAAGATCCACACCTGCGCCTGCTCCGAGAAGCACGTCAAAACGACCATACTTGTAGTCCTCATCATAATTGTCGATAGTCTTGTCTGTGGTAACACCAAGGGCGCTTCCGGTAACCTTTGTCTTGGAAGCGAGACCTACTGAGAATGTAGGTCCTGCATAGGCAAATACCTTGAAATCAGGAGTAAACTCATAACCATAGCTGAAAGATACAGGTACATTGAGGTAATGCTCTTGAAGATCTCCGGTAAGCGTTGCTACAGAGCCTACTGAAGCCGCATCACTCTTGGTAAGGAAGTTATAATAAACACCAGGGGTAACCTTAAGTCCGGCAACGATAGGAATTGAATATCCTCCTCCCACATAGAAACCGTTCAGGGTATTGGTACTGGTTTTATCATCTACCTTTGTCTTGTCTACTGAATTAACATAACCGGCTCCGAAATTAATCTGAGCGAAAGCGGTACCTGCGGAAAACATCATGGCAGCGGCCGCAATAATTGTAACAAATTTCTTCATAATAATTATAGAACTAATAATAATGTTATCATCTCCAAAATAGATGCTCGAAGACCACGCTGACGTTGCAGCGCAACCACATTATTCTTGCATTGATGATGCTTCATTGCGTTTGCTCTCCATAAGAGCTGCAAGAGAAGCCAGTATAAAATAGATGACCGTCTGGATCGTAAGGATACGCATCTCCGGCGCTATGGCATCCAAAGTGCCGGCATTGCAAAGGTTCATGTAGCCACGACATCCGAATGTGGAAGGGAATATGTATGAAAGCACATTCCATACCGGAGGGAAGTTGGATACCGGCCATGTGAATCCTGTAAGGAACACGGCAATCGGAGTCACGAACAAGAGCATGACAAGCACGGTCTCCCTTTTGTTGATGAAAGTGGACCAGGTGAAAGAGAAGAATATGATATCCGCCACATAGAAAAGCAGGAATACCAGCATCTCCCACCATCTGCAGTGTATCGGAAGATGGAACAGATAAGGTACGAACAGCGCACCGTAAACCCCGAGCAGGATGAATATCAGATAATACGCAAGACCTCTTCCGAGCACTACGCGTCCCATCCCGTGTCTGCTGAAATTCTCAGGCCGCCTTGCAAAGCTGCGCCTTTCTTCCCTCATAGTACCCACGAGAGTGGAACTACCGTAGAACATAACCTGCTGCAATATCATCATGAGCGCCATGTATATGAAGAACATGGTGAAAGATATTGCCGGGTTGTACTGAAGAAACGCGTCATACTGCACAGGCTCTATCAGTTGCGTGGCATCCTGTCCGACATATCCCGCTGCGGCGTACCGCTCGGTCTGAATCTGATGTACCTCATCCAGCATCACCTGATTGGTGGCGATGGTCATATTCTTATAGTACAGGAACGTGGACATATCGGCATAAGTCGAAATCACGCCCTGACGCATCTTGACAAGATTATCGTCAAAATCCTGTGGAATATAGACGATTCCGTGCACTTTCTGCGTTTCCATCAAATGCTGCGCTTCCTGCATTGAAGCACAATCATACGCCACTGCACATTCGCGCGTAGCATCGAGTTCGCGCACATAACGACGGCTGTAACTTCCTCCGGAGAGATCCACCACGGCCACAGGCATCTCGTTCACTACACCGTCCTCATAAATCCAGTTATAAAGGACAGGATAGACAAGACCCGCGAAGCAGAAGATCAACATCACACCACCGTCTCTGGATATCATCCTCAACTCATTGACGAATATGCCCCAGGCATCCCGAAGCCATCGTCCAATATATGTAAGTTTCTCACCCATTTCTAATTACGAGGATAAAGTTGATATTTATAAGCGTCATACAGGCGCTTTCTTCCCACAAACGGAATCAACAGGAACACAAGTATGCTGACGCAGCAGGTCCACCATCCGGCAAAACCCATCCCGAATATCGCTTCCTGCACATAGAACTTGTAGTAAAAGCGCAGAGGATAAAGCCAGGACACGCCCTGAAGTGCTACAGGCAAAGATTCGATAGGCAGGGTAAACCCGGCCAACGAGAACCCAAGCACACTGTAAAGGGCACTTATACATACAGCAAGCCTCAAGGTCGGCACCATGGACACTACAAACACGGCTATCGCCTCATACGCCATCACCAGAAGAAGCGTCGCAAGCACCATTGCCCAGATGGAACCCTTAAGAGGGAAATGCAACGGGCCGAACAGCAGCAGCTGTACCATAACTCCCAAAGCTGTAAAGAGCAGCGTGTACGGAATCAGTTTTCCGGTGATTGTAATATCTATGGAGTCGTCGGCAAGTGCGAGCAAATCCTTGGATGTACCGTATTTCAGCTCTGAAGCCAGAGAATATGAGACGACCAGCAGAATGCTCATGGCAAGAATTCCGATAAGAATCATATTGCCGAGATAGTAGGCATAGCTTGTAGGAGCGTTTCCGATATTGTGCGCATCAAGCGTCACCGGCTGGATACGCGCCATTATCTCGTCCTCATTCACGCCCTTGGCCCGAAGCACCTGTCTCTGCACAGCACCATTGGTAAGGTTGACCATGAAAAGGATATCCTTATAAGAAAGTGCACCGCCAATGACAGGATTCATCGCATTCACATACACTCCCATCTTAGGGCAATGGAATGCCTGAACATCCTCGTCGAAGTGCTCAGGAATGATGACGTAAGCACATATACGCCCCGTTTCCATCTGCCTCCTGGCCTCCGGGATGTTGGCGAACCCCTCCACCTGTCCAAGCTGTGTCGCATCAAGCTGCTCGATAAAGTTCCTGGATGTGGATGAATTGTCGAGATCCACCACTCCTATCGGGAGTTTCTGCGGCAGCCCTTCTCCCAGAAAAGTCAGGAAGAAAACAGCGGAAGCCAACATCACTCCTATGGAACCCAGCAGATAAATCGGCCTCTTGGACCAGAGATGGAGTTCGCGAAGTATTATTTTATAGATGCGTTTCATTATTATTTTTCTTTCCTCTCAAGGATAACACTCATACCTGGACGCATACCTTCAACCTTGGTGTCAGGACGTGCGCGCACTTCGAATGTCTTGGTGTCAAATTCACCGATTTCCTTGGTTGCTCTCCATGTAGCATAAGACTCACGTACTGCTATATAATATACGGTAGCGGTAATGTGCTTGTTGCCGAGCGCAGGTACTGTAAGATTCAGCTTATCACCTGACTTCATGCCTTCAAGCCTGTCTTCACGCACATTGAAAGTAAGCCACATATCATCAAGATCCTGAATGGTCATGATAGGAGAACCCTGCCCCACAAGCTCGCCAACCTTTGGATATCTCGCAGCGATGATTCCATCAGCAGGAGCAGTCAGCACAATCTCGTCCATATAGGAGTTGACAAGCTCCACAGCAGCATTGGCTCTTTCCACAAGGGCCACGGCAGCATCCTTATCTTCCTGACGGGCACCCTTCACGGCCATATCATACTGGCTCTTTGCAGCACGGGCGGTAGCGGAGGCGGCATCATACTGAGCTTTCACCTCATCATATTTCTGGTCTGACACCACTTTCTCTTCGTGCAGTTCGCTGATACGCTCAAATGACTTGCGCATCACTTCCTCACCTACGAGAGCTTTCTGCCACATTTCATAAGCACCGGCAATCTGCTCCTGCTGAGCACCATTGTAAGCCTTGTTTTTCTGGGCCACCGCAGCAGCCTTGGCAGCATTGGCCTCAGCAATCTTGGATCTGATTTCCGGAGAATCGATCAGGACAAGGGTATCTCCTTTTCTGACTGACTGTCCCTCATCAGCACGAAATTCCTCAATACGTCCAGGAATCTTGCCGGAAACTCTGTATTCCGTAGCTTCCGCCTCTCCCTGTATCACGATTGCCTTAGGTCTTGATACTATGAAACCCACTACTGATACAATCAGCACCACTGCAACCAGTGCTATCACTCCTGTAAGGAGGTTGTAATTTTTCTTTGCCATAATATGTTTATACTTTTTATTCGTTCTCTTTATAGTTTCCCTCTGCCTTACGAAGTGATGCTGCGGCCATCTGAAGTTCTATGCCTGCATCGATATATTCACTATGTGCGCTCAGCCAGGCAGTATGGGCTGCAAGCACTGTATTGGTCTCAAGAATTCCAGCCTTGAAGCTGACATTCGCCTTGCGAAGATTCTCTTCGGCACTCTCAAGATTGGACTCGCACATCACGAGTTTCTCCATAGTCTCGTCAAAAATCTTACGCTGCTGGGTGACCTGAAGGTTGATAAGATCACGCGCGTCATTGTACTGATCGGTGTAGAGCCTTGCCTCGGCCTGCGCCTTACGATATTTGCTCATGCTCTCACCGCCATGGAAGATCGGGATGTTGACCATGACGCCGGCGCTCAGCATACCACCCTGCCATGAGTTCTGGAATCCGTTGTACAAATTAGGATTGGTAAGAGTGTAGCTGCCGGTAAGGGCGACTTTCGGCATGAGGTCAGCACGTGCAACCAGGGCTTTTTTGTCATAAATCTGACTTGCAAGCGACAAACTGCGGGTCTCCGGGCGATCTGCATATATATCATCCATGGACTTCTCCTCGGAGAGGGCCGGCACCGGGATGATTTCAAGATTCTCATCGGCAAGCACGATTTCAGTTTCCAAAGGAAGACCGATTCTCTTGCACAGAAGCATCTTGGCAAGTACAAGTCCGTTGGTGGACTTGGTGAGAAGCATGTCGGCCTCATTGGCCTTGACCTTTATCTGAAGTGCATCCGACTCGGTAGCCACTCCGGCACGGATGGAAGCATTCACATCTTCCTCCATCTGATGAAGCAGCTGCGAATATGACTCGGCAAGCTTTTTCTTGTTGGCAATGGAAACAATCTGCCAGTAGGCCTGATCCACATCCACGATGACGTCGGCATATTTCATATCATATTTAGCCTCGGCGAGCTGCTCGGCAAGAGCTGCTATCTGATTGGAATATACAATCTTACCACCGACAAAAACCGGCTGCTCCACAGTCACGGCTCCTATCCAGAGATTATGCATGTCCGGATGAAGAGCATCATCAATATCCCGGCCTATGGCATTGATAGGGTCGGCAATATTCGGTGCCATTCCGGCAACGGCGGATCCAATGTCGGTAGATTTGAGCATATTGAGAACCGTCTGCCACATAGGACTGCCCATATAATCGGCAGCAAGCGCAGGATTGGTCTGAATCGCCTGCATCAGCTGGTTCATCTTGTCCGCCATCGCAGCATTAATCTGCTGGCCGGCTCCGGAAAAAGCATCGTTGAGCTGGCCCTGAATCAGGGTGCCGGAATTGCGAAGCATCTCGGACTGGCTGTCGCTAATAAGAGAGATGTCCCTATTATTATACATGTACGCACCCGTAACACTGATATTAGGGAAATAATTGGCAAAAGCCGTCTTCTTGTCATATCCTGCCATCTCCACGGAGATTCGAGCCTGATCCAACTCATTGGAAGAGCGGACAGCCATAGCCCGGCAGTCTTCTATAGTAAGAGGCTCTCCCGTATATTCAGGAGAACTTTCCTGTGCAGCAGCAGGGAACTGCATTGCGGCCGAAATAAGGACGGCCATCCATACACACTTTTTCATTATATATACCTTTTTATGATTTTACATCAAATTTCACGTGCAAAAGTATACACAAAAATACACCTCATAAAGACCAAAATGGACACTAAAGTTGTATTTTGGTCGAAAATTAAGTAATTATTACAATTATTTGCATTTTTTTAGTAGATTTGCATCGGTTTTAAAATTTACTCCAAAATGCAACAGTCACTACAAGCCATAAATATTCAGCAAATTCTTCAGCTGTCATCCATAGTGGACGAACATTCACTTGGCGGAGACTTTATAATGGGTGAGGCAAGCGGAGAAAGCGCCCTTCGCGACACCAAGATATTGACCGCGCTCCAATCTCCTATAAGATTTGACGGATATATAATTTTCTTTCTACAAAAAGGCAACTTCCGTGTAGATTTCAATCTGAAGACATACGACGTGCAGGAGCGGTCCCTTATAATGACCGTTCCGGGCAACATTATCCGTATCCCGTCTCTTGACAAAGAGAAACTCAAAGACACGGAACTGGTCTTCATCCTTCTGTCCAAAGAATTCATCTCCGGACTGCATCTTGATTTCAACAGGACTTTTCAGGACAGTATATACATGCTGGACAACCCCTGCATTTCCCTTAACGACGAACAGTATTCGATGGCGGAGTCCTACTATCTTCTTGCCAAAAAGATATTGCAGTCCTCGCAGCGCAACAAGAAAGACATCATCAAGAGCCTCCTGTCTTCATTAAGCTACTTCACGGAAGACGTGTGGACAAGGCAAATCTCGGAAGCCAAGGTTCATAAAGAAGAAAACACGGTCAGAAAGAATCAGACATTCGAAAGATTCATCGCCCTGGTCACGGAATACCACAGCACACAGCGCGGCATGCAGTTCTATGCCGACAAACTGTGCCTGACGCCAAAATATCTTTCGAAAATAGTCAAAGAGTCGTCCGGACGCACCGGCCCGGAATGGATAGACTCATTTGTAATACTGGAAGCCAAGAATCTCCTGCGCTATTCCGATCTGTCCATAAAAGAGATTTCCTATAGACTGGAATTCCCGAGTTCAAGCGTTTTTCATAAATTCTTCAAGTCACACACCGGTATCACCCCATCCGACTACCGAAAAGGAGACTCTCAGGAAGATTCTATGCCAGCATCTCTATAATTGAGTCCGAGACAAACATCTGCGACTCCGGGACACGAAGCCTGCCGGTCTCGGGCTGCCTTACAAGAAGCCCCTGATGCAGCAGACGCTCCGTCATGTCCGGGTCACACAGCCCCGGCTCGATTCCGTCAGAAGTGCGCAACCCAAGCATCACCGCCTCTTCCCTGGCCTGCTCCGGTGTAAGAGTTTCGCTTTCCCGCGACCATCCGGACCGCACCGATGAATTCCAACTCCTGTGCTCCCCGTCAAACGAGTGCGCTCCCGGTCCAAGCCCCACATACGGAAGCCGTTTCCAATATGCAGAATTGTGCACGGCACGCTTTCCCGGTTTGGCCCAGTTGGAAATCTCGTAATGCTCGTACCCTGCCGCCGCAAGACTGCGACAGACAAGTTCATACTGCTTCCGGCATTCATCATCAGAGAGTTCCTCATATTCCCCCCGGGCAATCATGGACGCAAGGGCACTTCCATCCTCCACGCTCAACTGGTACGCAGAAATGTGTTCGGGAGAGAGCGCGGCAAATCCACCAAGCGTACTTTCAAGCTTATTCATATCCACACCCAATCCCCCGAATATCAAGTCTATACTGATATTTTCAATTCCGGAGCCGCGCAGTATGGACACCGCTTTTCGTGCCGACTCCGCGTCATGACGACGGTTCATGCGACGAAGCACCACATCATCCAATGACTGCACGCCCATGCTCACCCGGGTCACACCCATGCGGACAAGTCCGCAGGCATATTCAGTGCCCCCGTCAACGACATCTTCCGGATTCACCTCCACGGTAAACTCCTCATACGGGCCATAACCCAGCCTGCCAACTATTGCTTCAAGCACAGAAAGAGGCAGCACCGATGGTGTGCCGCCTCCTATATAAAGGGTATTGCAACCCAATGTCTTCTCTATTTCATCCCTTCTGACATCTATTTCCGCACATACTTCGGAGCAATACCTGCCAATCGCATCGGCGTCTCTTCCCCGGCACACCACCTCCGAATAAAAGTCACAATATGTACAGAAACTTCTGCAGAACGGAACATGAACATAAATCATCAGATTCCTGTCATTACCTCAGCAAAAGTTCCGCCGAGCCAAGCCGTGACTGCGAAGTATAAGCTTCCACGGTATAGACTCCCTTGGTGAATACGTCTATGTTGTTGACATAAATGCCAAGATCGATTTCTTCTCCCTGATAATCAACTTCACGTGAAGCGGTCGCAGACAGAACTTCTCCTTCATACTCGAAGCTTGCTCCCTTTCCGTCAAAAAGCTGCTTTCCGTCAGGATCAAACACTCTCACGAACACTTCTACAGGTCCGCGGGCTGCAAGTTCGTTCTCCACAAGGGTCAGATTGACAAGCAGTCTTGCCACACGACCGCTGCGGTCCGTCTTCTTGTCGGCGTTGTTGTGAGCTTCCATTGAGATACCGCGCGCTTTGAGGATAGAACCTACATTGACACGGTCCGTAAGATTCTCAACCTGCTGCGAGAGTTCCTGGTTCTTGCGGTTGCTTTCTGCGGCCTCACGTCTTGCAGAGGCAGCCTCCTGGGTAAGACGATGATTGAGGGTGTTAAGCGAATCTATCTGGCTTATATACCCCCTCATTATAGAGCGAAGCGTCCCGAGTTCCTTTTCATACTGGCGTATCTTAGAACGGTTGGTAGCCTCGGTCTTCTTGACCCGTTCCACAAGCTGGGCAATCTCTTCCCTGGAAGAATCAAGTTGAGCGTTAATTGTATCATAATCAGAAGAAAGGCCCTCATAGTCATTTTGAAGAGCAAGTATCTGCTCCGTCAAATCCTGCTTTTCGCCATTGAGCTCATCTACAAGGGAATTCTTTGACATCCAGACATACACAAGTGCCGCAGCCAGCGCCAATGCCACTACGGTCATCACAATCATGATGGTCTTAAGACCACCGTTTGACTTGTTTTCAAGCTCCTTTCTTTCGAGCTTCTCTAGTGGATCTTCTCTTTCCATAACATTACATTTTGATATACAGATGCAAAAATAGCAATAATTATACTAACTTTGCCAAGGTACAACAAAAACAACAAAAATGAAATATTTCGTAAGAGCCGTAAAATACTTTATCTACCTGCTTATTATTCTGGCATTGGTAATTACAATTCTGGTAGTGTCCGGACTTGTGGACGGAGACCTTTCCACCATGTTTGTCAACGGTTATGACTCATATTGGCAGATTGCCTTGATAGCCGCCGCACTTGCCGCGCTATACCCGAGAATGGGATACTGCACCCGCACAGCTCATGTCTATGGAGAGCCTTCAGATGCCAAGGCAAGGCTGGACAAGGTAATGGAGCTGCACGGATACAAGCTTGAAAAAAGCGAGGACCAGACTTTCTGCTACATCAAACGCTCCTCTCTCACGCGAGCTCTGAAGATGTGGGAAGACAGGCTCACCTGCACGGTCACGGCCGCCGGCGTGGAAATAGAAGGGTCCACCAAGGACGTTGTCCGCATCATCTCCGGCCTCGAAGCAGCGAACGACTAAGGAATAATTAATAAATAATTTTAATATTCCAAAGAAAAGTACTATCTTTGCCCCCGGTTAGTTAGTAGTTTTCATAATAACAGATGGTTTTCAACCCGAAGTTTTTCCACCTCTTCAAGAAGGGGCGGTATAGTCGTGAGCGTTTTGTCTCCGATCTCATCGCAGGTATAGTAGTAGGTATCATTGCCCTTCCGCTCGCCATCGCATTCGGTATTGCGAGCGGAGTATCACCTCAACAGGGACTTATAACCGCCATAGTGGCCGGATTTCTCATCTCCGTTTTCGGAGGTTCCCGATTCCTCATAGGAGGTCCTACAGGGGCATTCATCGTAATCGTTTCCGGAATTGTCGCACAATACGGCATTCAGGGGCTCACCCTTGCCACCATCATGGCAGGAGTCATACTTGTCGTCATGGGTCTGTGCAAGATGGGTGCGGTATTCAAATTCATACCATATCCGATAGTCGTAGGATTCACAAGCGGCATCGCGCTTACGATATTTTCCACCCAGATGAAAGATTTCTTCGGCATGAGCGATGTAGCCGTACCGTCCGGATTCGTTCCGGAATGGATATGCTATTTTCAGAATATTGACCATATATCATTGACGGAAACAGGGTTGAGCATAGCCTGCCTGCTGGTGATCATTCTATGGAACAAATGGGGTTTCAGAAAAATTCCCGGTTCCCTGATTGCGCTGATAGTCGGAACCGCAGCATCGGTATTCCTAAGCAAATTCACCGGTATCGAGTTCGCTACAATAGGTTCCAAGTTCCCGGAACTCGCGCAAGGTCTGCCTCTTCCCAAGCCGGTAGCCCCGGCCATGGACTTTGAGACCGTGAAAGGCCTCGTATCACCGGCATTCACAATTGCCATACTCTGCGCCATCGAGTCCCTTTTAGCGGCAATGGTGGCGGATGGCGTTACCGGCAAGCAGCACGATTCCAACACCGAGCTGATAGGACAAGGCATAGCCAATATAATCACCCCGATGTTCGGTGGCATTCCGGCCACGGGAGCCCTTGCCAGAACCATGGCCAGCATCAACAACGGCGCCCGCACATCCGTAGCGGGAATCATCCATGCCATAGTGCTTCTTTTGATCTACCTGTTCCTTATGCCGTATGCCGTATATATTCCGCTTTCCTGCCTGGCGGCAATTCTGGTAATCGTAGCATTCAACATGAGCGAGTGGCGCAGCTTCAAGTATCTGCTCAAGGGAGATGCTGCAGACGTAGCGGTACTGCTGATAACTTTCTTCCTTACAGTCATCGTGGATCTCACCGTGGGCATAGAGGTCGGCGTAGTCCTGGCCATCGCAATGTTCGTTCGCCGCATGATGCAGACATCCTCCATTACCGTACTGGAACAGAACAGACTCGCCGCCACGGAAGATGATGATGTGGCAGCTCATGACGATGTTGAAATGCTTGACATCCACAAGGGAGTCGAAATCTATGAGATAAACGGTCCTTATTTCTTCGGACTGGCCAGCCGCTCGGAGGAGTTTGAGCGGCGCAACAAGAGCACCAGGGTGAGAATAATCCGTATGCGCAAGGTGCCGTTCATGGATTCGACCGGAGTCAAGAACCTCAAGAACATCATTGACATGGCCCACAAACGTGGCGTGGAAGTGATTCTGTCCGGCGTCAACGAAGACGTGCTCGGCACGCTGCACAAATTCGGCGTGGATGAAATCATCGGAAAAGGGAATATATATCCAAACATATTCCCGGCCCTGACCCATGCCAACGAAATAGCCGATTCCTTCGTGACAGACGCTCAATAAGACTTCTTCACAGGGAGCCTATACCTGCTCCCCCATCAAAAGTCTCGTAAGGAGCGCCGCATCCACGCCTGGAAAACACTTCGATACATCTATTCGGGAGAGAGCCTCCGAGATGGAACTGCTGTCATATCGCACATCCTTAAGAAGAGAGGAAATGCAATCCGTACTGCGGCTGCCGATAAAATCTCCGCTGAAAGCAAGGTCCTTCAGGAACCCGCCGTCAAGACACAGATGCGCCTCCACGGTGCCGCAAGGCAGTTTGGCTTTGTGCAGGATCTGCGCATCCCTGGAATGGCCGTATATCCAGTCCCAGGTGGAGAATTTCTCACGAGCTATCCGCTCCACTTCTGCAATCCGGTCCTCTCCAAACTCAAGAACCTGGTCCCCGTCCGACATGGCATCCGATATCGCAGCCTGCACCTCATCAAGAGACGCAAATTGAGGCAGATAATCCTTAAGGTTGGCCACCCGGCTTCTCACCGAAGACACGCCCTTGGAAGACAGCTTGGACCCCGGCACATCCAGAGCCTTTATCAAAGTGTCAATATCCACGTCATACATCATGGTCCCGTGTACAATCTCACGGTCCTTGAACACGCGACGGGCATATCCCGACACCTTACGGCCGTCCACGAAAATATCATTGCGGCCGGAAAGCTCTGCCGGAACGCCCAGCGAGCGAAGCGCCTCCACAAAAGGAGCCGGGGTGACATTGCGGCCGATTATGGTGTAATTCATATTCTGGAGGTCATGGTACACCGCGCCTCCGCCGGTAACCCTGCGGGCAAGCTTTATCCCGTTATTCTCCAGATATCCGATATTGACTTCCGCACAGGCGTTCTGATTCAGTCCGATAATAACAGACGGTGCATTGCGCCACAGATAGAAAAAAGGGGCATCTGAAGGATACTGCTCAAGACAATATTCATCAAATGCCATATTGAAATACGGATCCGTCGAACCATTGATCAAGTACTTCATCCCTTACATCTCATTACCCACCTTTCTTGCCCTCTCAGGCTTGTCAAGGTTGATACCATCACTCACGGCTATCTCCACAAGCACATTCCATCCCGCACAAAGATTGACATAGTTCTGACATTCCCCGGCATCAGGCACAAGGACAGTCTTCTCGAACGGGGTAGGCTTGTGATGGATTCCTACAGTATGCACACCGGCTCCGCCAAGTACAGAAAGGAACTTGTCGTACTCGCTCTCAATAGGATCGACTATAAACACCACATCTCCCGACTGCATCACCTCCTCGATTCCATGGACAGCGTATGTCCCTTCGAGATAATCACTTTTGCGGCGGGTAATTTCATTGGTCTTAAGGGTAAGCTCCTCAGCCACACCATCATTTAGCCCGCTGAAATAAACAGTATGCGCACCCTTGACCCACTCTACGATCTGGGGATCTATCTGCATGGTAAGCGCCTCGCGTATTTTCTCCGACAATCCGTCAAGGGATGACTTGAAATCCCTGCCGGCCAAAGCCCAGATAATGGAATCACAGTAAAGCCCCTGTTCAACCACACTCTTGGTGGCAGCCACGGCCTCTTCCCATCCGCACTTCAGCACAGAGCCGCTCACGCACTCTTTCTCAATCGGCGTATCCTCATTGGCACTGAGGGAAAACAATTCCCTGTGACCTTCGGCCCGCAGTTTCTTTGCAAGCGTCAGCGCTTCTTTGGTCCGACCCGAATTGGAGTCCACAAGGACGGTATATTGCGAAAGGTCATAGCCAAGCGCCTGACGGGCTCCGTCACACTGGATATTCACGGCAAGCCCCCAATTCATGGCACGACGGCGGGCATTCTTGGCCGGCATTATCCTTGACGAACCTTCCCCGGTAAAGAACATGCGACCTGTCCTGCGAAGAGACTCTGCCACAGCACGAACGCATGAAGGGTTAAACTCAGCTACGGTAGGTACAGTACCCATCATCTCTTTGACGAGGCTGTAGCGGGAATATTTTTCTTGTTCAAGATTCATAGCTTTTCTAAAATATTTGAAATTCTGTCTATTTGCAATAATTCTTTCTCGGTATCGGACGCAACCTGCTTCACAAAACTATTGTCCTCCACTCGCCCGATGGCAGCCGTCATCTCATCTTCGTTTCGGTATGTCGCCCGACGGAACGGATTCTCGTAATCCTTCAGCCTGGTCAGGTACACCTGGTCGCTGACAAGACGGCATATCCGTTTTTCATCTTCCAGCGCACGGCTCCAATCTTCTTTTGAAAGGCATCGGGTGCCATAAAGCTCTGCCAGACACTGCACTGAATGCTCCAGTTTCTCCTTTGGATAAGACTGCCAGATCTGAGAGTATCTGGAGTGAATCGACACCCAATCCGGGAGAACGCCCGAAACGATATCTTCACGAATAGTATCCACATCGCTGTTTTTCATCAGCTGACCGCCAAGATTCACCCACATCTTCTCGCGTGGGGCTGCTGAAAGCTCGGAAAGATATTTGAACGACGGAGAAGAATTGCCCTCAAAATACTTGAGCACATTGCCCATAGCATAATGCACAATCATCTCCGAGTAGGCCCTATATGCCTGCCACGGCTTACGTATCAGCACTTTACGTTTCGATTTTTCAACATCCTCCCCAAGTACCTCAAGGGACGCCACCGTCTCATAAGGGCCATCCAGCAACTCCCGCCCTTTCCGAACAAGAGCCTCGAAACCGACTGCGGCACAATCTTCTCCGCGCGAGAGGAACCATGCCTTGGCAGTCCAAAGCGCCAGCAGTTCCATGCCCTGGAGCACCTCTTCCATGCTGTCCGGCGCATAAGTGTCAAACTCTATGTTCTGCACCTTGGTAAGCCGTTTGTCCCTTGTCTGGAATTTCCAGTTGTTGCGGGCAAGTGCGTACATATTGTGCAGCCACCAGAACGCCGGCATTATCTCCAGACGCCCTTCGGATTCATTATTGCTCACCATGCTGAACGGCAGCCGGATATGCATCTCGGCAGGATAGGCACCCTTGGCAAGAAGGGTAAATGAGGCAAACACGCACGAGTGCTTTATGGACGAACAAAGTCCCGGCCAGAAACCACGCCCCGCAACCACTTCATTGTCATTGGACCGCGAGTTGTGGTTGGAGCCTATGGTCGCACCGGCGGCGAGATTGCTCTGCCCCAGAAGACAGGCAGCAATGAGGAAAGAATTGTTGTGATGCTGCTCATGCGCAGGGAAGATGAGGTTGTTGAGCACCTCGCAGCACGAAATCGTGCTGTTGTCCCCGAGTATGGAATCGATGACACGGGCACCGTATTTAAGGTTGCAGTTGGTCCCGATGACAAACTTGACGGCAGTGCAGCCATAGAAGATCCGGCAGCCGTAGCCCACGATTCCGTTGACCAGAATCACATTTTCCCCTATCTGGGTAGGCTCGCTCTCGGAAGAATTGATGGTGATGTTCTTGAGCTTGCTTGCACCTTTAATATAGCATCCGGTGCCGATCTTGACATCTTTGATAATCTCCGAAGTCTTGATGACGCAGCCCGAACCCACGGTGCCGTAATATCCGCGATGGTGGTCCTGAACCGACTGGGTCATCTCTTCAAGCCTTTTCTGAAGCGGCAGGTCATCCCGGTATTTGGCCCAAAGATATGCATCTGCGGTAATCATCCCGTCGAAAGGATAAACGCTGCGGCACCCGGTCTCGTTCATCACTTGAAGTTTTACCCTGACGCTCTCCGGCTCTCCGTCCTTGACAATGCCGTTGCCGAACTTGGCATGGTCAGTGGCAGACATTTCATGAATATTGAAGAGCATGCACCTGTCACCTATTATATAATGGCTCAGATAATGCACATCATGAATGGCGCAGTCATCGCCTATATCACAGGAATGTATCGACGAGTTGGTGATACCTATCGGAAGCCGCAAATCATGAAACTGGAGTCCGTTGTCGGAGATTCTCCCGATACGCACGGTACCATAGAAATTGTTGTTCTTGAGCATGCGTGGAATAAACTCATCCGTTACCCAGATGGTATCCCAGCTTGACGCTGTATTGTCATTCTTTACAAGCCTCTCTATCTCATCACTTGTAAGATGTCGCCAGCCGCCGGCAGGAGCCTTCACTTGTCGGTTCC
>OQWI01000374.1_pt1 | contig 20491 bp, 14 predicted proteins | sample 1691551 | NCBI WGS metagenome assembly OQWI01 (sample SAMN03418259, study PRJEB22391) | human gut metagenome | biome: human-gut; feature: organic feature; material: feces | host: Homo sapiens | place: Tanzania | collected 2013-01
GGTGATTGACGGGGTTCTGCGCGACGCCGCGATTGCCGCATTCGGGCTTGAGAAGCGCGACGTGCTGACGCGTCCAGACTGGAATGAGCTGCGCGTTCTGATTCAGTCGCTGAAAGAGCTCCGCGGCGGAAATAGACTTCCATTCCGTCCGCGAACTTCTGCTGAAGCGCAAGGCGGTGTTCCTCAAAAATCCGTCTGTTCTGAAGCGGTTTCATCGCAATGTTGATTTTTCATATATCTTTGTTTACTTTCTATGTATAATATAACAAATAAAGGATTGTTTTTCAAGCCTTTTTCGTTTATAATATATACCGTAAACCGAAAAAATGAAAGGAAGCTAGCGATGAAAAACACTTTGAAAAAGCTCTTCGGAGCCCTGGCGTTTCTGACGCTTCTCTCCGCTCCGGCAGGGGAAAACCTTTTCGACTCCGCAAAAATCCAGTCATTGGTTCCGGTGAATCCTTTGGAGCCGCGCCAGTAGGGATCGTTTTTCGTCGCCCCGGCGAGCAGGAGCTTGGCGGTGTGGAAGTTTTTCGTTCCATGGGAATACACGGATACCGAAACGGAACACACCTGAATCCTTGGTGTTTTGCTTCATGTGGTAAGTGAGCACATCACCTTCTTCAGCCACAACATCGAATGGGATTACGCGGTGGAACTTCTGTTGACCATCTTCTTCGCGGTAGATAACGAGTTCTACGCCAAGATCCTTGCCCAAACCAGCGGTGTCGAGCTTGATGGTAGCTTCAATTGGTTCGCCGTCGTTGGTTGAGTTGTTGAGTGATTCGCTGAGTTGAACATCCACTGCGTGAACATTATCCCACTTTTCAACCACATTCTCTTTCCATGCTACGATTTCCTTAGCCACAGCATAATTGTTGGCTTTGAGCTTCTTGCTGCGAGTAGCTTCCTTGCTGTAGAAACGATCGATGTAGTCACGAATCATACGCGACATAGTGTAGTGTGGAGCGATAGTTGCGATAGAACGCTTCACATATTGAATCCAGTTTGGAGAGTAGCCACAAGAGTTCTTAGCGAAGTAAAGTGGAATAATCTCGTTTTCAAGCATTGAATAGATAGTGGCAGCGTCGAGTTTGTCTTGTTGTGCTTGGTCTTGGTAAGTGCGCTTTGCAGTAAGAGCCCAACCAGCACCTTCGCGATAACCTTCGTACCACCAGCCGTCGAGCACTGAGAAGTTGAGCACGCCGTTCATTTCTGCCTTTTCACCAGAAGTACCAGATGCTTCGAGTGGACGGGTTGGAGTGTTCAACCAAATATCCACACCAGTGATAAGACGCTTAGAAACGGTCATATCGTAGTTTTCGAGGAAGATAATCTTACCAAGGAATTGTGGCATCTTAGAGATTTCAACAATACGGCGAATCAAGTCCTTACCTGCGCCATCAGCTGGGTGAGCTTTACCTGCGTAGATGAATTGTACAGGGAATTGTGGGTTGTTGACGATTTTTTCCAGACGGTCGAGGTCGGAGAACAAGAGGTGAGCACGCTTGTAAGTGGCGAAGCGACGAGCAAAACCAATCAAGAGAGCGTTAGGGTTGATTTTGTCAACGATTGACATGATGCGAGTTGGGTCGCCTTGATTCTTCAACCAAGTTTCGCTAAAGTCGCGCTTAACGAAGTTGATGAACTTGTTCTTCAGGCGCATACGCATTTCCCACACATCTTCGTCTGGAGTTTTGAGAATTGGAGCCCAAGTTCTTTCGTCTTCTTGGCGTTCAGCAAAGTCGGCACCAAATTGTTCGCTGTAGAATTCTTTCCATTCCGAAGCAGCCCAAGTAGGCATGTGCACACCGTTGGTGACATAACCCACGTGTGATTCTTCAGGAGCATAGCCTTTCCATACGCCTTGGAACATCTTCTTTGACACTTCGCCGTGGAGCCAGCTCACACCGTTTGCTTCTTGGCAAGTGTTCAATGCAAACACGCTCATAGAGAAACGCTCTTGGCTATCTGGGTTTTCACGGCCCATGTTCATCAAGTCGGCCCATGAAATACCGAGTTTTGCAGGGAATTCACCCATATATTTGCCGAAGAGACCTTCGTCGAAATAGTCGTGACCAGCAGGCACTGGAGTGTGAACTGTATAAAGTGATGATGCTCTAACCACTTCAAGTGCTTCGTTGAAGCTCAATTTGTCGTCTTGTACATAGTCAACGAGGCGTTGGAGGTTCAAGAGTGCTGCGTGACCTTCGTTGCAGTGGTAGATTTCATTCTTAATGCCGAGTTTCTTCAACATCAACACACCACCAATACCGAGCAGGTATTCTTGCTTGATACGGTTTTCCCAGTCGCCACCATAAAGTTGGTGAGTGATTGGACGGTCCCATTCGCTATTCAAGTCGATGTCGGTGTCGAGCAAGTAAAGCTTCATACGACCAACATTCACACGCCAGATGTTAGCGAAAATGGTGCGACCAGGGTAAGGCACTTCAAGAATCATTTGCTTGCCTGTTTCATCAAGAACAGGCTCGATTGGAAGTTGGTTGAAGTTTTGTGCCTCGTAGTTGGCGATTTGCTGACCATCGATAGAAAGTGATTGGGTGAAATATCCGTAACGGTAGAGGAAACCAACAGCGGTCATGTCAACGCAGCGGTCAGACGCTTCCTTAATGTAGTCACCAGCCAAGATGCCAAGACCACCAGAGTAGATTTTGAGTGCGCTGCACAAACCGTATTCCATGCTGAAGTAGGACACTGATGGAATGTCGGTGCGCATTGGCACTTTCATGTAATCCTTGAAATTGTTGTACACGCAGTTGATGCGGTCCATCATTTCCTTGTCTTTAACGATTTCGTCAAAGCGTTCATAGGTCATTTTTTGAAGCATCAAAACAGGATTTTCGCCAGTTTCGCGCCACAAGTCACGGTCTAAATCGTGGAACAATGTTTTACCTTCGCTGTTCCATACCCACCACAGGTTCTTAGAGAGTTCTTCAAGCATTTTCAGTTTGGCAGGAAGTGCCGACTTCACTGTAATGCTTCTCCAAGTAGGTGTGTTAGTGTTGTTAACTTTAATTTTCATTTTAAACTATATTATGTTTTTTCGTTTTTTCAAATAAACAAAAAAGAATTATTCTTGATATTACTGACGGCTTTTGGCTGCTTCTAACGCGATGCTGTAAGCAGTGTCGTAATAGGTGATGAAGTGGCTCCAAAGTGCCATCTTTGCCGTTTTTTGTGCGGCTCTGCTCATTTTTCGCCATTCGGTGGGTTTGAGCGCAAACACATTCATGATGCCTTGCGCCACGGTCATCACTGTGTGGCTGTAGTTGGAGTCGGTACGGTGAATTACCTCTACCCCCACCTTCTTAGGCTCCATGCCTTGCGATTTTGCCACCCATTGTCCAAAACCAGCCAAGTCGGTGGTGATGGTAGGCACGGCAAAAGCCACACTCTCAAGCGGAGTGTAGCCCCATGGCTCATAATATGATGGGAAAATGGTCAGGTCAAAACCAATCAGCAAATCGTAGTAGCTCATATTGAAGATGCCGTCGTTGCCATTGAGGTACGATGGCACATAAATCACCTTCACTTTGTCGTAGCTTTCGTTGCGCAATCCCAAATAGTTGAGTTTGCCGTAGATGTTGTCGGAGTCGAAGTTGTGAATGTTGTGAGTGATGATTGGATCGAACAGCTTGGTGCTGCAATTTCCATCCTCAATAGCTTCCATCAAGTCGGCTCTTGGTGCATCGGTCCAGCCTGGCACGGTGATAAATGCAATGATTTTACGATTTGAGTCTTTAAGTTTGTTCAACTCGTAGCGCACCACGTTAAGCGCATCGATGCCTACGTCCAAACCCTTGTTTCTGAACTCGCATCTGCCTGATGTGGCAAGCAAGAATGTGTCGGAGTCGTATTTTTCGCCAGTAAGCGCAGAAGCCACTTGCAGAAGCTTCTTTCGTGCGGCATCACGACCCTCATCGTATTTCGCACCTTTGGGAACGAAGTTGAGTTCAAAGCCGTTTGGTGTCACTATCGGTTTGCGCTCAAGGAGTTGCTCGCATTCTCTGGCGGTCACGTCGCTCACAGTGGTGAATGCGTCGGCATTTTGCGCTGCTGCTTTTTCGAGCGAGTGCTTTGATTCCATATTCAACTCTTTTGCCATCTGGTCGCCATTGTAGCCGCTCATATAGTCGTAGAGGGGCTTACCATTGCCACAGATGCTGCGGCCTATGCTTGTGGCGTGGGTGGTGAACACAGTTGCCACCTGTGGAAGATATGCCTTCACATAAAGCAATCCCATGCCGGTGGTCCATTCGTCGAAATGTGCAATAATTTTCTTTCCGGCGTTTTTCTTGAATTTTACGAGGCTCTCAATCACGAGTGCAGAGCCGTAGGCGAAAGCGCAAGCTTCATCATAGTCGCCGTATGCGTGCAGTGAGTCAACCTTGAAGTTTTCCCACATTTTTGCGTAAAGTTCGTTTTTGTATTGGAAGAGTGATTTGAAATCAACAAGTATGGCGATTGGTTTGCCAGGAATGTTCCATCTACCCACTCTCACAGTCATGCCTGCCGGAAAACTCACAGTGGCTTTCCAATCGGCAAGCAGAGTCTTCGACTCGGTGAAGAATGGCGACTCGTTGTCCTTAGTCCAAATGTCTGGACCTATGAAGATGACCTTGTCTTTATGCTGCTGTTGAAGTGTCTTCGCTTTTGTTGAAAGCACAGCATAAATCCCTCCTACTTTGTTGCAAACTTCCCAACTTGTTTCAAATAATAGGTCAAACATTTTAGAATAATAATCTTATTTAACTATGTGCAAAGGTAGTAAAAAAAAACAAATAAACTCTGATATTTGTGTTTTATCGGATTGATAATCATGCAATCGTTTGCCTAAAATTTTTAAATTTGGAATAATATTCTGTGTTTTGCTACTTGCGTGATACAAAAAATCCCAACACCACTTTCGTGGGTTGGGATTTTGTTGCTTTTTTTGAGGTTTTATGGTTTATACCTCTTCAAAAGGTACGTCTTGAGCATTTCCGTCTTGCTGATTGCCTTGTTGGCCGTTGTTAGGTGCGCCACCTTGGAAGCCTTGACCAGCTCCTGGCTGTTGAGCGCCACCCTGTTGACCGTAGAGGTCTTGTGAAGCAGCGTGGAATTTTTCGTTAAGCTCGTTCATTGCTGCGTCGATAGCTGCAATGTCTTGGTTCTTGTGAGCTTCCTTCAACTTGTTGAGTGAACTTTCAATTTCGCTCTTCTTGTCGGCTGGGATTTTGTCACCAAGGTCTTTGAGACTCTTTTCGATTTGGAAAATCATAGCGTCGGCTTGGTTGATCTTGTCGATGCGCTCCTTTTCCTTCTTGTCGGCTTCTGCGTTAGCTTCGGCTTCGTCCTTCATACGCTTGATTTCGTCGTCGCTCAAACCGCTTGAAGCCTCGATACGGATGCTTTGTTCCTTGTTGGTGGCCTTGTCGATAGCCTTCACGTTCATAATACCGTTGGCATCAACTTCAAACGAAACTTCGATTTGTGGTACACCACGTGGAGCTGGTGTGATACCATCGAGGTGGAACTTACCAAGAGTCTTGCAGTCTTTTGCCATTGGACGCTCACCTTGGAGAACGTGGATTTCTACTGAAGGTTGGTTGTCAACTGCGGTAGAGAACACTTGGCTCTTGCGGGTTGGGATTGTGGTGTTAGCGTCGATAAGCTTGGTCATCACGCCGCCGAGGGTTTCGATACCTACGCTCAATGGAACCACATCGAGAAGAAGCACGTCCTTCACTTCGCCAGTTACCACGCCACCTTGGATAGCAGCACCTACGGCCACTACTTCGTCAGGGTTAACGCCCTTTGAAGGTTCTTTGCCGAAGAATTTCTTCACGATTTCCTGAACTGCAGGAATACGGGTTGAACCACCTACCAAGATCACTTCGTTGATGTCGCTTGTGCTAAGACCAGCGTCTTCAAGAGCCTTACGGCAAGGTGCGATAGTGTTTTGGATAAGGTCGTCGCACAACTGCTCGAATTTAGCACGGCTCAAAGTCTTCACGAGGTGTTTTGGCACACCGTTCACTGGCATGATGTAAGGCAAGTTGATTTCAGTGCTCGTTGAGCTTGAGAGTTCAATCTTAGCCTTTTCAGCAGCTTCTTTCAAACGTTGCAATGCCATTGGATCCTTGCGGAGGTCAACACCCTCGTCGTTGAGGAATTCTTGTGCCAACCAGTCGATGATACGTTGGTCGAAGTCGTCACCACCGAGGTGAGTATCACCGTTGGTAGCCTTCACTTCTACTACGCCGTCGCCCATATTAAGGATTGAAATATCGAATGTACCACCACCGAGGTCGAATACTGCGATGTTCTTGTCGTCGGTGCCTTTGTCAAGTCCGTAAGCAAGAGCGGCTGCGGTAGGCTCGTTCACGATACGCTCCACTTTAAGACCTGCGATTTCACCAGCCTCTTTAGTGGCTTTACGTTGTGAATCGTCGAAGTATGCAGGAACGGTGATCACTGCGCGATCTACGGTTTGGCCGAGATAGTCTTCTGCGGTTTTCTTCATCTTTTGAAGAATCATTGCAGAGATTTCTTGTGGGGTGTATTGACGGCCGTCGATCTCAACGCGTGGTTGGTTGTTGCCGTTGTTTACCACCTTATATGGCACACGACTTACTTCATTTGCCACCTTGTCCATAGTTTCGCCCATGAATCTCTTAATTGAGTAGATGGTTCGAGTTGGATTTGTGATTGCTTGACGCTTTGCAGGATCGCCTACTTTGCGTTCGCCACCATCAACAAATGCTACAATTGAAGGGGTGGTGTTGCGACCTTCACTGTTAGGTATTACTACCGGATTGTTACCTTCGAGAACAGCCACGCAGCTGTTAGTTGTACCAAGGTCAATACCAATGATTTTTCCCATAATTCTTTATATTTTTTTAGTTATTAATTCAAGTTGATTTATTGTATCGCTTGTTGCGATTACGACAACTGATAAAGCAAAAGGTGTGCCAATTTTCAACATTCAAAAAACTGACACCGGCACTGACACCATGTCATTTCTGCTGACGAGAAAACGCATTTTTAGGTATCACTTTGTCATTTTTTAGGATGAATTATCGTTTTATTGCCTTCGTGCAGTGAAGATGTGGGAAAAGTGAGTAAAATTTTAAAGAAAAGTTGCAAAAGTTTAAAATTCGTGTTTTTCCCGAAATTCTTATTATGTTTCAATAATTTATAGTAATTTTGTACATTAATAATATTTATGGGCGCAGGCTCTGTGCCCTGTCTGGTTACGAGATTATTATAGATAACTAATTAAATAACTTTTAAAATTAAAAATTATGCAGATTTCACACATTGAACACGTGGGTATCGCTGTTACTTCTCTTGAAGAAGCAATCCCATTCTACGAAAGATTGTTGAACACTAAGTGCTACAAGGTAGAAGAAGTTGAAGAACAACACGTTCGCACCGCTTTCTTGAAAATTGGTGAAGTGAAGATTGAACTTCTTGAGGCTACAAGCGAAGAAAGTGCAATCGCTAAATTCATCGCTAAGAATGGTGGCCGTGGCGGTATCCAACACATCGCATTCGCTGTGGAAGATGGTCTTCAAGCTGCTCTCGATGAAATTCAAGCTAATGGCGACCGCGTTATCGACGCTGCTCCACGTGGTGGTGCTGATGGTCTTCACATCGCATTCCTCCACCCAAAGAGCACTTGTGGTGCATTGGTTGAACTTTGTGAAAACCCAAATAAATAATTCTTACAGAATACAAACACATCATTATTAAAATGAGTACTCAATTAGAAAAAATACAACAACTTATCGCTAAGCGTGAAAAAGCACGCCTCGGCGGTGGTGAAAAAGCTATTGCCAAGCAGCACGCAAAAGGCAAATTCACAGCTCGTGAACGTATCGCCATGCTTCTCGACGAAGGTAGCTTTGAAGAAATGGATATGTTCGTAGAGCACCGTTGCACCAACTTCGGTATGGAAAAGAAACGCTATCTTGGTGATGGTGTTGTTACCGGTTCTGGTACAATTGGCGGTCGTCTTGTTTACGTTTTCGCACAAGACTTTACCGTGAGCGCAGGTTCATTGTCGGAAATGCTTGCAGCTAAGATTTGCAAGGTGATGGATATGGCAATGAAGGTGGGTGCGCCTGTTATCGGTTTGAACGACTCAGGTGGTGCTCGTCTGCAAGAAGGTATCAACGCGCTTGCTGGTTACGCTGAAATTTTCCAACGCAACATTTTGGCATCTGGTGTGATTCCTCAAATTTCTGCCATTATGGGCCCTTGCGCTGGTGGTGCAGTATATTCTCCTGCTCTTACCGACTTCACTTTGATGTGCGAAAACACATCTTATATGTTCCTCACTGGCCCTGGTCCTGTTAAGGCTGTGCTCGGTGAAGTTGTTACTCAAGAGCAACTCGGTGGTGCTTCTGTTCACGCTACCAAGTCGGGTGTTACCCACTTCACAGCTGCTAACGAAGAAGAAGCCATCGCCCTTATCAAGAAGCTCTTCACTTACATTCCACAAAACAACTTGGAGAAGACTCCACTCGTGGAATGCAACGACCCAATCGACCGCAAGGAAGATTTCTTGAACGAAATTATCCCAGAGAATCCAAACATGCCTTACGACATGTATCAAGTGATTGCTGGCATCGTGGATAATGGCGAATTCCTCGAAGTTCAACCAAGCTATGCTAAGAACCTCATCATTGGTTTCGCTCGCTTCAACGGTCAAACTGTGGGTGTCGTAGCTAACCAACCAAAGCAATTGGCAGGTGTGCTCGACAGCAACTCTTCACGCAAGGGTGCTCGTTTCGTTCGTTTCTGCGACGCATTCAATATTCCATTGGTAACCCTCGTTGACGTTCCTGGCTTCCTTCCTGGTACTGCTCAAGAATACAACGCTGTGATTCTCCATGGTGCTAAGTTGCTCTACGCTTACGGAGAGGCTACTGTGCCAAAAGTTACCGTAACATTGCGTAAGAGCTACGGTGGTAGCCACATCGTGATGAGCTGTAAGCAACTCCGCGGCGACTTGAACTACGCATGGCCATCTGCTGAAATCGCAGTTATGGGTGCTTCAGGTGCTGCTTCTGTGCTCTACGCTAAAGACGCTAAGGCCCTCAAGGAAGAAGGTAAGGTGGAAGAAGCTAAGGCATTCATCAAGGAAAAAGAAGATGAATACACTCACTTGTTCGCTAATCCTTACAATGCAGCGCGCTATGGTTACATCGACGATGTGATTGAACCTCGTAATACTCGTTTCCGTATTATTCGTGCTCTCGCACAATTGGAAAACAAGAAACTTACTAACCCTGCTAAAAAGCACGGTAATATTCCACTCTAAACTCTTTAATAACTGAGAATATGGTTTTATTAACTAATTGGGGTGACGCATGGATGATGACAGGCATCGGTATCGGTGTGGTGTTCTGCATCCTCTGCATCCTTGTATTTGTTCTCCAAGGTTTCAGTGCTGTGGCAAAGCAAGGCCCTAAGGCGAAAGCTGAAGCGGCTGTGGCTACCGACGGTGCTGCTAAGAGCGTGGCTGAAGCAAGCGAACTCGATAAGGCTGCTGTGGCTACTGCCATTTACCTTTACCAAAAGAGTAAGGGCGACCAAGAAAGCGGTGTCTTGACCATCAAGATGACTCCTTCTGCTTGGCACGCTGTGCTCAACGAGAGATTGTGATAATCAGAAACAAACAATTGTGTTAAATCAAAACAATGAAAGAATTTAAATTTAAAATTAGCGGTCAAGACTATAGCGCAACTGTTGCTGAAGAAAACGCAGGTTCGCTTGTTGTTACCGTAAATGGTCAAGCATATCAGGTAGAAGTGCCTCAAACTAAAGCTGCCGCTCCAGTAATGGCACGTGGCAACGCTGGTGCTGCTCAAGCTGGTGGTCCTAAGAATATCAATTCCGAACTTCCTGGCACCGTTACTAAAATCGTTGCTGCTAACGGACAACACGTTAAGAAGGGCGATGTCCTTTTGGTGATTGAAGCCATGAAGATGGCTAACGACATCGTATCTGATGTGGAAGGCACTGTTCAACGCATCGCAGTGACTGAAGGACAAAGTGTTAACCAAGGCGATCTTTTGGTAGAGATGGTTGCTGATGCAGTGGCAGCTCCTGCCGCTGCCGCAGCTCCTGTTCCAAAGGCTGCACCTGCTCCTGCTGCCGCTCCTGCACCTGCCGCTCCAAAGGTTGCTGCTGGTGCTAAGGTTGTGGAAGCTCCACTCCCAGGCACTATCACTAAGGTGCTCGTTAAACCAGGTCAAGCTTTGAAGGCTGGCGAAACTGTTTGCATGATGGAAGCCATGAAGATGGAAAACAGCATTACTGTAGAGTTTGCTGGCACCGTTAAGTCTGTATTGGTTGAAGTTGGCGCTCAAGTGCAAAGTGGACAAGCACTTGTTGAACTTGCTTAATCTCTCAATTAATTGATTCAAAATGCAAACAAAGAATTTTAAAAGAGTACTCGTTTTTGCACTTCTTCTCATGTGTGCTCTCCCAATGATGGCTGGTGAAATTAGTCTTGGAGAAAGTCTCCAGAAATTCGCCTCCGAAATGGGATTTTCAGCATTCTTCATAGGTGAAGGTTGGAAAAACTTCGTAATGTTGGGCATTGGTTGCTTCCTTCTTTATTTAGCGATCAAGAAGGGATACGAACCATTGTTGTTGTTGCCTATTGCATTCGGTATGATTCTCACTAATCTTCCTGGTGCAGGCTTGTTCGACACCGACATGTGGAACAACGAATTCTTGAATAAAACAAGTGAACACTACCACGATTATGGCTATATTATGGCTAATGGTGGTTTGCTCGACATTCTTTACATTGGTGTGAAAGCTGGTGTATATCCTTGCTTGATTTTCTTGGGTGTAGGTGCTATGACCGACTTCGGTCCACTTATCGCCAATCCTAAGAGCCTCTTGCTTGGTGCTGCCGCTCAGATTGGTATCTTTGCCACATTCCTTGTGACCCAAATGGATCTCCCAATCTTCGGCTTTACTCCAGCACAGGCAGCTTCTATCGGTATCATTGGTGGTGCTGATGGTCCTACAGCTATCTTCTTGACCTCTAAACTTGCTCCTGAGTTGCTTGGCCCTATCGCTGTGGCTGCTTATAGCTACATGGCTCTCGTGCCAGTAATTCAACCACCTATCATGCGCTGGCTCACTACCGACAGCGAGCGCAAGATTCGTATGAAACAACTCCGCGTGGTAAGCAAGAAGGAAAAGATTCTGTTCCCAATCGTTGTTGCTATCATTGTTTCTCTTATCGTTCCATCTGCTGGCACACTGATTGGCTGCTTGATGCTCGGTAACTTGATGAAGGAAAGCGGTGTGGTTGAACGTTTGAGCAAAACTGCTCAAAATGAGTTGAACAACATCGTGGTTATCTGCCTCGGTCTTACCGTGGGTGCTACTGCCTCTGCAAGTTCATTTATGAACCTCCAAACCATTGGTATTCTCTGCGTAGGTATCGTGGCATTCGGTATTGGTTCTGCTTCAGGCGTGATCATGGCTAAGATCATGAACATCTTCATGAAAGAGAAAATCAATCCACTTATCGGTTCTGCTGGTGTGAGTGCCGTGCCTATGGCTGCTCGTGTTAGCCAGATGGAAGGAGCAAAGGCAGATCCACGCAACTTCTTGCTCATGCACGCTATGGGTCCAAACGTTGCTGGTGTGATTGGTTCTGCAGTAGCTGCAGGTATTCTTCTCAGTTTCTTGGGATAATACACAAGTAACTCTATATTTTATAGCATGGACGGAAAATTTTCCGTCCATGTTTTTTATTTATACCGTCCGTTTCCGTAACTTTGTATATAATTATATATTAATGTGTGCTTTTTATGGAGAACATGAAAAAATATAGGTTAGGTATCGCCCTTGGTGGTGGCGGAGCTAAAGGCTTTGCCCATCTTGGTGTGCTTAGGGCACTGGAGGAATTTGGACTGAAACCAGATATTATCGCAGGTTGCAGTGCTGGTAGCATTGTGGGTTCATTTTATGCCGCAGGATTCGCAATAGATGATATAATTTCACTTTTCAGTAAAGTGAAATTATCGTCGTTCGGTAAAGTGTCAATTCCTACAACAGGTTTGTTCTCTTTGTCAAAGTTGGAGACTTTCTTGGAAAGCAAGCTCCCCTACACTCGCATTGAGGACTTGCCCTTCCCTAATATCATAACAGCTACTTCGCTCGACACTTACTCTGCCGTTGCCTTCACTGAAGGACCTTTGGCGAAGTGCATCACCGCATCGTGCAGCTTGCCTGTGGTTTTCCAGCCCACAGTGATTGACGGCAACACCTATTTAGATGGTGGTGTGCTCCACAATCTGCCAGCTTTCGCGTTGCGCGACATTTGCGATTATGTGTTAGGCGTGGTGGTGAGTCCGCTCAATAAATCTCCATTTAAAAATAGCCTTGGCGATATTGCCTATCGCTCCTATCGCTTAATGACCACAAGAAACACACATGAGGATATGCAAACTTGCGATGCGGTTATCACTGTAGATAACATGAAAGGCAGAAGCACGTTTGGCTTTGAGCACATGAGGGACAATGCTAAAGATGGCTATTTTGCCGCCATGAAAACACTTGTTAATTCACCCCTATTAAAACAACTTAGAGATGAGAAAAAAAAATAAACTCGTTATTTACCAAATGTTTCCACGCTTGTTCACCAACACGAATGTGAGCAATACATTCAATGGCACTATCGAGCAAAACGGCGTTGGTAAAATGAACGATATAGATGGCAAGGTGCTTGAATCATTAAAGGATTTAGGCGTCACACACATGTGGTACACTGGTGTGATTGAACATGCCACTAAAACAGACTATACGCAATATGGCATTCAGTCGTCGAATCCGCATGTGGTGAAAGGCAACGCTGGATCGCCTTACGCAATTCGCGACTATTACGACATTGCCCCCGATATAGCAGTAGATGTGCCCAATCGCATTCTTGAGTTTGAAAATCTCGTGACCCGCACCCACGATAATGGTATGAAGGTGATTATCGACTTCGTGCCAAACCATGTGGCGCGTGAATATCATTCAGATGCCAAGCCCAGTGGAGTGGAGGATTTGGGTGCAACCGACGACAAGGGAATGTTTTTTTCTCCATCAAACAATTTTTTCTACATCACTGGTAAAGAATTTGCGCCAAGTGTGGATTTGGGTCAAGGCAATGAAAGATATGTGGAATTTCCAGCCAAAGCTACTGGCAACGACTGCTACAACGAGCACCCTGGCGTGAACGACTGGTATGAAACAGTGAAGTTGAACTATGGTGTGGATCCTTGGAACGGTTGTCACCACTTCTCCCCCATTCCATCTACATGGCAGAAAATGTGCGACATTTTGCTTTACTGGGTTTCAAAAGGCGTTGACGGCTTCCGTTGCGATATGGCTCACATGGTGCCAGTAGATTTTTGGCATTGGGCTATTGCTAAAGTGAAAGAGGCTTATCCTTCGGTAGTTTTCATTGCCGAACTTTATGATGTGGGCATTTATCACAATTATATCCACTATGGCGGTTTCGATTATCTTTACGATAAGGTGAATCTTTACGACCGTCTGTGCGAAATCGTGAAATATGGTGCATCGGCTTCAGCACTTACTGAATGTTGGCAGCGTGTGGATGGTTTGCAAGACCACATGCTCAATTTCTTGGAGAATCATGACGAACAGCGTGTGGCCTCGTCTCAGCTGTTTGGCTCTGCCGAGAAGGCTTTCCCTGCCCTGCTTGTATCAGCCACAATGAGCACATCGCCATTTATGGTGTATCAGGGTCAGGAACTTGGCGAAAATGCCGCAGGAGCAATGGGTTTCTCTGGCGACGATGGCAGAACCTCTATTTTTGATTATTGCAGTATTCCCACACTTGTACGCTGGTATAACAATGGAAATTGCGGAATACAGAAACTCAACAATAAAGAACGCAAAATCAGAGCATTCTATAAAAAAGTGCTTCGCCTGTGCAACGGAGAGAAGGCGATTTCTGAGGGCGCATTCTTTGATTTGATGTATGTGAACTATCATAATCTGAATCCAAACAAGCAGTATCTCTATTTGCGTCATTACGAAAATGAAACGCTGCTGATTGCCGTCAACTTCGATTCGCAAGATGCAACAGTGTATGCCGACATTCCGCAGCACGCTTTCGACTTCTTGAAAATCGACCGCGGCACCTATTTCATGAAAGAACTGATTTCGGGCAAGCAAAAGACTGTGGAATTTTCTTCAAATGCCAAGTTTGAACTCCATATTCCTGCTCATAATGGCGTGGTTTGGAAAATCGTGAAATAAACTCAAATATTCCATTTAAAAAAGTTGATGTATCTCAACTATTAATTGTAACTTTGTAGAGTTATTTTATTCCATCTATAAAATTCTTATGAACAATTCGTACAAAATCTTTTCAGGTACCAATTCTCGCTATCTGGCAGAGGAAATGTGTAAGCATTTAGGTATTGAGTTAGGTAAAATGAACACAACTCGCTTTTCCGACGGGGAATTTGCAGTTTCTTTCGAGGAATCGGTGCGCGGCTGTGATGTTTTCCTGGTGCAGTCCACCTTCCCTAATAGCGACAATTTGATGGAACTCCTCCTCATGATTGATGCAGCAAAGCGTGCTTCTGCAAAAAGTATTATTGCTGTGGTTCCTTACTTCGGATGGGCTCGTCAAGACCGCAAAGATAAGCCACGTGTTTCTATCGCTGCTAAGCTTGTTTCCGACTTGCTTACTACAGCAGGTATTGATCGTTTGATCACTATGGACCTCCATGCCGATCAAATTCAAGGTTTCTTCAACGTTCCAGTTGACCACCTCTATTCTTCGTCAGTGTTCGTCCCTTACATCGAATCGCTGAAGCTTGAGGATATGGTGATTGCTTCTCCTGATGTTGGTGGTGCTAAGCGTGCCAACGGTTATGCCAAGTATTTCCATTGCCCACTGGTGTTGTGCCACAAGCAACGCATGAAAGCTAATGTGGTAGCCAACATGACCATTATTGGTGATGTGACGGACAAAGATGTGGTTTTGGTCGACGACATGATCGACACAGCTGGCACTATTTGCAAGGCTGCAGATTTGATGAGAGAAAAAGGTGCCCGTTCGGTTCGCTGCCTCTCTTCACACGCATTGATGAGCGGACCAGCAGTTGAACGCGTTAATGCAAGTGCGCTTGAAGAAGTGATTTTCACTGATTCTATTCCATTCGATACGGCAAGATGTGAAAAGGTGTCGGTAATCAGTATAGCAGAACTCTTTGCAAATACTATTAGCTGCATCAACAATAACAAACCAATCAGTAACTTCTACTTGTTTAAGTAATTGGCGGATTAATCGACAATTCTAAATAATATCACAATCATAAAGGATAGCCCCCCCAACAAGGGTTATCCTTTTTTTGTGTGGTATTGACTGATAATTTTATAATAATGAGCTTATAGGAAAAAAATTATTATGGTTTTTTTTTGACTAAATTTTTGTGAAATTTTAAGATTATTATTAATTTTGGTAGTTGAAAGAGTAAATGCCAAAGTACTCTCGAAATTTTGAAAATAAATTTTATTTATTTTATATTAACTAATTAATTAACAACAATTTCACTAACTAAAAACAAATGCTTTATGAAAAAAGTTTTCTTAGCATTGGCTTTGTGTGCGTCGTTTAGTGGATTTGCACAGGTGCTGAAAGTGACTTCTGTAGAGAAGGTCAACACACCTGCTAATCCTATGGCCACCGTTGCTGCTATTAGTCCAAAAGGTGATTATCTTTTGCTCTCAACAAGTGGCAATCAAGGTCTTACTAAATTTGACTTGAACACTAATCAAGCCACAAAAATCACTGATGCTGCTGGTGCAGGTTTTGATGTACAAGTTTCACAAGATGGCAACACCGTTGTGTATCGCGAAAACTCTTACACCGCAAATCACCTTCGCAAGGTGGCATTAAAGTCAATCAACCTTACATCAGGTGAAGTAGCTAATCTCGTAGCTCCTACTCGCGACCTTCAAGGAGTGGCAGTGCAAGGTGCTACAGCATTGGCAGTGAACAAGGGCAAGCTCTCTGCAAAGGCTATTGGTGCCAGCGCAACTAAGGCTACTGCTCCAGTTCTTTCAATCAGCAACCGTCAGTTGATGATTACCCGTAACGGAAAGACTTCTGTGTTCTCTCCAAACGGTCAGAATTTCAGCTACATTTGGCAGTCGGTTTCTCCTAACGGCAAAAAGGCTCTCTACTTCGTTTGCGGCGTTGGCGCATTTGTTTGCGACCTCGACGGCAATAACGTGAAATCGCTCGGTTTGGTTCGTGCTCCACAATGGTACGACAACAACACCGTAGTGGGTATGCAAGACGTTGACAATGGTGAATTCATTCTTTCTTCAAAGATTGTAGCCGTTACCCTCAATGGCACTATGCAAACCCTCACTGGCGACGACACTATCGCTATGTATCCTTATGCTTCTGCTGCAAGTGGCAAGATTGCCTTCTCAACTCCAGCTGGTGAAGCATATATTATTAACGTTGCTAAATAATGATTACAGCTATGAAGAAGATTTTATTACTCGCATCGGCTGCAATCTTGGCAGCGGGTGCAATGCAGGCAAAAACTGCTGATGAAGTTCGCATCTATTTGAATCCTGGTCACGGTAGCTGGGGTCCTAACGACCGTCCAATGGCTACTATTCCTTATCCAAATCTCCCAGAAACTGGCCGTCCCGACACTTGTGGTTTCTATGAAACAAACACCAACCTTTGGAAGATTCTGGAGATGGGTGCTACGCTCGAAAAGATGGGTGTAAAGCGCGAAAACATTATGTACTCTCGTGTAAAGAATGGCCCATTCCCTTATGTTAAGGGCGCAGCTGATGAAGAATTGTACAACCGCAGCCTTTCTGAAATTTGTCGTGAAGTAGATGCCAACAATATGGATATGTTCGTGTCTGTTCACTCAAATGCGGCAACTGATGGTACTGCCACCAACTATCCACTTTATCTCTATCGTGGTAGAGACGGCAAGGACAACGAAGGCAATGCTGGTAGCTATGACATGTGTGCCGCTTCTTGGCCACGCCACTATATGGATGAGATCAACCCTCAATCATACTATAGCCGCACCAACATGAATCTTCGTGGTGACATTTCTTTCTATGGTTCATCATACACCACCACTACTTCTAAGGGTACTTTTGAAGGCTATCTTGGTGTGCTTCGTCATGGCACTCCTGGCTTCCTCGTTGAAGGTTATTTCCATACCTATCAACCAGCTCGCCACCGTGCTTTGAACATGAATTATTGCCAAATGGAAGGTGTTGGCTATGCTCGTGGCGTGTGCGACTATTTCGGACTCAATGCCGAAACCACTGGCTACATCATGGGTACAGTTAAGGATCTCCACGAAAAGATTGTCAACAACTTGTACAAGTATGCAGCTGGCACCGACGACCAATGGCTCCCACTCAATCGCGCTGTTGTGACTTTGAAGAAAGACGGTAAGGCTGTGTCAACCTACACTTGTGACAACAACTGGAACGGTGTGTTCGTATTCAAGAATGTGGCTCCTGGCGACTACACTTTGAGCGCATCTTGCGAAGGCTACAAGGATATTTTCGAAGAAGAAGCTATCACTGTAAAGGCTAACGAAACCAGCTATGCTAAGCTTCACCTTGAAAACCTTGAATACGTGCCAGAAGAAATCGTTTACGAAAATTATGCAACTCCAGCACAGCCTGTCTACTTGAAGCTTGCTGACTCATACAACTTCACTCAAGACGACGGCACTGCATTTGAAATGCAAGGCGCAGTTAAGCGTACAATCGTTCGCGGCGATAGCACTTTGGTGATGACCGATGCTCCTGCTATCTACCTCATCAACAACCAGACTATGACACTTGTTAAGCAACTCAGCCTTAACGGTATCAATCCTGTTGATCCAGAAAACGCTGGTTCTTACAAGAGCTTGAGCGACATCGCTATAACTGCTGATGGTCAACTCGTGGGCGTGAACAATGTTCGCTGCCAATTTGACGACAATCAGGTTGACGCAGGCTACAAGCGTGGTACTATTTACTTCTACAAGTGGGCAGACTTTGATTCTGACCCAGTGGTTTGGGCTACATCTAAAAGCTCTGCAAACTTCTACAATGCCGATATGGGTGCTACACTCGCTGTAAGTGGCCCTGCTAAGGATTGTGAAGTGGTGACAACTGGTGTTACTAGTGGTAGCTCACGCGCTCTTCGCTTCCTCGTGCTCAATATCAACGACAATGAAGTGGTTTCTTCTCGTTTCACTGAGAAAACTCTTTCTGCTGATGGTACATTCACACTCGTGAAACAAGGTGATGATATCCAACTCAACGTATCTCCACTCAACGACCACTACTACATTCTCAATGGTAGCCTCTGCGCACCATTCGAATTCGAACCTGCTGCAACCAACAATGTTGACAGCCGTGTGATTGGTACATTTAATGATGTAGAAATTGGCCGCGCTTCTAAGGGCTTGGCATTCTTCAGATATGCAAAGCGTGCTTTGATGGCAGCTCCTGTTTACAACGGAAACGTGGTTTCTGCTGTGAAGATTTACGACATTACTGAAGGTCTCCAAAATGCAAAATTGGTGAAGACTGTTGGTACTCAACTCCAAGTCGTAATCAATGCTGCTAAGAAAGCTCCTGCTATGGGTGCTGCGTTCACCGCTGCTGGTGCAAATGTTAAGGGCGAAGACATGAACCTCTTCCTCTTCGGCGACGCTAAGGTGGTTAAGTTCACTACCGCTGGTGTTGAGCAACCTGTATTCCGTGGCGAATATGCTTACGACTTGAACTATGAAGAAAACAGCGACAACTACATTATCAAGTTTAAATCTACTGGTGATGTAGAATCGGGTAAGGTAGTTCTTACTCCTGTTGAAGGTGGCGATCCTGTTGAAGTAATGCTTTACAACATCGTTAAGGGTGGTAATCAAGTATATCTCAACAAGGGTGAATATACTGGTAAATACAACTGGGAAGTGGTACTCAACAACCCTGCAATCCCAACTGTAGCTAAGATCTTCGCTTACGCTCCTGCTGGCAATGGCAATTACTGCACTCGCGGTCTTGCTATCGACCAAAACCCAATGAGCGACTTCTTCCAGAGCATCTACATTTCAGATCCTTATGGAACAAAGGGTATCTACAGAGTAAGTCCAGAACTCAACGTGGTTAACGACGGTGCTCCTTATCTCACCGCTGAATTTGCTACTGGTAACGCTGCTTCTCCATTCCGTATGGGCGTTAATCCTAACAATGGTTACGTTTATATCGCAGACTGGAGCGATGCTCACAGTGGTATCCATATCATGAACCCTGCAGAACCTGCAACTGCTACTCAATTCTTTGAAGGCACTCGCGAAGAAACTGGCTTAATCAAGAACGCTGCTGGAGACGCCCTTGGTGGCAGCTGTACAAGTGCAGCATTCTTAGGCAATGGTGAAAACACCAAGTTGCTCTCATTCCAAGAAGACTACCCAACTGGCAACGCAGGTAATGTATTGAGCGTTTACAACATTGGTACTAATGTTACTACTGACAAGGCACCTGCAGTGACATTCCCAACAGTTTCTGCTAAGTTGCTCAACACAAATGTTGAAATCGTGCCTTTTGAAAACGGTATGTTCGTATCACAAATCCGTGGCACAGGCAACAACAACGTTGGCGTTCCTTCATTCATGTACACAGACTATGAAGACAACATTCTCTTCAACTCTGGTAACCTCGAAGACCTCGATGGTAGCTGGGGTGCTGGTCTTGCTGTCAGCCAAGATTTGAGCACAATGGTAGTCGCTACTGGTTATCCTAAGCTCAATGTATATAGCATCGATTGGAATAATAACGTTCCTTCATTCACTCTCCAATACGTTATTGAAGGTTATACCAACAAATCTTCAATCGTTAACCAAATCCACTTCGACTATGCAGGTAACCTCTTCTTCGCCGACGCTAAGTTGGGCGCAGTAGGTATCGCATTGCCAAAGGATGCACAATCTGTTGCAACTCCTTCTAAGTATGTGTTCGACGCAAGTCAAGCAACTGGTGTTAACGACGTGAACGCTAACAAGACTGTGGCTGGCGTGAAGTATTACAACACTTTAGGTGTGGCTTCTTCAACTCCATTTGAAGGCATCAACATCGTAGTGACTACTTACACCGACGGTACTCACAGTTCTGCTAAAGTTATCAAGTAAAAAATACTAATAACTGAATCTTAAATGTTTAGGGTCGCTCCTTTTGTGGGGCGACCCTTTTTTTGATGTGAATTTTTTATTTGCTGAATTCCAAAGAATTGCGTAATTTTGTATGTTTTAAAGCAGTGTTATAAAGCAGATGTTAAAAAAGAGTACACTTGAGGATATTATCAGCAAAGATTTAGCGGCTATTTGGGCTATTCTCACCCCCGACGAAAGGCGATTGGTGGCTGATAATTTCCATATCCACA
>OQWI01000375.1_pt1 | contig 20472 bp, 14 predicted proteins | sample 1691551 | NCBI WGS metagenome assembly OQWI01 (sample SAMN03418259, study PRJEB22391) | human gut metagenome | biome: human-gut; feature: organic feature; material: feces | host: Homo sapiens | place: Tanzania | collected 2013-01
ACTCGGAGCAACTCGGAGCACTCGGAGCAACTCGGAGCACTCGGAGCAACTCGGACTATCGTCTTAACTCCTTAACTTCTTCAACTTCTTAACTTCTCCCTTAACTTCTTTCTCCTTTTTTCTTTTTGAATTTGTCGAAATTACCGTGGGCCACTTTTTTTGCGCCCTTTGCGGAGCCTTTGTCGCCCTTTTTGAAGCCACGTTCGTTGTCGCGGCGAGTGCGGCGTTCGTCACGCTCGTCACGGAAACGCTTTTTGCCACCGCCACGGCGTTCGCCAAATCGCTCTTTCGAACTGAATTGCTGACGGCGACGCTCCTTGCGGTTGAGTTTCACTTCTGTGCCCTCGGTCTCGCTTGCGTAGTTCTTGTCGAGCGAAGCCACCTCGGCGTAGATGCGCTTACCGAAGAAATCGGCATTTTTCAGCGCCTTCACCACACGCTTGGCATCGCCAGCCTTCACATCGAACAGCGAGTAGTTGCTGAGCAAGTCGATGCGACCGAGGTCCACGCGCTCGCCGTGCGTGTTGCGGTTAAGCAGTTCAATCAGACTTGGGGCGAAGAAACCATCGGCCTTACCAGCGTTGACAAACACACGCTCGTAGCCCTCTTCGGCTGTGCGGCAGTCCTTGTCGCGGGTGTTGTCGTACTTCACCTTCGCACGCTTCTCGCGTTTTGACTTCTCCTTTTCAGGCACATAGTCGAGTTCGGGAGCATCTTTGTAGTATTCAATCAAGCGGTTGAACTCCAGCGAAAGCATACGTTTGAGGAGGTCTTCGCTGTCGAGCCACGAAAGTTTTTTCAGCACCGAAGGCATAAATTCTGCGATTTCGTCCTCCTTTACCTCCACCTTTTCCAGACGGTCGGCAAGGTTGAAAAGTTGCTTTTCGATGATGGCGTTTGGCTTAGGCACCTCGCAACGCTCGAACGTTTTACCGATATGCTTTTCAATGTCGCGGAGTTTGTTGCGCTCGCGGCTATGGATAAGCGCGATGCTTACGCCCGTTTTGCCAGCACGGCCAGTACGACCGCTTCGGTGATTATACACGGCGTTGTCGTCGGGCAGACTGTAACTGATGATGTGCGTAAGGTTGTCCACGTCAAGACCACGCGCAGCCACATCGGTAGCCACGAGCAGTTGCAGATTGCGCTCACGGAACTTCTTCATCACGGCATCGCGTTGCGCTTGCGAGAGGTCGCCGTGCAGAGCATCGGCATCGTAACCGTCCTCAATCAGTTTGGTGGCGATTTCCTGAGTGGTGGCGCGTGTGCGGCAGAAGATAATGCCATACACACGAGGCAGATAGTCGCAAATGCGCTTCAATGCTAAGTATTTATCGTTGGCACGCACCATGTAGTAGATGTGGCGCACGTTGGCAGAGCCCTCGTTTCGTGTGCCGATGATATACTCTTGTGGATTGTGCATATAGTTTTTGGCGATAGACGCGATTTCGGGTGGCATGGTGGCAGAGAACATCAGCATCTTGCGTGTGTCGGGCACATGTTCAAGAATATTGTTGATGTCGTCCACAAAACCCATGTTCAGCATTTCATCAGCTTCGTCAAGAATCACCGTGTTCACATTCTCCAGGTTCACCTCGCCTCGCTTGATAAGGTCGAGCAGACGGCCTGGTGTAGCCACAATGATTTGCACGCCTTTACGCAAGGCACGGATTTGCACTTCGATACTGCTGCCGCCATACACTGGCAAAATGCGCAAGTCATCGATATATTTTGCGTAGTCGTTGAGGTCGTTGCAAGTTTGCATACACAACTCGCGAGTGGGGTCGAGAATAATAGCCTGAGTCACCTTAGTGGTGGTATCTACACGCTGAAGCGTAGGCAAGCCGAATGCGGCAGTCTTGCCCGTACCTGTCTGTGCCAGACCCACTACGTCGGAATCTTCATTAAGCAAATGTGGAATTACTTTTTCTTGAATGGGCATTGGAGATTCGTAGCCCAGTTCGGCGATTGCTCGCAAAAGATCCTCGCGGACCCCTAAATCTTGGAATGTTGTCATAAATTATCGTTTGAGCGTGCAAAGTTACTACTTTTTTCTGATTTACAGAAATTTATATGCATTTACCATCGCATTGTGGCACCAAAAATGTGATTTCGTCAAAACGAGGGATCCAGTTTTTGATGTGCCTGAATAATAATTACCAATGTATCAGTGCATTGGAAACATGCCGAAGGCATGTCCCTACATTATGGTGTGGCTTTGTATGGGGGAGTTGGTGGAAAAGAAAAAAACTCACATAGATTCTTTGGGATTTTCATCCGATTGAATCTATGTGAGATAAATGTTTTATTATTTGAGCCTTGCTTGACTCTCTCTAATATCTAACGTCTAATATCTAATTTCTCATTTGATAATGAGATTGATGAGGGCGGTGACATCGGATACGTTGACGGTGCCGTCGGCGTTGATGTCGCAGATGGCGTCGGGGTATGATGCGATGTTGAGCACCTTGTTGATGAGGGCAGTAACGTCGGAAGCGTTCACTTCGCCGTCGGCATTGATGTCGCCAGCCACTGATTTCTTAGGATAGCGTGCGTAGAGCGACTTGATGTCGATGGTCTGTTCGCCAGCGGTGGATTTAGCCTTGTTTGGCACAAAGCGAATTTCCTGCACATTGATAGGGTAGGTGTTCAGGCTCTTGGTGCCGCCCATCTGTTCCAAATCCAACTTCACGGTGTATTCCTTGCCAGCCTCGAAGCCCTTGCCGTCGGCATCAATCTTCTGATAGTTGACAGAGGTGTTCATCAGATTGCGCACATCAATTTGGATATAGTCGAGAGGCAGAGAACTGACGAAAGTCATGCCGATTTCGTCGGGCAGACTGTAGAACTGCACATTTTTGAGCATTTTAACGTAAGGCGCGCGAGTAGAACTGTATTTGTAGGTCAACAAACCGTTTTCGCTGATTGCGAGTTTGCTTGCGCCAGAACCCTTGAGTGTCCAGCCGTTCCAATCCTGATAGAGATATGCTTCGGGAGAGATTTCCACCGACACTGAATCGGAGTCGGTAAACTCTCCGATTTTGCAAGTAATCATCGTTTTCCCATTCTTCAAGCCACGGATTTTTCCGTTTTCCACCGCAGCGATAGTGGGGTCGTCCACTGTCCACTCCAAGTTTTCGGGATTGTAGTAGTAGGTTTGAGCGTTGACGGTAGCGGTCACTTCCAAAGGCCATGCCTGGTCGTCGACGGTGATGACAGGCTTGAGCGAAATGGCTGGTTGGGCATACATGGTGGTGATGTTGATAGATGCTGTCTTGCCGTTGTAGTTGGCGGTGAGCGTGCCATTGAGAATGTTGCCGCTCACGGTGAGGTTTTCGCCGTTGGCAGTACCCAGCGAGGCATCGCAAGAGAGCGTGAAACCTTCCAAATTCTCGTTCACCACGTCGCCATACTTGTTGTAGGCAATGATTTGTGGCTTATAGGAAGAATAGATAGGGAGTTTGAGCGCGGCATCGGCAAATTGGATAGAAGCCACCTCATTGTCGGCAGGGGCGATAGATTCGAGCAACCAGCCACATGCCACGGCGCGTGGAGTGCCCTCGGTGGTCTTGTTGATGATGGCACCGTTCACGAGCATTTCAGCCGAGCCACCAGCGTCGTAGTTCACCACATCAGAAATGTCGGGGTAGAGACTCTTCAAAATTTGGCACATCACCTCGGTGGTGCAGCCTGAAGAAAGACCGTATTTAGGATGCTGTGAGCGGTCGATAACAATCATATAGAGTTTTTTGTGGTCGAAACTGCAACCGTAGGCGGTGCGGGAATACACTTGCGTGTTGTAGCCCTCGTCGTAGTTGCGTCCGGTGAGTTCGCCATTGCGCATCACGGTAGCGTTGCCTTCCACCAAGTTTTCAATCCATGGCTCAGTATTTTTGCCGCTGGCTTTCCAGCCTTGGTAAATGCCAATCACATCGCCCTCTTGGTGCACAGCCATATCAGCCTTCATCTTGCCAGTGGCGGTGATGCAAGCATCATATTCTCCGAGGGTTTGACGGTCGGCATCTTTCACAATCTTCTTGATAACGAAACTCATAGGCTTGTTCACGCCCCAACCGCTACCTTTGGTGAACTTCAGGTAATAGTTGTCGGCATTGTTGGTGCCCTTGTTGTCGTAGTCAATCCAGTTGCTTTCAAATTCGCGGTCGCGTCCGAAATATTCATTCCACAAGCAGAGTTCGCCAGGCAGGTTGCGCTTGTTCACCTTGTAGATAGGGAGCACTTCGTTGCCGAGGCGGCTGCTGTTGATGGTAGCCACCCAACTGCAACCACCGAAAATCAGGTTCTTATCGTGGTCGATAGCCGAAATGCCAGTGCGTGATGGACCACCGTTCCAAGTGTCGTTCACTGTGTTGGTGTTCACAATCACGGTATCGTTGCGCACCACGCCACCGAAAGGAGAACCGAGCATATACACGCTTGGCGCGCCTTGTGTGGGCACACACCAGAAGTTGGCGTTACAGCCAGCCAACACACGCTTCGATGAAGTGCTGTAGCGCTTTGCCATGCTCACCAGTGCTTCGGTCTTGCCCAAAGTGTTTTGTCCTTGACCAGTTTCCACACGGTTGTAGGGATTGTTCATATCTGCTTCCAGCAAATATACATTCAGAGGATATTCAGGAATACGGAGAATGGTGTTGACGATGCCAGGACCAATCTGGCGGCGGAAAAGCGTGTCGGCTGTGTATTGTTTCGTGCCGATTGTTACTGCTGCCATCGATGTTGTGGCACAAATGGCAGCCAAAGTCATAACGAGTAATAATTTACGCATTTGAGTGATAGGTTAATAAGTTTGAATTTAATTAGTACATCAAAAGTAACACTTTATTAGTAAAAAAACACTACATTTGTCAGGAAAAATGAACATTCACGAATGAAAAAACTGATTTTCTTGGGTGCTTTGCTCCCAATGCTTTGCCTCGGCGCTTGTGGCGGTGGTGCGAAATCTGCCGCTGTGGCTGATGCCGATACGCTGGTGGAGAAAGACACCACGCCACTGCCCGACACCATGTATGCTTCTGTGGAAAAACTGCAATGGCGTGTGGAAGTGCTTGACAGCACCGTTGACGGCACTTTGCACGTGCTTGACGACCCATATTTGGAATCAAACTCAAAACTCGCATTCCGAGCCAACCATCTTCGCAACGCCGACTTTGGCGGAAAGGTGAAAGGTGTGCCCAGCAGAATTGTGAAGGACTGGGTGTTTGACACCGATGTTGACTACACGCCCACAAAATTAGGGGTGTGGGGCGGTGGCACTGGTTGGACCAGTCAGCCCCTGTATGTGGAATGGCCCGACGAGGTGGCGAAGAAGTTCAGAAACACCCCTGCGGCAAAACTCACGCCTGATTTCTCGCAAAAGGAGATAGTGGTGGCGTCGCTTTGCGGAAAATTGCATTTCATCAATTATGAGTCGGGGAAGGCATCGCGAGAGGCGATAGATGTGGGCAATCCGGTGAAAGGCACGCCTATGGTTGACCCACGATTCAACGGATTGGTGTATGCCGGACACGGCGTGCAAGCCCACGGAGCGGTGTGCCAGAATGTGGTGGATTTGTTCAGCCACTCCATCGTGTGCCAAAATCCCGGTCTCGACCCCAAGGCATCACGTTTTTGGCCACCCAGCGACTCTTCGCCCATCTATGCCGATGGATTTGTGTTTTGGCCCAGCGAAAACGGCTTGATTTACAAATACGATGTGAAAAACGGCAAGGCGAAAAAGCACAGTTTTTTGAGTTACAACCGTCCTGGCATTCATGCCGCAGGCGTGGAATCGAGTATGTGCGTGTATAAAAATTATGGTTATTTCGGCGACAACCACGGCAATATCCTCTGCATCAACCTCAACAACATGAAGCCAGTGTGGTATTACGACAACCACGACGATATTGATGCCACCATCGTGTGTGAGGTGGAAAATGGGGTGCCTTTCGTATATACGGCTTGCGAGGTTGACCGCCAAGGCGATTCGGGCATGTGCCACTTTGCCAAACTCAACGGTTTGAACGGTGAGGTGGCGTGGGCTGTGGAGGAGCCTTGCATCCGACACAACATCAACAACAAGCACTTCGATGGTGGCATGTATAGCACGCCACTATTAGGTGGCGGCAACTGCTCCGACTTGATTTTCTCCACCCTTGCCAACGATGGCGTGAACGGCGATGGGCATTTCTATGCCTTCGATAAGCGCACCGGCAAGGTGGCGTATAAAACCAAGTTGAAGCACTACGCATGGTCGTCGCCAGTGGGCTTCTATAACGAGAAAAACGAATTGTTCATCGTGGTGGGCGACACTTACGGCTACCTCTACCTGATAGAGGGAAAGACGGGCCGCATCATCTATGATGAGAGGTTTGGCGCTAATTTTGAGTCGTCGCCAGTGGTGGTGGGCAACACCTTAGTGGTGGGCTCGCGTGGGCAAAGCGTGTATAAGGTGCATATTGAATAAAACTATTGAATAAGAATGAAATCAACGATAAAAAAGAAAATTCTCATCACCACAGGTGTGGTGGTGCTGGTGTTGGCGGCGGCTGTGGTGGGCGGTAGCCTCTATTTGCTCAATTTCGCCCTCACGCCATATCATAGAAGCGAGGCTGAAGCCCTCGACCGAATTTACGAGCATAGCCCACATCTGCGAGTGTGGGTGGATAGTCTGAACGCCGCTGGTGCGATGCACGATACCGTGCTGGAAATCAATGGCAATAGACTGAACGCCATGTATATCAATGCGCCCACTCCTTCCAACCGTGTGGCGGTGCTGATTCACGGCTACAAGGATTGCAACGCCATGATGCTGCAAGTGGGCGACATCTACTATCACATGGGCTACAACCTGCTTTTGCCCGACCTTTACGCCCACGGCAAGAGCGAGGGCGACCACATCAGAATGGGTTGGCTCGACCGCCTCGATGTGATGAAGTGGATGGAGATTGCCAACGAGAAATTCCGTGGCGATTCCGCTGCCACGCAAATGGTGGTGCACGGCATATCGATGGGTGCGGCTACCACGATGTGCGTTTCGGGCGAGACGCTTCCAGCGTATGTGAAATGCTTTGTGGAGGATTGCGGCTACACCAGCGCGCACGACGAGTTTGCCCACGAATTGAAGGATATGTTTGGTTTGCCGTCGTTCCCCTTGTTGAATGTGGCAAGCACGTTGTGTAAATGGAAATATGGTTGGGATTTTGAGGAGGCATCTCCCCTCAACCAAGTGAAGAAATGCCATTTGCCCATGCTTGTGATTCATGGCACCAACGACGATTTTGTGCCCACAGCCATGGCACAGCCCATCTACGATGCCAAACCACAGCCCAAAGCACTCTACATGGCACAAGGCAGTGCGCACGCCCGCTCCCTCAGCGACCACCGCCAAGAATACACCGCCAAAGTCCGCCAATTCACCGCGAAATATATCAAATAAGAAGTTAAGAAGTTAAGGAGTTAAGACGATACCTGTTTTGGCTTTGACAATTTCTTGGAATTAAAACACCCTATTTAAACCAATTTAAAATCCATTATCACCGATTATAATTTAAATTATAAAAATAGGGTGTAAATTGGATTTGTAATGGATTAAATAGGTGCTTTTGTTTATTAGAGCACTCCGAGGAGCTCTGGGCACTCCGAGGCTCACGCCCACAAACAAGGACAATTAGCCACTCGCCCTCGGCGAAAATCAAAGTTGTATTGTTTGTGTTGATGTGTTTAATTATCAGAAAGCGAATGTAGTCTTAAATCATGTCTTTGTTATCCAAACAATACTCGATAAATGTTTAGTGGATATAACTTTGATATTATTATCCTTGTGGCATATTTTCTCTAAATGCGTCAGATGTAATCATCTTTAATGATATGATTCCATATTTTTGTGATTAAAATATTGAGGGGGAATAAGATAAATGTATTATATTTGCATTGCATTAGTCTCGTTACGTTTTTGCAGAAAGTGTAAAATGTGAGGAGGAGTGTAAAGAAGATGGGTTATGCTGTAATTTGTAGTGTGGTCAAATCTTCGATATACAGTTAACAGAGTGTGTAATTTAAATTAATGTATTAAGAAACAGACAGAAAAAATTAGAACGAAACGCCTTAGGTTTTGCCATTCAAGGAATGGACAACCTTTTAGTGAAAAAGAAAAGAAGATTTGAAACCTTCTATTATTTATTAACATGGTGTTTCCGTTCAGCTTCATTTTGAAAATATTGAGCTTTTAGCTCTTGTTCTCTACATTCGAATACCGCCAATATTCAATATCACTATACGAGAACAAGCTTGCTGATGGTTCACGCTCTATGGCGTGTTTCCGTTGTGCTTGTTGTATAGTGAGGTCACTTGGCGGTAACCTGAATGTAAACAAGCCACGAACGGTTATACGCCTTTTTTATTTCCAAATGAAACATTTTTATTTGATTTTTGTGGGATTCGCCTTAGCATCATGCTCCAACAAACTTGTAACGACAAGTGTGGGATACCAATCGGTGCGGACTCTACATTCTCAACCAACATCGTCTGCCCCAATACCTGATGAGGCAAAAATTGTTGTTGCCTACTCTATTGGTTCGGGTGGCGACTTAACTGCGATTGTCTACAATCGCACATCAGAGATTATGACCATTGACCAAACCAAATCCTTTTTTGTGAATTCAAATGGAAAGTCAATTTCTTATTTTGACCCAACTGTAAAGACGACCTCTGTGTCAAATATATCATCGACTACAAAAGGTGGTTCAATCAATTTGGGCGCTTTGACAGGAGCCTTTGGAATTGGCGGAGTTTTAGGTCAAATTGCTGATGGTGTTAATCTTGGTGGGTCAGGGACAAATGGCACACAAGAAACCACAACTACCTATGTGGCAGATTTACCTCAAGTGTCGATCGCACCACACAGTAGTGGTGCTATGTCGAAAACCTTTAGTGTGAAAGGGCTTGGAAGTGGCGCATTGCATGGCGCATCCATTAAGAGTGCTTCATTGAACAGCGACCAGTCATATTGTCGCTTTAGTGTGTGTATTTCTTATTCTACTGATGGAGGACAAACTTTTGATAAATTGGTAACAGAGTTTTATGCAAATTCAAAAATTATTATCCCAGTGGAGAAACACGGTATGGTGAATGATGCGCTCAGGCAGATATATCAATTAAAACCTGATGCCATCAACGAGCATTTATGGTTGCTCAACTTTAATTCAAGTTTGATTAATGGATATAACAACGAGGTGAAAGGCTTGCTGTATGATTTTAAATAAAATATTGCTATGAAGATTATATTAAAATTACTGATGATGATAGGAATGGTGGTGTTTTACTCTTGTTCTTCTTCTCAGAATATTACTGTGAAAGGAACTCCTGGAACTGAAATTTACTCGCCTGCAAATACCAAACTTGGGGTTATCGATTCAGCAGGAGAATTGAAAGTGAATGTTCCAAAAAGAGGTGGGTTTTATCATTATCTCCTTTCTGGTAAAGTTGGAGAAGGAAAATTGGTCCCTTTCGCTTTGAATTACAAGCATAGTGGAAATTGTGAACTCCAAAATGCTATGATTTATGTAGGTGCGAGTACAGTTTTTAGTGGTGCTCTTTTTACGGGCGTATCAGTAGCTACGGGAGATGGAGCTGGGGAGTTGACCCCAATTGGTTTGGGGCAAATGGCAGTAGGGGCTCTTATAGGAGGTATAGGCCTGCTCCTTTCAAATATGAATAATGGTGAGTATGAGTATAGATATTTATCTTACCAAAAAACAAATGAAGATTTGGCTTTTTTACCGATTCAAGACACTGGTTATAAGAAAGGTGTGGAGAGTGTGAATTGCGTAGTTGATGATACTCCAAATCGTCGTGTCAAAGCCTCTGCCTCTGTATCTTCTGATAATCAGACATCAGCTTCCAAGCGACAAATAAAAAAAGATGTGAGTAAGTTTGTGTCGGGTTCTTATATTGGAACTGGCAGTCTGTCACAAAAAGGAAAAATCGTTGAGGAGTATGATTTAGTCAAAGTGTTGATAACAAGAATAGATAATGCCAATGTGTTGATTGATGTTGTTGAGGGTGGTGAGTCATTCTTTAGCTCTAAGATTCGGTATCAAGTAGTGAAGAAAGGTAAAAATACTTATGTTTTATCTTTAAATGGAGTGCCAGGCGCATCTATTATAATAGATAAAAATGGAAGATTAACTTTTAAGCATCCCAAGGTTAATATTGAAGGAGAATTATATACATTGAACATTAATGCAGAAAAAGAATAATTGAATTGATATGAAAACAGTGAAAAAAATACTTTTGTTTATTTGCTTACCGTTTGTGTTGACTTCGTGCGGAGCTTTTGGTGAGGGCTTACTGATGGGACTGAGTAATATGGGCAGTATGGGAGGAAATGGTTTGGGCTATTCTTCCACTCCTGTAGGTGGTGGCGTAACAACTTATCCGATGCCACCGCTTCCCACGGTGGATATATCTTCGATGAATTTGCCACCATTTCCTACGGAAACTAAGGTGGATCTCTCTACTTTACCTCCGCTATCAACAGCCACTAGTAGTGCTGACTTTAGTTCTGCGCCTGTTTCCACTTCAGGTGGTAATGGAAGTTCAGTTTCTACTTCAACAAAAAAAATCGAAGCACCTTGTTACCTGTGTCATGGTCTAAAGAAATGTTGGAATTGCAATGGCACACGAAAAATTATGAATTCATATACAGGTAAATATATACCTTGTCCTAATTGCACCGATGGTTTGTGTAGTCATTGTCACGGTACAGGGCTGAAATAATCTAATCATGTGATAGCATTAAGTTAGTCGGGATGCGTGGATTTTGCCCGTAATCTCGGCTAACTTTTTTATATTCGCAGTAAATGAAGTTTTAGCTGATACAAAAATGTTCATTGTCTACGACAAAAAACTTTATTTAAGAAGTTAAGAAGTTAAGACGATACCTGTCTTGGAGGGAGGAAGACAAAAACAATGTTTAAGAAGTTAAGGAGTTAAGAAGTTAAAGAAGTTAAGACGATTGTTTTGGCTTTGGTGTAAGAGGGTGAAAAAAATTACCGATTTAATCCATTTTTTTTATCCGATTTTCACCTGCTTTTTGGTGATGATTGGATTTTGATGGATTAAATCGGTGGATTTGTTTTTTATTGGAGCACTTGGAGCACTCGGAGTGCTCTAACTTCTGATTTCTAAATTCTGATATCTAATATCTAACTTCTAATTTCTGATATCTGATTTTTGAAATTTATTTTCTTTTTTTGGATTTTTTTGTTGCTTTCTTTTTTGTGGTGGTTGTTTTCTTTTTTGTTGTTGTAGTGGTGGTTTTAGTGGCTGTGGATTGTTTGCCGGCGTTGATGTAGGTGGCGTACTCTGACTCGATGGCAGGGAGTTCCTTTTCGATTGCGGCGATGCGGTTTGCGTCGCTTGGGTGGTCGCTCATAAATTCAGGTACACTTGCGCTACTTGCTGACGACATCTTTTGCCAGAATGTGAGTGCTGTGCGTGGGTTGTAGCCAGCCAGCGACATCAATACCAAACCCATCTTGTCGGCCTCGCTCTCGTGCTTGCGAGAGTAGGGGAGCATCACGCCATAGTTGGCACCGAGACCATACACTTTGCTGGCGATTTGCTGTGTGGAGTAACTCTTGCCCTTTGTGATGGCTGATACAGCCTGTGCGCCATATTGTGCGAGAATCTGTTGGCTCATGCGCTCCTTGCTGTGCTTTGCCACGGCGTGAGCCACTTCATGACCGAGCACCACTGCGAGTTCATCGTCGCTCGACACCAGTTTCATCAAGCCCTCATACACCACGATTTTACCGCCAGGCATACAGAAAGCGTTGATTTCATCGTTCTTCACAAGGTTGAATTCCCATTGGAAATTCGCGATTTCGGATTCAAGACCGGTAGCCTTTAAATAGGCTTCGGTGGCAGCGGCGAGTTTTTTGCCCACGCGTGTCACTTGTTCGCTTTGAGCCTGTTCGCCCGAAATGGTGGCAGAGCTCATGTAGCTCTTGTACTGTGAAAGGCTTGATTGAAGCACTTCGTAATCACTAACTAAATTGAGTTGCTTGCGACCTGTGATGGGCACTGAACCGCAACTGCTCAGGAGCATAGCCGCTCCCGCTAAAATTAATACAGATTTTTTCATTTTTGTGTTATAGTTTTAATGGGTTTCTACGCGTTTTGTGGCTGGGCGTGAGGCATTCCGCTCATCTACAGCCTTCACCACTGCTTCGGCAAGATTGATGAACGAGCGCCCCGAAACGCTGTTTTGGAGCGTGACAGGCACACCGTCGTCGCCACCACGGCAAATGCTTGCCACCAATGGCACTTGGCCAAGCAGCTTCACGCCGAGTTTTTCGGCAAGGTTCTTGCCACCGTCTTTGCCGAAAATATAGTATTTCTCATCGGGGTGTGATGCAGGGGTAAACCACGACATGTTTTCCACAATGCCGAGCACAGGCACATTCACCTGATCGCCCAAAAACATGCTCACGCCCTTGCGAGCGTCGGCGAGCGCCACCTCTTGTGGGGTGGTCACCACGATAGCACCAGTGATGCCGAGCGTCTGCACCAAAGTGAGGTGAATGTCGCTGGTGCCAGGTGGCATGTCGATCACGAAATAGTCGAGATCGCCCCATGCGGCATCGGTGATGAGTTGCTTGAGAGCGTTGCTCGCCATAGCGCCACGCCACAGCACCGCCTTCTCCTTATCCACCACGAAGCCGATTGAGAGCAGTTTCACGCCATACTTTTCGAGAGGAATGATGCGGTTTTTGCCGTCGATTTCCTGCATATAGAGTTGCTCGTCTTCCACGCCAAACATTTTAGGCACTGATGGACCGAAGATGTCGGCATCGAGCAGTCCCACCTTGTAGCCCAGTTGTGCGAGCGACACGGCAAGGTTGCTTGCCACGGTAGATTTGCCCACGCCGCCTTTGCCCGACGACACGCCGATAATGTTTTTCACGCCTGGCAGCGGCTCATCTTCCTTCTTCTTTTCGGGAGTGGGCTGAAGGGTGGCAACGCTGATGTTGCCCTTGATTTCCACCTCCTCGCCGATGTGGGTGTTGATAGCCACTTCAGCGGCGCGCACAATCGACTTGATGAAAGGGTCGGTAGGGCGTTGGAAAATGAGTGAAAAACTTACTTTGTTGCCATCGATGCGAATGTCATCGGCAACCATGCCCATTTCCACAATGTTTTTTCCTGTGCCAGGATAGCGCACAGTGCTAAGGGCTTCGAGTATAAGATTTGGATAAAGTGTCATGTCTGTTGTTTGTGATTATTCGTTGTCTTTGTTCATGAGTTGGGGCATCTGTATGTAGCCACGGTTGTAGCTGCGGTAGGTGTCCATTTCAATTTCAATTTCTGGCTCTTGGAGTTCGCCATCGTGTGGAAGGTGAAACTTCAAGTATTTGATGGTGAGTCCGCGTTTGAGCCATTGCTTCTCGTAGTGCGTTTTGATTTCCAAAATATCGTCGGCCTTACCGCTGTGGTAAAGGTCGTCGGTGTCAACTTCCACAGGCAGCTGGTTGAGTTTCACCAGTTCGCTTGTGTAGGTGTAAAGGAAAGGGCTGTCGGATTTGAGATGCACCAAACCGCCGTCCTTCAAAATCTTGCGATAGTTGTTCAGGAATCGGGTGGAGGTGAGACGTTTGTTCACCTTCTTCATTTGCGGGTCGGGGAAAGTGATCCATATTTCAGATATTTCGCCCGGTGCAAACATACGGTCGATCATCTCGATGCTGGTGCGCAAAAACGCCACATTCTTCATGCCCTCTTGCTCCACCATTTTTGCACCCGTCCACATGCGTGCGCCCTTGATATCGACACCAATGTAGTTTTTGTCGGGGAATCGCTTTCCGAGCCCCACGGCATATTCGCCCTTGCCACACCCAAGTTCGAGCACGATAGGGGCATCGTTATGAAAATAGTCGCTATTCCATTTGCCGCGCATGGGGCAACTTTCGTCGCTCATCACAGAGAACGGAAATTGGAAGACGCATGAAAACGCCTCCATGTCGGCAAATTTTTTCAGTTTGTTTTTTCCCATTTACTAAAATTAAAAATTGATCAGTTTCTAACCACTAACTTGTGGCTCTTTCCTGCTATGCGCACGATATACACGCCATGTGCAGGTGCCTCATATTCATTGTGACCGGCTTCCACAGCAAGGTTGATGCTGATGCCGTTGATGGCAATGAGTTGTGCAGTGGTGGCTTCGGCGCTCTCAATCACCACTCTGCCTGCTTGGCTATACACCTTTGCCGCGCTCTGGCTCACATCAGCCACACCAGTGGTGTTGCCCACACGAGCGATAGTGACAGGTGCGAAGAACGATTCGTCGCTGGCTGTTGCCAACACGGTGTGCGACACCTCGATGGCATCGTTTGGCGCAAGTGCTTGGCTTGCCTTCACCACGAGGGTGATGATAGCACCGTCGTTGCCCTTGATGTCGGCATTCTGCATATTGTAGGCGATGAAGCGCACTGTGCCATCGGGCAGCGTGCCGCTATGGATATTGTGGTTAGCTATGCGGTCGGCCTTGCTGATGCTCACAATCTCCAGACCTTCGGGCAAGCGAAGGTCGAATTGCAGAGCGGTGTAGGCTTGGCTGTTGCAGAGTTTCACGTCGATGCTGCGAGTCTCGCCCGGAGCGAGGTTGAAGTCGTCGATGTTCACATTGTCTTCGGTGTTCACTTCCCATTCGCCCACCACCTCTGTGGTGTTGCCGCTGAGAATGAGGTTGATGACCATGGTGATGTCCGACACGTTGATGATGCTGTCGGGGGTGCAGTCGGCTGCGTCGAAGTTGAAGTTCTCAGGGTTGTTGCCGAGAATGTAGTTGATGATGGTGGTGATGTCGGTCACGTTCACCAAATCGTCGGAATTGGCATCGCCCATGATGTAGCGCTTCGTGATTTTAAACTCGTTCCATTGCATCGCGCTCAGGTAGTTTGCCGAGGCGGCAGCGAGTTCCACTTCCTTTTGCTCCACGCCAGCCCACACATCGTGGCCCAACAGCGGTACGGTGGTAGGTTTGGCGGTGATTCTTGTGAGTCCGGTCATACCAGCCATTGCCTTGGTGCCAATGTAGGTCACTTGTGAAGGAATGGTGAGCCTGTCGATGTCGGAAAGGTTGTAGAGAGCGAAATCGCCAATTCGGGTAATATCGTTGCCCCAAATGTTGGTGTTAGCCACGTTTGTGCCAGCCGTGAGGTATGGAGCCACTTTGGTCACCTTTGATGGCAGCACAAGGTTGGTCACATGGGTGGCATAGAAGAATGCACCATCGCCCACCTCTTTCACCGATTCAGGGAGAGTGACTTCTTCCACAGGGGTGCCGGCGTAAGCCCATGCGCCGAGGGTGCTCAATTTCTGGAATTTGGCAAGTGCGGCGTCGCTCATTTGTGTGGCGATAAAAGCCTCGCTGCCGATGAGCGCCAACTGTGTGGCATCGCTCCAGCGGAGTGTGGCGAGGCTCTTGCAACCAGCGAACGCTCCATTGCCGATAGCCGTAACGCCGCTGCCGAATTTCACGTCGGTGAGCGCAGCGTCGGCAAAAAACGCCTTTGCACCTATGTGCCCAGCCTCAATGGTGGCGCTGGTCAACTTCTCGCAACGCGAAAACGCTCCTTCTCCGATTTTGGTGACGGTGGCAGGCAACGCCAACGTGCTGAAACCTGTGGCGCTGAACGCATAACCGCTGATGCTGTCGAGCGAGGCTGGAAACTCAATCTGTGTGATGCCCTCACATCCTGCGAATGCCGCATAGCCGACGATTCGCACACCAGAGGGGAGCACCACGCTGGTGAGCGGTTTACCGAAGAATGAGGTTTGCGGAATTTCGTTGGCTTGATATGTGATTTGCTGTCCAAATACAGGCTCTGCACCCTCGTAGGCAAGGATTTTCGCGCCGCTGAGGTCAACGGCTGTGAGGTCGTTGCATTTGTCAGCCATGTATTTGAAATCGCGTGCATCGAGCGAGCCCGTGATGGTGAGTTCGGTCACTTTGGTGTCGGTAAGGCGGGAAGAGAGTTCGCCAGCCACATTCTCCACCACCACTGCTTGCATCTGTAATGCCACGCAAGCGATTGCTGCAAAAAGGAATGTGAATTTTCGCATATTCGATTGGTTTAACGATATAAATACAAATTTACAGATTTTATTCCTTTTCTCCGAAAAATCCGCCCGATTTTTTTACGAACCCCCTCATTTTTTTGCCGTTATGCCCCTGAACATCAAATGCTCAGAGTGAAATTACTATGGTTTGGCACCGAAACGAAACGCCAGGGGCTCTGGGTTGGTGGGAGCCCCTGGCGTGGGTGATGTTTTTTAGTTATGTGGATTATTTCACAAACTTCATTGTTTGAACGTTGCCGTTGGCATCTACAGCCTTCACTACGTAAGCACCTTGGCTCAGAGCGTCGGTAGCCACTGATTCGCCGTTGGCGGTAGCCACGCACTTGCCGTCGATGCTGTAAACTGCGATTTGTGATGGAGCAGCCACGGTGATGATGCCACCTGCATACTTGATAGTGCCCTTAGCGTTGACCACGTCGGTGATGCCTGTGCCTTCCTCAAACTTCTTAGAGTAGAATGCTGGCATGATGGTTTGGGTGTTGGCGTTGCCGGCCATGTCGGTGAGAGTAACCTTCATGTCGAACCAACCATCTTCCTCAACCTTCACGTTTGCGAGTGGTGCTTTGTAGAAGTAACCAAACACTGGCATGTAGAACAATTCAGGAACTTCGGTAACGGCGATAGTTTGCCAGTTTTCAGTTCCGTGAGGAGCGCATACCACCTCAACGCTTTGGAGAGGCTTGTGCTCGTAGTAGCGCTTAGCAGCCACTTTGGTGTCGTGGTGATATTGGAAGTCGCTTGCTGCAAATTCGAGAGTTGCGTCTTCAATGTTGTTGAAGCGGTCGGTGATGCGGTCTTCCTTGTTCACGAAGCGTAGCATCTGGAGCGATGGAGCAGAAATGTCGTCGCCAGTCTTGTGGTGGCGCAAAACGGTCACGTTCTTGCCGTCGATGTCGTCAACCTTCACGTTTTCTTGTGTGTAGATGAATTTTGTAAAGTCGCCGTCAGCTTCTGTTTGCTTGGTTACGGTGTTCAGACCAGAATCAAACAATTCGCCATATCTGCCGAGGTAAGAGAGAAGTTTAGAGGAATTGGTGCCGTAGTCCTTAGATTTCACTGAAAGGATAGGGCAAGAGTTGCCGAATGTGTAGCTAAACTTGTCGGTGAATGACAGTCGTGGGTGACCAGGGTAAACTTGTGCTACGCCGCCACCTTCAGGCACGATGTAGCCGTCGAAAGTTTGTTCGTAACCATAATCTACGCAGCGCAGACCACTAACAGCGTTGCCAGTAACAGGCAGACCGATGATGTGCTTCACTTGATTGCTTGAAGTGAAGATGTCGCCCATCATAGCGCTTGCTGCCACAGCGAAGCCCTTTTGGTTTGCTGGCTCAGGAAGGTCGACGTAGAAGCGGTTAGTGCTATCGGCAAGCATGATAGTCTTGTTTTCAGCCTTGCCGCTGAGCAGAACTGCGCCATTGTATGAAGCCCAAACACGAATACCCCAAACGTGGTTTTCTGGATTGCCTGCAGGAGTTGGGCAGAATTTTTGTTCGTAGAGTTTCAAGTTCTTAGGATCGCTTGCAAGCACCTTTCCCTCGGTAAGTGGAGCTTGGAAGTTGTACAAGTAGGTGATGCCGTTCTTGCCTCTCACATTGCAGTGGTGGAGCACATTAAAGCGGCCGCTGGTCTTGTTGGTGTAAAGGTCAACGTCGTAGCCTTTTACACGGTAAGAACCGCCCACGATGGTGTGGATCACACCCATACCTTCGAGGGTGAAGAAAGTGTAGCTACGGTAGCTTGAACTAATCACATTGCCAGGTTCGGCAACGCCACCGTTTGCATATTGGTCGAGCATAAGTTTTGTGCCCTCTTCGTTGTAGCTTGCGAATGTGTATGGTTGGTCAGCGTCGGATTTCTTAAACACGAGAGTGGTGTCTTTGCTGATAGTCACCTGTTCTTTAAATACTGCATAGAGTCCGGCTGGTTTGCCTTTATACACAGCGTGCATATCGTAGGTGCCAACAGGCATTTCCACGTTGAAAGTGGAGTTCTTGCCACTGTTGTCAACCACCTTCACGCCTTGTTCCTTGTTGTAAACGGTAAGGCTAAGAGGCGTAGCTTCGTTTGTCGCATAATCGTAGGTGAAAGTTACGGTAGCGGTAGCTCCTTGGGCTTTAACCTTGTTTTTGGCTGTGTAGATAGTGTGGTCGGTAAACACAGTTTTGTCATACTCCATTTTGGTTGGAAGCATTAACTCGAATTGGTCATCGGTTGATTTGGCATAAGGATTTGCAGATAAGTCGATAACTGCTTGTGCAAAACCTACTAATGGCATACAAATGCCTGCCGCAAAAAGTAAAAATTTTTGTCTCATAAGCGTTTAGTTATTTGATAAGTTTGGTTATAAGGTGAAAGTCAATTTTTATGCAACAAATGTATGTGTATTATTCTTTAAATACAATTGTTTTTAGAGAAAATTTTTCTTTTAAATTAAGTATTTCGGCACAGAATTCTGATGGGGTGGGCGTGAAAATGCATGAAGGCAGTTACGCCCTGCTCGTGGGTGGGCAGGGCGTAACGGTGATGTTATTTGTCGGGGAGGGTTAGTGGAGGGTGGTGTGGGGGGTGACGGGGGTGCGGCGGATGATTATTTGGTCGCCACTGAGAATCATGTTGATGAGTGCCGAAACGTCGGTTACGTCGATCACGCCGTCGTCGATGATGTTTGCCAATTCCAAGTGGAATGGATTTGGATTTTCGCCTAAGATGTAGCTGATGAGCAATGTCACGTCTGCCACATCAAGGTTGCCATCGCCATTCACATCGCCCAGCAGATAGTTTTTGAGAATGTGGAAGTGTTCCCATTGCGTCGCGTGTGCGAAATCTTCAGCCAATGCCATGTTGGTGAGGTCGAGTTTCACGTTCGGTTGGTCGATGCCAGCCCAAACGCTGTCGCCCAATGCTGGCACTGCGTCCGAGTGCGCCTTGATAGTATCAAGACCTGTCATGCCAGCCATCGCTTTTGTGCCAATGCGGTTGATGCTCTTTGGAATGGTGAAATTCGCCATGGCGCAAGCGTTGTAGAATGAGAAATCGCCAATTTCGGTAGCCGTTGCTGGCACGATGTTTTCTGCCACAAGTGCTTCTGCACCAGCGAAAGTGTAGGCTGGAACTGTGGTGAGATTGTCGGGCAGGTTGGTGTTTTCGAGTTGTGCGGCGTAGAAGAAAGTGCCTTCGCCCACGGAGTTGACGCTGTTGGGCAGGGTTGCTGTGCTGATTGGCGTTTTAGCCAATGCCCAACCGCCAACGGTTTTGAGAGATTTTTGTGCGGAAAGGTCGAGAGCGGAAATGCTGGTGTAGGCGAATGCCTCGTTGCCAATGCTTTCGAGTGCGGAGCCTTCGATGTTGATGCCAGTCAAAGCCGCGCACGATTTGAATGCGCCGTCGCCAATGGTTTTCACCTCTTTGTTGAGGGTGAGGGCAGCGAGAGCGGCGTCGGCATAGAATGCGTCTTTTCCAATATTTTCACTGCCAACGGTAGCCGATGCCAGATTTTCGCAACGAGCGAATGCGCCTTCGCCTACTGTTCTCACCGACGCGGGCAACTCTACGGATGTGAGGCCGCTGCCGCTGAATGCGTAGCCGCTGATGCTGTCGAGCGAAGCAGGAAAAGCGATAGTGGTGAGTTGGTCGCAACCAGCGAAAGCCGCAAAACCGATAGATTTTACCGACGCAGGAAGCACCACGCTGGTGATGGACTTGCCAAAGAAACTGGTGCAAGGGATTGACGCGGCTGCGAAATTGTTGTCAGCGCCGAAGGTGGCTGTCTCCTCGTTGCAATATGCCGCGATGGTCACTTCCGACAAGTCGATTTCTGAAAGCGCGAGTAAATTGTCGGCTATGAATTTGAAATCGCGCGCGTCGATAGTGCCAGTCACTTTCAGAGAGGTGATAGAGTGGTCGGTAAGCAGTGATTCCAGTTTGCCGGGCTGTGATTCAACCGTAGTTACAGCCCACGATGTAAGGCTAATAAGTGTGGCGATGGCCACTAATATCTTTTTCCGCATAATATTCATAATTTACTACAAAATTACATCTTTTTTCTAAATTAATCCCAACTTTTCCTCAGATATTCCACATCATAACAAAAATCGCACTTCTTCGGCAGTTGATGGGAAATCTTACGCCTATTAAATCCATTAAAATCCGATTTATACCGAGTTTAAAAAGGTCAACAGGTCTACGAGTCAACAGGTCTACGAGTGATAGGATTTAGGGGAGGAAAAAATAATAGGTGGTAATGGGGTTCAATGGAAAAATACTGGGGGACTGAAACAAAAACATAAAAAACAGCCTTTTAGCGATGCCAGTGCTTCGCACCTG
>OQWI01000376.1_pt1 | contig 20469 bp, 16 predicted proteins | sample 1691551 | NCBI WGS metagenome assembly OQWI01 (sample SAMN03418259, study PRJEB22391) | human gut metagenome | biome: human-gut; feature: organic feature; material: feces | host: Homo sapiens | place: Tanzania | collected 2013-01
GAACCTGCTTTTGATCTTGATAGGCTTTGCGGTCTGCCTTCAAAAGGAAGCGGAACGCCCGCTCACCGTGGAGATTTGGACACGGTGGGCGGGCGTTTTATGTTTATTTTCCGAGTACAACGGAGAGCCTGATCTCCTTTTCCGTCTCGCTCAGGTCAAGAGCGCCGCCATCGGCGACGGTCACGCGCAGCTCATAGAGCGTACCGGCGGTAAGTTCCGTTACAGCCTTGCCGTCCTCGTCTGTGATCGACCACAGTGCAGGATCGACCTTTGCCAGCTTGCCGTCCACGCCATAGGCGTAGAGGGTCAGACCGGAGGTGCTGCCGGACAGGTTATTCATGCGGAAAGCTACCGTGGTGTTGGGATGTACGTTGCGGACGGTCACAGTGTTGCGCCAGCTTGCAACGGTGCCTTCGCCGCCGTCCTGCGCAAACTGTTCCTGCGAGAGGACATTTCTTGCTGCCTGATCAAGATCGACCTTGCGGTAGGGCATTTCGGGCAGATAAATGAAACGGTCCTGCAAACGAAGCAGTTCCAGATAGCCTGTCGGGCAGTAGAGCGCATTGCCGCTGTTGCCGGCATACATTCCAATGGCCATGTTGTTATAGCCGTACTTGTTGGAAACATCCATCGTGAAAACAGTCTCGCCAGTTTCAAAATCCAGAATGATGTACTGCCACATCCCGGTGGTCACATCCTGCACATAGCCGTAGATATAGCCCGTTGCGGTGGAAAGCTTCAGGATGGAGGTGTCGCTCAGGTCGTTCCGGCTCCAGATGCTCTTCATCTCGTAGCCGTTTGCGGTCTTTACGGTGTCCATGCGCTCGATGCCGGGGGCGATCATAACGTTGCCCTTCATGAGCCAGTTCTGGTCGTAAATATTGGCGTAGCTCTGGATGGAGGAGTCGTTGTTGGGGTCTGCCAGACCTGCGTTGCCCGCGCCGAACCAGTTGCAGACGATGGTGCTTACGGTGCCTTCGCCGTCATCATAGACGATGGCAGAGTTCTCAACGGCTACCTGATAGCCCTCGGGCAGGTCATCCAGCACCGGGGCGCTTGCCACGACCTCGCCGGTCTTCATATCGAGCGCAAGAAGGTTTACGATATCCTGATTGTCGGTGAACAGCACAAGGTTCGGTGTCAGTGTGGGAGAGCAGCCGCCGCCCCATGCAAGACCGCCGCCGGTGGTCTTATCGCCTTCGCCGCTCACCTTTGCACCCGCGCTCTCATAGGGCGTGCACCACACAACGTCTACGCCTTCTTCTGCACGCAGAAGATAGCAGTTCTGGTTGGTGAGGATCACCGCACCGTCCTTGGAGGCGGCGATGCCGTTCTCGGCACCCTCGCCGGGGGTCAGCTCGTAGACAAAGACTGCCTTTGAAAGGTCAGTCTGCTCGCCGTTCAGGATCGCATCAATGGCAGAACGGGCAATATAGCCGATGACGCCCTGCTGCTGGCGCTGCGGATAAATGCGGAAGCCGCCCGTTGCAAACCAGAGGTTTCCGTCATAATCAAAGACCACGGACAAAAGATTCTGCGTCAGCTCTTTTCCAAGCGCGGCTTCGGCGGCAGCCTTGATATCAATGTCCAGCACCTTCTCAAATTCGGGCAGCACATTGCCGTTTTCATCTGTTGCACGGAGCATCAGCACATGGTTGTTGCTCGTGGGGCAGACGATGCGGTTGGACGCGTCCATGAAGGTATAGGAGCTCTGGATAACGTAACCGCCGCCGTCATGCTTCTTTGGCGAGAAATAGCCGAGCGTTTTTGTTTCTTCGGCGTTCAGGTCGCGGATGGCGATGCCGCCCAGCAGCGGCACAACGGCATGGCCGTAGCTGTCAAAATAGATAGCGGGAGAAGCATTTGCATTCGTTGTCTCATAGGAAACGTTGATCTCGGGATAGATCGCAAGCGGCAGGATCTCATCCGTTGAATCTGTGTTGTAGCCGTCGTGATGAATGTTTGCATCGCTCTTGGCCATGTAGGGGTTTTCCTCCACCTGCTTGGGGTTCAAGGCCTTCACAGGCAGTGCCGTAGAGGTGGGTTCCTCCGCCGCGGGCTGTACCGCAGCAGGCTGTGCGGGAGCTGCCGAAGCGGCGCTGCTGTCCGCAGGGGGCTGCGTTCCGCCGCAGGCAGCCATGGAAAGGCACAGGGCAGCTGTCAGGGACAGGCTTAACGCAGAATGGATGATATTTCTCTTTTTCATAAACCGTTCTCCTTGTTGTGTTCGTTGCGGTCAGACCGGAGCGGCGCTTTCTTGTCCAGCCAGCTGCAAAAGCCCTGCCGTAAAGCGTCTTCGGTCACCGGCTCGAGCAGAAAGTAGTCTGCACGCAGCCGGAAGGCATGGAGCGAAAAATTCAGATCGCTGCACCAGATAACGCGTGTTTGGGGACAAAGCGCGCGCAGATGCTCTACTGCATTCAATCCATCCACCCCCGGCAGGGCGATCACGGCATTTGTCAGCGGCTCGCAGCGCGCGGCTTCAAAAAAGCTTTCCTGATCGTGGTAACAGTCCATTTGGGGAAATAAACAATGCTCGGCGCAGAACTGCAAGATCTGCTCTGCCCAAAAAGCTTCCTGCGCCCTGCTGTTTGTCAGCACGGCGATTCGATACACAGCGACCCTCCTTCCTTCTGCCGTTGTTGAGGTTCTCTGTCTCTAGTATACGGGCGGATACGGTTGTTTCAAGCTGTTTGGCACGAAAGCCCGGTTTCCGTCACGAAATCCCGTTTTCTGCTGCGACAGAACCGGGCAACTGTGCTATAATCAGGATGAAAGAGTTTATAAAGGAGGTTGGAAGCTATAACAATGGCTTCTTGGTACAGCATGAGATTTGCGATCGTCGATGACCTTGGTACGGAGCGCACGCTGCTGAAGGAGCGCTTGGCACGGCAGCTGCGCCAGCGCGGTACAGAAGCAGAGCTTTTAGAATTTGACAGCGGAGAAGCTTTTCTGGCGGCAGAAGAAGCGCAGCGCTTTACCGCCGCATTTTTGGATATTTACATGGATGGTTTAAGCGGCATGGACGCGGCAAAGGAACTTCGGAAAACAGACGCAGACTGTCTTCTGGTTTTTACCACCACCTCGACAGACCATGCACTCGAGGGGTTTCAGGTACGGGCATTTCATTATTTGGTCAAACCCTTTTCAGAGGCCGAGTTGTCCGGTCTGTTGGATGAAATGCTCGCAAAACTCCCCCGCCCGGAGCCGGTTTTGACGGTGAAGGTCGATGGCAGTGACATCCGTTTGTGCTACCGGGATATCGTTTCCGCCGAACATTTTGCCCACATGATCAGCATCCGCACCACCGCCGACAAAACGCTTGCCACGCGCCAGAGCTTCAAGGCGTTCACAGAGCCGCTCAAAAAAGACCCTCGGTTTTTCGTCTGCGGTCGCGGTGCAATCGTCAATATGGAGAACGCTGCCGATTTTCAGGATGCCGCCTTTTGTATGACGGACGGCAGTCGCATCTATGTCAGTCAGGAGCTTTTAAAGGCAGCCCGGCAGGCATTTATGGAGTTTCTATTGCAAAGGGGGCGTGTGGGTTGAAGGACCTCCTGCGCCCGATTTTGGAGCTTACCGTTGTGTTTCCCGGCCTGCTGCTCGCGTATTTTCCGGTGCGCTCTTATTTGAAGCAGCCGCCCGCAAGGCTTGCGGCATGGGCAGTGCCGCTGCTGCTCGGGCTTTGCCTTGGCGGCGGGCTGTTTTGCTATTGTTTCAACAGCCCGACTGCGCTCCCCCTGCTGGTTATCACACTTGCGGCGAGCCTTCTGTATGTCAAAACATTGCAGACCTCTCTCTGGAAGTCCGGAACGATTGCGCTGGCGGTCTGCGCGGTGTTCGCCTGCCTGAACAGCTTATCCCGCGCCATCGGCACGGCGATCACACTGCGGCAGCAGCTGCCGCCGGATAAGCCGTGGTTCTGTTTTGCTGCCTGCATTTTTTATAATGCGGTCTGCTGGCTGATCACTGCCGCAGCGTATTATCCCGCCACCCACGCAGTGCGCATGATGGTGGAGGATGATAACTTTGCGCAGACATGGTATGCGTTCTGGGTGCTGCCGCTTGTGTTCATTCTGCTGAACCTTTTTATAACCCCGCGCTACCAGATAACGCTCCGTATAGGGCGGGTCTTGCAGGTCTACATCGTTATGAGCATCGCACTTTTGCTCCTGCTGTTCTTGTTCAATACAATTTTCCTGCTGATGGCAAACAGCCTTAACAAGAATGCAAGGTTGCAACAGGAAAATCAGTTTCTTTCCATGCAGCAGCAGCGCTATGAAAGCCTGAAAGCCGCCATTGAAGAAGCCCGGCAGGCGCGGCACGATATGCGCCACCAGCTGAATCAGATCTCCGCACTGGCCGAGGCAGGAGATCTGGATAACCTGAAAGCTTACCTTGCAAAAACGGTCTCCCGGATCCCGGATCTGGATATGAATTTCTGCGAAAACCGTGCAGCGGACAGTGTTGTCGGCTATTATTGTGCCCTTGCAAAGCGTGAGGGTGTTCCCTTTTGTGCCAAACTCGACTTACCACAGGTGCTTCCTGTGGACGAGATCGATCTGTGTCTGGTGCTGTCTAATCTTCTGGAAAACGCATTCGAAGCCTGCCTGCGCACCGCACCCGCCCGGCGCAAGATCGAGGTCACCGCGTATGTCCATGCCGAGCGGCTTCTTTTGGTCGAAGTGGAAAACGCATTTGACGGTGAAGTCAACGAAAAAAGCGGGCTCTTCCGCTCGTCCAAGCGAAAGGAAAACGGGATCGGCATCCAGTCTGTCCAGCATATTGCAGAAAAGACCGGCGGTGCAAGCACATTTACCCATCAGAATGGCGTTTTCTCTGCCAAGGTCATGCTTTGTGGAGAAAAGCAGCCGCCAGAGACCGCAGACAGCACCACGGAGTTGTACGGAAAGTGTGGAAAGTAATGCGGAAAGTGCGGAAACTTGCCATATAAAAAAGCAGAAACTTCTTTCCCCAAACGGCAACCTTTATGCTAAAAGAGTCAACTTCATCTCAAAAAATGGAAACCTCCATGCTAAAAGTGGCAAGTGACATATACAAAATGCCATTATACAGAAATGCCCACTCCCCTGAGAACTCCTCAGACGAGTGGGCATTCATCTTCCTATATATCAAATATACCTTTGTGGTCACTCAAATCGCCACCAAGTCATGGATCAAAAATCATCATTTTTTTATTTGTCCCAGAGTAAGTGCACGGTTTCTGCACTGTTTTTGCACGGTTTCAAGGGATGCAATGGGCACTCTGACTTGCAAAATACGGCAAAGAGTGCGGAAATTGCAACGTGAAAAATCACGATGCTTTGCGTGAAAATGACGTAAACTCGAAAGTTTAAAAATCGGAGTGCCCAGCCTGAGGGGCTCTTTAAATCAGAGGGCCAGGGATTCGAGTTCCCTCAGACAATCAGGCCCCGGGTGGTGGCTTTGAACGACAACACGGTTTGCGGAGCAAAGTGATAGACCATCTGACAGAGATTTTCAAGCATTGAAAATCATGGTGATAAAGTGGATTTTTGTTACAAATCAATAAAAATGTTGAGGAAAAAATTCTTCTGTGGTAAAATAATTAGAAAGATGCTGCGAAATCGCGGAAGGAGGATCTGTGCTGTATGCACCGGCTCCATAAACGCCTTGCAGGCGCAGCCAACAGTTCCATAGAAATCATCATTGCTTGGAGTTTTGCAGATGCGTAAGAGACTGTTTGTTAGAAACTGGATCCGAAGGCTTTTAAGGTATCTTTGTATTCCGGTTGGGTTCTTCCTGATCGTGGTTCCTCTATATAGCCTGATGATCCGCCAGACGATCCAGGCGCAGTCCTCCAGCGCGATGGAAATGCTGGCAATCGGCACCACCCAGTTTGAACGCTGCCTGAGCAATATCCGCAGCACGACGAACAAATTGTTCAGCGAAACGGAGTATACTCTGCTTGCCAGCAGTTATGACAACAGTATTCTGGGAGATTATCAGACACTGACGAGAGCCAGCAAATCGTTACAGGATAAGACCTACGATTCCTCTGTGATCACATACAGCTATATTACATTTGAACGGAATGGCATCATATTGGATGACCGGAGCGCGTATGAAAGCCATAGCAATTTTTACCCTGGAGCACTTGAGTATGAGGATGTGTCTCAGGAGGAATGGGATGCACAGAATCAGATCGATGTAACGACGATAAAGCCCGCCCATGTTGTCAAACTGATGCATTCCAGCTATGGCAATTCATATACCACGGTATATCAGCCCTATGTGAACACGGCGGGCCGCCTTTGCGGCGCAATGACGGTGCTGATCAAGGAAAAAGATGTCGTTTCAATGTTCCTTTCGCAGCAGCAATGGCGCAAGGAAGGGCTTTTCTGCCTGATTTCCGATGACGGAACGATCCTGGCGGGAAATAACTATGACGGAACGACACTTTCCCTGGCGAGTGATGATACGGGTTGGGAGACCTATCAGGGAAAGCGCTATCTGATGGCAACGCGATATGTGGCATCTCTGAATGCAACGGCGGTCATTGGAATGCCGCCGTCGCTCTACGAAGCGGGTCTGTTGGCAGTACAGCGTGCAATTTGTCTGTATCTGATCGTGGGCGTTCTGGGCTGTGTATTGATCAGCGTCTGCATGACACTGGAGGATATGAACAGCCTGCGTCCGATGCTGGACACGCTGGACGAATCGGATCTGGCATCACGGAAAGTGCTGAATGAGATCTTTCTCCGTAATGTAAACAGCCAGCATAAACTGGCGCGGGAACTGGAGCATTCACGCAGCGAGCTGGAACACGGGAAAATGGAAATTTTGCTGCGCACAGGGTCTGTGAGTCAGGAAACCCTTCAGCAGCTGACGGATGCGGTGCAGCTGAAAGCCTATAACTTCCTGCTGCTGATCCCATCTCTTCAGGAAAACGCCGAGTGCTCACTGAAAGAAGAGCTGCGTACTGTGGTGGTGTCAGAGCAGATACGTCAAATTTACGGGCAGAGATTTTATGTACAGGCAACGGCAGATGACCTGATCCTGGTGATCCTGACGCAGGAAACGGATGAAGCAGAGGAACTGCGGGAAATGTGTTTCCGCACAGAGCAGCTGTATGATGCGCTGCATCTGACAACCCCCCTGATATTGAGCGATCCTTTTGAGAAAATGGAGCAGCTGTCAGATATTTATTGGAAGGCCCGCAATGTGGCGGCCTATGCGGATCCAACACAGAAGATCTGCTATTTGGGGAACAGCAGTGCGCAGCGCGGTACCACGGTCAATGCAACCAATGCAGCGCGGCTTCGGGAATATCTGCTTTCCGGATGCACGGAAGAAGCGGTTTCGCTTCTGAGTGAACTGTTCTCGGTGGATAATCTGGACCCGGAAAACTTCAAGCAGGATTTTTACACGGCAGGCGGCATTCTGCTGAACACGGCAGAAAGGGTACGCTGTCCGGATATCGCCTATCTGTGCAGTTATGACTCTAAACTGACTGCCCGCCAGATGCTGAGCCGGCTGCAGGACTGCTGTGTGGAGATCTGCAACCATGTGCAATTCCTGAAGCATAGCCACAATGATGCGCTTCAAAAGAATATTCTGGACTGGCTGGCACAGAATTTCCAGAATCCGGAGATCAATGCGGCGATGACGGCAGAGCAGTTCAAGATCTCGAAAAAGTATCTTTCGCAATTCCTGAAGGAGCAAACCGGAAAGAGCTATACAGAGTATGTGGAAGAATTGCGTCTGGATCATGCGATGCAGCTGCTGAGAACGACAGATCTGAATATTACGGATATTGCAGAACAGTGCGGCTTCTCCACGGCGAATACATTCTATAAGGCATTCCGGCGGAAGTATCAGCTCTCGCCTTCTGCAGTTCGCAAAGGAGACAACTGATTTCAGCGCAGAAAAAACGAACGATGTCAGCCCATTCGGACAGACATCGTTCGTTTCTTTTTACAGGTGGATTCAGGGATGGATGCTTATGGTAACAGTGCAGGGAGCATCCAATGCAAAGGTCAGTTCAAGCAGCCCATCATGGCGTGTGGTCACGGTGCAGAGAACAGAGGCTGTAACAGCCTTGAAACCCGGCTGCAGAACAGCCAGAACAGTGCTACGGCCCGCTGCGGTAAAATCCAGTGTGGCATTTAACAAAGGCATCAAAACCGGTCGTGAGGGTGCCGGGGCGGTAGTAAGCGGAAAACCACTGTACAATGGGAGAAGAAAGCCCGCTGAACTGATGCCAGCCGGCACCACGGCGGCTTTCGATCATAAAGTGTTCAAAACAACAGTAGCTTTCGGCACACTCGTTCTGCCACAGGGTAAGAGCGGTGTCGGCAATGCGGTAAGCAAAATCGGCAAGGCCCGCATCCAGTGCAGATTTGAAGAACATCCACTGATAAGGCATCCATACAGCGCCGTTCCAGTAGCCGTCACGCCGATAGTACGGCGCACTCTGATCCACAGTGGAAAGGCCGCAGGCACACCACAGGTGTTCCGGGCTTTGCAGCTTCTGCCACAGAAGTTCCTTCTGCGGTTCTGTACAGGCACCTGCAAACAGCGGCGAAGCGCCATCCATGCCCATATCGTAGTTCAGCCCCTGCTCGGTGCGCAGAATATCTGCAGCATCACCGGAAGGATCGTGCAGGAGGTACCCGAAGTAACCGCTTTCCTCGTCCCATGCAGTCTGCAGGGAGCGCCCTAAGCGAAGCGCATCGGCATCAAATGCATCTGCGTCGGTTGTCTCGCCCAGCAGGCGGGCGGTGTACGCCAGGATCTTGGCACAGCGTATCGCATGGGCAGTTGTGATCACGGGCGCGCAGCTGGCCTGCAAACGGCGGCGATGGACCTCCTGCTGTGGGGGATAATCGTCCCATCCACCGGAATTATAGAAATAATCCCAGGGACGCAGCAGGCCGCTGTGCAGGTTGGCGGTAGTGGAGCCGCCTTCCTGCCCGGTGAAGAAGCGATAGTACAGCTTCAGGCGCGGATAGCAGTAGGCGGCAAGTTCTCTGCTGCTGGTGCGATTCAACAGCTCGGCGTACAGATAAAACTGCGTTGGCACCATGGAGCCATGGTGCAAAAAAGCAGCATCCACAGAATCCGGGGGCATCAGGTAGGTGTTCAGGCAGTCAAAGGCATTGCGCAGGCTGGTCTGAGCCAGACCCATTCCAATGAATCCGGAATCCCATGTGTAGACACAGTCCCACCAGCGTCCGGCGCTGCGCGGCAACGGAAAAGGGCATTACGTCAATCTCTTTATGGGGCCGATCCCCTTGGAGGCAGGACAGACAAAGGTGGGGATACTGCAGGGTCAGATAGTTCTCATCTGCGGCGGGTTCAGCCTGAGGCCGGGAGCCATCTCCGCGCAGGGTAACGGTAAAGTTACCTGCGTCCGCCTGCTCGCACAGAGCGAGACAATCCAGCTTCGCCCCTCCAACACCGGCAGCAGTCAGGGTCAGAGTGAATTTCCCGGCGGGAATGGAAGCATTCAGCGGCAGGATGGCAATGGAAGGCTTCTGACAGGGCGGCAGCTGTAACGTATCCTGACCATTGACATCGTACTCGGAACTTTCATCTGCCGGATTCCAATACCGTACGCAGAGACAAGGGGTATGCAGGGGCGCGGTAAGGGAAAGCGTAAAGGTAACGGTGTCCCCTTTTCCGCTGGGCATGACCTGCCCAAAAGGTCCTTTGCCTTCGGAACAGCCGAACCCCATGCCAATGCCGTATCCCTGACCAAAGCCGGGAACGGCTTCTTCGCCCCGGCGCAGACCATCCCAGGTCAGGCATTCATTGGGACGGTGGATGGAAAAATCCAGGGTGTCATAATCCTTTGCCCAGACAAAGGCGGCGTTTTCCGGCAGGGATACCTCACAGCCCGGCAGGGAGAAACCACGGTAGGACGGAATGGGATCCCAGGCCGATGCCATATAATGAAGCACCAGATTCTGCGGAGCATCTGTATTGTTGTGGAGCTCGGCACGGATCAACCGGGCATCCTCCCCCAAGGGAGCAAAAGAGATGTCTGCATACAGCTGATCCTTCCACAGGAGCTCGTGGCGGAACGTGTAGCAGCTCAGATCCGGAGCCGCAGCCCAGGGGTGAAAGCCGCTTTCAAACCGTACATTGGGCACATCGACCCGGCGGCGATACATTCCCGGAAAAACGGACAGGTCAAATCGAACGCCATCGTTGGCCGCAGGAACATGGGAAATGCCGCTGTATCGTTTGGTGTAGGGGCCCCACGCAGGCAAGGAAAGATCATGTGATCGCATGGTGTGATATCCTCCCATCAGCCCTTGACCGCGCCAATGGTAACACCGGCAACAAAGTACTTCTGCAGGAACGGATACAGGCACATGATCGGCAGGGTGGAAACCACCATGGTGGCATATTTCAGACCATCGCCGATGACCTCGACATCACCGGTGGAACCGGCCATGTTGCCGATGTCGCTTTGGATCAGGACCTCACGCAGGATCATCTGCAAAGGGTACAGAGAACGATCCCGAATGTACAGCAATGCCGGGAACCAGCTGTTCCACTGCGCAACGCCGTAGAACAGCGCCATAACGGCGAACACTGCACCGGAAAGCGGAAGAACAATGCGGAAGAAGGTCGTGATATCGTTGCAGCCGTCTAGGGCTGCGGCCTCGATCAGCTCATTCGGGATGGTGTTTTCAAAGAAGGTGCGCATGATGATCATGTTATAGGTACTGATGGCGGAAGGCAGCACCAGCGCCCAGATCTTATTCAGCATGCCCAGCTTCTGAATGATCAGGTAAGTGGGGATCATGCCGCCGTTGAAGAACATGGTAAAGATGAAAAGGCTGATAAAGACATTGCGCCCGAACAGATCCTTGCGAGACAGGGGGTAGGCGGCGCAGGCGGTAAGGGTCACGCTGATCAGGGTGCCCAGCGCGGTATACAGGATCGTGTTCAGATAACCCGTCCAGATGCTGGCATCCTTCAGAACCTTCTCATACATGGAGGTCGTAAAGCCTTTGGGCCAGAAGGAAACTTTGCCTGTCAGCAGCTGCATGGGATCACTGAACGAGCCGCTGATGATATGCAGAAGCGGCAGAATGATGGTTGCGCTGATCAGGATCAGCAGCAGATACACAACAATGGTATAGATTCGTTCCCCGATGCTTTCCTTCACTTTCGTGGGGTGATTCATCGCATCAATATTCTTTTTCATCACCACAGGCTCACCTCACTGATCTTTTTGCTGAACTTGTTGAACAGCATGATAATGGTAAAATTGATCACAGAATTGAACAGGCCCACAGCCGCGGAGAAGCTGTAATCGCCGCTCTCAAAGGCACGGCGGTAAACGTAAGTGGAGATCACATCGGCAGTCTCATAGGTTGCGGGGTTGTACATCAGCATGATCTTTTCATAGCCGACCGAGAAAATAGAGCCCATGCGGAGGATCAGCATAATGATGATCGTGGGCAGCAGGCCGGGCAGCGTGATATGGATCAGCTTGTCCCATTTGGAAGCACCGTCAACGGTGGCGGCCTCGTAGAGAGAGGGGTCGATGCCGGTCAGTGCCGCCATGTACACAATGGAACCGTAGCCGGCGCTTTGCCAGATGTCAGAAAGAACATAGATCGTCTTGAAGTACTTGGGCTCGGCCATAAAGTGGATCGGCGTACCGCCAAAGGCGGTGATCAGCTGGTTGATCAGGCCGCTGGAAGGAGAGAGCAGGGCGCTCAGAATACTGACAACGACCACAGCGGAGATGAAGTGGGGCAGATACACCACGGTCTGTACGCTGCGTTTGAAGAATTTACCGCGGACTTCGTTGATCAGCAGAGCCAGAATGATGGGAATGGGAAAGCCCACAATAATGGAATACAGGCTGATGCCAAGTGTGTTTTTGATCAGACGGCCAAAATACTCGGATTTAAAGAACTGGATGAAATATTTGAAGCCGACCCACTTGCTGCCCGTGATGCCCAGTACGGGAGAGAAATCACGGAAGGCGATCTGCGCGCCGTACATGGGCGCGTACATGAACACGATATACCAGATCAGGGCGGGCAGCAGCATCAGAAGCAGATAGCGGCTGCGCCAGAACTTTTTGCAGGCATGATCAAGGCGGTTCGCTGTTGGCAGTGTGATCGGTTTTGCTGCGGTGGCAGTTTTCATGGTGGTATTCTCCTGTTTTCGTTCTGAAGAACCCAGGAAAAAATAGGCCGGGAACAGGGTGTTCCTGCCCCGGCCGTTATTTTACTGGATCAAAAAATAGGTGCCTGCTGAGGCATCAGCCATTCAGAGTCTTCTGGTAGATATCGATGACCTCTGCAATGCCCATGCCATTGACCTTTTCAACGTAGGTGTCCCAGTTGGACAGCGGCTCACGGCCGGAAACAAACTTGATGATCATCTCGTCAACGTAAGTATCCACGTCTGCCATCACTGCACGACGGACGGCATCGTCCTCAGAGGAGAAGGAGGTAGAGCCGGGAATGACGTACTTCTTGGATTCTTCCAGGAAGGGAATGATGCAGTCCTGCTTTGCGCGGTTGACAGCATCATCATCCAGCTGCGTGACCTCATCCTGGCTCAGAATGAACGGGCCGGAGCTCTGTGCAAAGGTGAAGGTGCCGATCGCATTCTTGGGAGACAGGCCGTCAGGGTTCTTCATTACATAATCGGTGAAGATCGGCTTGCCGTTCTCCATGGTGTAGTGAGTGCCCTCAATACCCATGTTGATCAGCAGGGTGCCCTCTTCGCTGTACATGTAATCCAGCAGAGCGACCACGCGGTCAACGTTCTTGCAGCTTGCGGTGATGGTAGCCGCTGCGACTGCACGAGGCTCCTGATCAATATAGGAGTGGATCTGTGCATCGCCCTTGGGGGGCACGGTTGCTTCCACATGGAAGCCGGGGAAGGAAGCAGGCATGGTGGCGTTCTGTGCAGCCAGCATACCGCCCAGCGGGCCGTAGAAGGAAGCTACCGTGTTCTGGGCCAGCTTCGGCACGAAGGAAGCGTAGTCCATGGTGATGATCTCGGGATCAATATAGCCCTTCTCATACATGTCATGCATCCAGGTCACGGCCTTTTTATACTTGGGATCAATGGGGCCGTAGTGGACCTTGCCGCCATCGTCCGGGTCAGTATAGAAGTCATCCAGGCAGCCGAATGCGGTGCAGAAGTTCCGCAGGCCGGTCATATCGTAGGAGCTGAAGGGGATCTCATCGTTGGTGCCGTTGCCGTTCAGGTCGGTGGTCTTGACCAGATGCCAGTAGTTCTCCCAGTCCTCCAGGGTCACGGGGCTTTCGATGCCCAGCTTTTCCAGCCAGTCGGTGCGGACGATGTAGGGCATATTGCCGGAGACCTTCTCATCCAGCATGGGCATATAATAAATATTGCCGTCGCTGTAAGTCAGTGCTTTTTCGACACCGTCCCGCTTGTCGATCTCCTTCTTCAGGTTGGGCATGTCGTTCTCGATGTAATCGTTCAGGGAAAGGATCACGCCGGACTCGCCGTACTTCAGAACTTCGGTGGTGGGCATATCCATAATGATGTCCGGCAGCTGTGCATCCATCATCACGAGATTCAGGCGCTCGTTGTAATTGTCCTGCGGGGGGTTATCAAATTCAAAATCCATATTGAATTTTTCGCCCAGGACCTTCCAGACATCCATCTGCTCGGCAGCAACCTCGTTTGCGGCCTTGGATTTCAGGATGCGCACAGTGATGCGCTCGTTGGAAGCAGCTGCTCCGGAACCGGCAGCAGAAGAAGCAGTGGTAGAGGAAGAGCTGCCACAGCCCTCCAGGACACCCAATGCCAGGGAAGCGACCATAGCGCTGCATACGGCGCGTCTGCTGATTTTTCTTTCTTTCATAAAATCTTTTCCTCCTTGATTTATGGAATGGGACGGGGAAGATCCCCGTGCTTCCATAACCTCCGCTCAGCTCGTACGCTGCCGACCAGTGGTCTTTCCTTACTCAGAAGCATATCACGTTCTTTTTGAAATTGCAACATTTTTAGATACAAAACGCACAAAAGATTTTCTCATTTTTGAGTATGATTGTTGCACAATATCCACAAAGATGCTATTATTCTTCCTTTCGTCATGGTGCGGGATAAAATGTCATGCTCCTTCACCTTGACGATTTCGGCGCAAAAAGATATGCTGGAAACAAAATTGGAATCGGAGATCCATTCAAAAGAAAGGAAGAGAGAAACTATGAGTAAGCAAATCACAGCCATCATCGTGGGCGCGGGCCATCGGGCGATCCTGTACAGCCTGTATGCGCTGGAACACCCGGACGAGCTGAAGATCGTGGGCGTAGCAGATCCGGATCCGATCCGGCGGAAAAAGGTTGCGGAGATGCATGGCTTCGGGGAGGAGATGTGCTTCAGGAGTGCTGAGGAGCTGGCAGAAAGGCCTAAGCTGGCAGATGCGGTGATCAATGGAACCATGGACCGCCAGCATGTGCCCACTGCGGTTCCGCTCCTGCGTGCAGGATATGATATGCTGCTGGAAAAGCCCTTCGCGATCAGCGAGGAGGAAGTAAACTATTTATATAAGGTTGTAAAAGAGACCGGGCGGAAGGTGATGATCTGCCACGTTCTGCGGTATGCGCCCTTCTATGTCGCAATCAAGCAGAGACTGCTGAGCGGGGAGATCGGTGACATTATCAATATTCAGGCCACAGAGCATGTCAGCTACCATCATCTGGCCGTCTCCTTTGTGCGCGGCAAATGGGGCAACGAGGAAAAATGCGGGGCTCCGATGCTGCTGGCAAAGTGCTGCCATGACATGGATCTCATCATGTGGCTGAAGAGCGGCGTTTCGCCCAAACAGATCGCTAGCTTTGGAAGTGACTTCCAGTTTGATCCTGCCAAAAAGCCCGCAGGGGCGGGCAAGCGCTGCCTGGTGGATTGTCAGTGCGAGGAGACTTGTCTGTACTCCGCCAAAAAGCATTATCTGGATCACCCGGATCGGTGGGCGTTCTATGTATGGGACTGTCTGGAGAATATTGAGGAGCCGACGCTGGAGGACAAGCGCAAGTCACTGATGACAGACAATATCCATGGACGCTGTGTGTGGGATTGTGAACATACGGTGGTGGACCATCAATCGGTGCTGATGAATTTTGCGGATGGTGCAACTGCGACCCTGAACATGATCGGCGGCGCAGCGAAGCCGGAGCGCAATATCCACATCATTGGTACGAAGGGTGAGATCAAGGGTGTGTTTGACGATTCGGTTTTCACTGTGCGCACCATAGATACCGCCAGCGAGAAGGGCTGGAACGAGGAAGTGGTAGACCTGAAGATCGGTGGAGATAAGAGCGGCATGACAGGCTCTCATGGCGGCGGCGACCTGCGGCTGGTGGAGGACTTTGTTCATGTGCTTCAGGGCGAGGAGCCTTCCATCTCCTGCACAACGATCAAAGATTCGATCAATGGACATCTGGGGGTCTTCTGCGCAGAGCGTGCTCGCAAGGAGAGCGCCGTCATAACGATGCCAGACATCAGATAATGCAGTGCTGACATAGAAAACGTCCCCGTGCAGTTTTGATATTCTGCACGGGGACGTTTTGTGATCTCTTTATTTCCTCATTTCCGCATTCACCCATTCCCGCACGCGGTCAGGCCGGTTGGTGACGATGCAGTCAGGGCCAAGGGGCAGCAGGGAACGGACAGCGTCCTGGGTGTCCACGGTCCAGAACGCGGCCTGGATGCCCATGGCGTGAAGCTGGTTCACAAGCTCGGGGTTGGAGTAGGCGGTGTGGTACTCGCAGCTGACGATGTCCACAGGGAAATCCAGCGTTTTGATGTAGGCAGCCACATCCGCCTGCTCCTCCAGATGGCCGATGACCTGCTCCACGGTCTCGCCGGGGAAGTTGGCGCGGAGCATATCGACCTTGTCGACCACAGTGCGGTAGATGAGATTATTCCGCAGGTCAATGCAGTTTTCCTCGCTGAAGGGCTCGTCCATGCTGTTCACAAGGCCCAGATCCTTCCACACCACCGGCGGAGGCAGCACCATGCTGAGGAAAGCGCCGTAGGTCAGCGCGCCTACCTTCAGCTCGGGCATCAGCTGCTTTGCCTGCCGCAGCTGGGAGTGGTGGAAGGAGATGAGGGTGAGCCGGTCGGTGAGCCCGGCGGCGCGGACCGCATCCAGCACCCGGGGCACAAAGTCGGGGTCGTCCTCCAGTGGGCTTTTCAGTTCCAGCTGCACCTGGGTGCCCTCCATGCCGGCGCAGAGCTCCAGCGCTTCCTGCAGCGTGGCGATCCTCTCGTTGGCGTAGATGGCATCTTTCCAGCTGCCGAAATCCAGAGCCTTCAGCTCGCCCATGGTCAGGTCGTAGATCTGGCCGGAGATGTCGGTGTGCATGTCCACCATATAGTCGTGGTGGATGACCAGCTCGTTGTCGTAGGTCTTCTGTACATCCATTTCCACGCCGTCCGCGCCGATCTCCATCGCCTTGCGGAATGCTGTAAGGGTATTTTCCGGTGCAAGGTAGGACGCACCACGGTGTGCAATGATCTCAGGCATCATTCTTTTCTGATTCCTCTCTCGTTTGTTTTTGTATTTTATGCAAGGTCAGCGCCGTTTGAAGCAATGACCTTTTTGTACCAGTAAAAGCTGTCCTTGCGGCTGCGGGCCAGAGTGCCCCTGCCGTCGTTGTCCTTATCCACATAGATAAAGCCGTAGCGCTTTTTCATTTCGCCGGTAGAGGCGCTCACCAGATCGATGGGGCCCCATGTGGTGTAGCCCATCAGGGGCAGACCGTCCTCGTTGACGGCCTTTTCCATCTCCTCGATATGCGCCCGCAGGTAGTCGATGCGGTAGCTGTCATGGATGGAGCCGTCCGGCTCTACGGTATCCACCGCACCCAGACCGTTCTCCACGATGAACATGGGCTTTTCGTACCGGTCGTAGATGGTGTTCAACGTCACGCGCAGGCCCACCGGGTCGATGGCCCAGCCCCACTCGCTGGCCTTGAGGTAGGGGTTTTTCACGGCTTCAAACACCGCGTTGCCGCCGGCCTTTTCTTCTGCCAGAATTTCCTTGTCCGCAGTGATGCAGCGGCTGGAATAGTAGCTGAACGAGACAAAGTCCACCGTGCCCTCCCGCAGGGTCTTTTCGTCCTCCGGCTCGGTCTGCAACACGATGCCTGCCCGCTCCATCCGTTTTCCGGCCCACACCGGGTAGGCCCCACGGGCCTGCACATCGGTAAAGAAGTAGTTGTCGCGGTCCGCTTCCTGCGCGGCGCGGATATCCTCCGGTGCACAGGTGCGCGGGTAATACTGGCCTGCTGCCAGCATACAGCCCACCATGGCACCGGGCATCTTTTCGTGGGCCAGCTTCACGGCCTTTGCGCTGGCCACCAGCTCATGATGTGCCGCCTGATACTGCACCTGCTTTACATTTTCGCCGGGATGGAACACCAGCCCTGCGCCGGTGAAGGGCAGATGCAGCAGCATGTTGATCTCGTTGAAGGTCAGCCAGTATTTCACCTTGCCCCTGTACCGGTCGAACAGCACCTCACAGTAGTGCACATAGGCATCCACCATGCGGCGGTCCTTCCAGCCGCCGTATTTTTTGATGAGGGCAATGGGCGTATCAAAGTGGCAGATGGTAACAAGCGGCTCGATCCCATATTTATGGCATTCATCGAACACTGCATCGTAGAAGGCAAGGCCCTCTTCGTTCGGCTGGGCATCATCGCCGTTTGGCAGGATGCGGGTCCATGCGATGGACAGCCGGAAGCACCGGAAGCCCATCTCGGCAAAGAGGGCGATATCCTCTTTGTAGTGGTGATACAGGTCAATGGCCTCGTGGCTGGGGTAATAGTGCCTGTCGTCGCATTCCAGCATTTCCAGCCGGCCCAGCGCCACCGGAAAGCGGTCAGCGCCAAACGGGGTCACATCCACGGTGGCAAGGCCCTTGCCGCCCGCCTGCCATGCGCCTTCGCACTGGTTGGCAGCGGTAGCACCGCCCCACAGAAAATCTTTCGGAAAACTGCCCATACGTAAAACCTCCCTGTTTTCTATCTTTCCGGCACCGGACAGGCCGGAGCCCTGCTTTATCTAGTATAAAATACCGCACAATCCGCTCTGTGTCTATGCCCGCATTTTACAAAAAACTGCTTCATTGTTGTGAAAGTACGACTTTTATCGTCAAATCGCCGAATTTCACTTTTATTTTTCGTACATTTTTCACGAGAAAAATGCAAAAACAGCCCTATTTTCCTTTCATTCTGTTTCTTTCAAACTGTCCGCAGACATGGTACAATAAGCAGGTAAGATACACCGCCGCTTTTTCGGCATTGGAAAATGGAGTGTTTGATTATGACTGAGTTCAAGCCCATTAAAGAAGGCAAGGTCCGTGAGATCTATGATAACGGTGACAGCCTCATCATGGTTGCTACCGACCGCATTTCCGCGTTTGATGTCATCCTGAAAAACAAGGTCACCAAAAAGGGCACTGTTCTGACCCAGATGAGCAAGTTCTGGTTCGATTACACCCGCGATCTGCTGCCCAACCACATGCTGAGCGTGGATGTGCAGGATATGCCGGAGTTCTTCCGTCAGCCCCAGTTCACCGGCAACAGCATGATGTGCCGCAAGCTGACCATGCTGCCTATCGAGTGCATCGTGCGCGGCTACATTACCGGCAGCGGCTGGGCCAGCTACCAGAAGACCGGCAAGGTGTGCGGCATCCAGCTGCCCGAGGGCCTGAAGGAATCCGACAAGCTGCCTGAGCCTATCTACACTCCCTCCACCAAGGCCGAGATCGGCGACCACGACGAGAACATCTCCTACGAAAAGAGCATCGAGGTGCTGGAAAAGCAGTTCCCCGGCCACGGCGAGGAGTACGCCACCAAGCTGCGCGACTACACCATTGCCCTGTACAAGAAGTGTGCTGAGTATGCGCTCTCCCGCGGCATCATCATTGCCGACACCAAGTTTGAGTTTGGTCTGGATGAGAACGGCAACGTGGTGCTGGGCGACGAGATGCTCACCCCGGATTCCTCCCGCTTCTGGCCGCTGGAGGGCTATGAGCCGGGCCACAGCCAGCCTTCCTTCGATAAGCAGTTCGTGCGCGACTGGCTCAAGGCCAACCCCGACAGCAACTACGATCTGCCTCAGGATGTCATTGACAAGACCATTGCCAAGTATCTGGAAGCCTACGAGCTGCTCACCGGCAAAAAGCTGTAAATTTTACGATAAAACGAATCCCGGCAGATGCTTGACAGCTCTGCCGGGATTCGCTATAATGTCTATAGAAAGGGCACTGCGACAAGCGGTTGGCCCCAGTTCAAGGTTTACAGTTTTTGAGAACCGTCACCGTGCCGGGTGGCGGTTCTTACTTTTTCACGCGAATGGTGAATGTCAATCCAAACAAGTGGAATGTCAAAGTAATTGGCATGTACTCACCTCCTTTCGGAAGTGAGGGCCGAACCGCCTGCCGTTGTTTGCAGTGCCCCGCCGCCTTTCAGCGGCAGAGATAGCATAACATAGTTTTCGGCTGATTTCAACAAAAAAATGCTTCCGTGCGACGCACGGAAGCATTTTTTGTTTCACTCGCTCAGCTCTGCGCTTTCCACGGAAGCATCATCGGCATTGTCCTGTTCTTCGTTTTCTTCGTCCAGCAGGTACTGCACCTCGGTCTGCTTTGCCATCTGGTCAGCCGTCCAGTCCAGCTGCGCAATGCCCACCAGCTCCAGCGTGTACCGCTCCACCTGCTGCAGTGTTCCCGTGACAAGGCTCTCTTCCGGGTCGTTGTCCGGCGACCATGCAAAGATCAGCGTATCGGGTTGCGGGCGGCACTGCTGCACCGCATCCGTCATGCTGCGGCAGGCCTGTGCAAACTGCTCTGCACTGCCGTAGCTGCCGGACAGCTCCACATCGAGGGTCACATAGCCGCTGCCGCCATCTATGTCCTCCAGCGTTTTCACCGCTCCGGTATAGAGATACACGTTCCCGCTGATGTCCTTTACCGGGGCATCCGGGTCAGATTTCCGGATCTGCGCATAGGCATCGGCGGTGTACTGCTGGCTGAGCTTCATGCTTGCCTGATTCCGCTCCGGGCCGAGTTCATCCCACACCACCGGCAGCAGAGACAGGCAGAAGCACCCGCCCATGAGCACAAGGCAGATCAGCACCGACCAGAAATCGTATTTCCAGCGGCCCGGCCGGGCGGCAAAAAAGAGCACCTCGCCGCCCAGCATCACAAGGCCTGCTGCCGGGACGATCCGGAGCACCGGCTGTGCGGGAAAGCCCGGCACAAAATAGGTAAGCAGAAAGAAGATGCCCGCTGCGATCAGGCATGCCCCCAGCGTAAAGCTGCCCACCCGGCGCAGCGGCGGCTGTTTCCCGGGCATTTCCGGGGCAGCAGAGCCGGTCTCATTCTTCTCGTCCATCCTCGTCCTCCGTCTCGTCCTCCGGGGTCACAGGCTTTGATGGATCAGCTGCCGGAGATCGTGGTGT
>OQWI01000379.1_pt1 | contig 20373 bp, 17 predicted proteins | sample 1691551 | NCBI WGS metagenome assembly OQWI01 (sample SAMN03418259, study PRJEB22391) | human gut metagenome | biome: human-gut; feature: organic feature; material: feces | host: Homo sapiens | place: Tanzania | collected 2013-01
GACCATCCGGAACGCCATCCCGACGGCAGAGGGCTGCGGGGCAGGAGTGTGATTCAATGATTCATTTGGTGCAGTTCAGGGTGTTTCAATATTATTGCAATGCCCAAGTTAAAAAGGTGTCGTTCGAAGTTATGCCTTCTTCTGGGTGGGGACCTTAATAACAGCAACCGTATAGGTAACGCCATTGATGGTGGTATCAGCGAAACCGATCAGGGAAACAGCGCCATCAACTGCTTCATAATCAACATTCACATTGATGGTCTTGCTATGCTTAATGATCGAAAGTGCATCGATGCCACTGTCCAGCGTCTTGTACAGCTTGCTGTCATACTTTACCTTCGGAGCAAAACCAACCAAGTACTGATTGGTGGTATCGTTACCTGCAACAGCCTTCTCGATCTCATCCCACTTTGCATCCAACTGGGTCTTCCAAGTAGAGTCTTCCTTGACATCCGTTGCCATAATCTTTGCAACGCTCTGAGCCTTTTCCTTCATGCCCGAATCAGCCTTGACCGAATCGATCTTAACATCTTTCTCGGTCATAGCCTGCTCTGCTGCCGTAGTCTTCAGGGTATCATTGAAAATCTTAATGATTTCCTTCTCGTTCACAGAAGTACCGCAGCCGGTCAGAACTGCCAGTGCCATAACGCCAGCGAGCGCAACAGCCATGAGCTTTTTGAACATTTTCATAATCGTATCCTCCAAAATAGTTTCACACTGCACCCATACGAGTGATGGTCTTTCCATGCACCCGATTTGTTGGCTTTATATTACCATTTTGTCACAATTTATTCAATAGGTTATTTTATTTTTGTATCAAATAACAATTTCGGAGCCGCAAAATTGGAGATTCCAGCAAAAAAATCGCCAAACAAAGAGCCATCCCCACGGCGCAGGAATCGCACCGTGAGAATGGCTCTTTCAGATAGGTTATCGTTTCAGGAGAAGAAACTTGCTCACACGCACATCAGTGGATGAACACCGGGCCAAGGGGATTGGTGATGGGGCTGACGTAGCCGCCCAGCAGCTTGGGGATGGCCAGGCTGATGTCGGGGATAAAGGTCAGCAGCAGCAGGGCGATGAACATACACAGGTAGAACGGCAGGGTCGCCTTGACCACCTTTTCCATGGGGCGCTTTGCCACGGCAGAGCCGATGAACAGGACCGCACCAACAGGAGGAGTCAGCAGGCCGATGCCGCAGTTCAGCACCACGATGATACCGAACTGGATGGGATCGATGCCGATAGAGGTGGCGATGGGCAGCAGGATGGGGGTAGCAATCAGGATGATGGGAGCCATATCCATGATCATGCCCAGCACCAGCAGGATCAGGTCGATGAGCAGTGCAATGATGTAGGGGTTATCGGTGAGGTCGGTGATGGCGTTTGCTGCCAGATCAGGCACGTGCAGCATGGTCAGGCAGTTGCCGAACACTGCAGAGGTAGCGATCAGGATCAGCACGATGGACAGGGTGTTGACGCACTCGTCCAGAGCGTGCCACACGCCCTTCCAGTCCAGACCCTTGTAGATGAACACAGAGACGAACAGGGAGTAGATAACAGCGATAGCAGCGGACTCGGTAGCGGTGAACACGCCGCCCACAACGCCGAACACCACGATGATAACAGCGGCCAGTGCCCAGATGGAGGTGCCCAGCTGCTTGACGAAAGCTTTGATGCTGAACGGATCACCCTTGGGGTAGTTGCGCTTGACCGAGATGATGTAGGAGCCGATCATCAGCACGATGGCCAGCAGAGCGCCGGGCAGGTAGCCGGCCAGGAACAGGCTGCCCACGGAGATACCACCGGCGGTGGTAGCGTAGATGACCATGTTGTGGCTGGGGGGAACCAGCAGGCCCTCGCAGGAGGAGGTGATGGTAACAGCGGTGGAGAAGTCGGCATCGTAGCCCTGATCCACCATCATGGGGATCATAATGGAGCCGATGGAAGCAGTATCGGCGGAGGCGGAACCGGAAATGCCGCCGAAGAAGTAGGAAGCCACGATGTTGACCATGGCCATGCCGCCGCGCATCCAGCCCACGCAGGCGTCAGCCAGTGCGATCAGCTTTTCAGAGATGCCGCCGGAGCCCATGAGCACGCCCATGGTGATGAAGAACGGCACAGCCATCAGGCTGAAGGAAGAGATGCCCTTGACCATCAGGCGGCAGACGTCGGTCAATGCCTGACCCTGCACCAGCATGCACAGCACGCTGGACAGACCAACGGCGTATGCAATGGGGAAGCGCAGGAAGATCATAACAAAGAAGCTGACAAGAAGGACAATGATTGCCAGTGTCTGAACTGTCATATTACATTTCCTCCTTTACAAAAAAGCTCTTGATATGGTTATACAGAGACTCGATCTCGAAGATGACCATGGCAACACCGGCCAGCGGCACCGGGAAGTACATCCAGAAGCGGCTCAGCCAGGGCATGGAAACATAGAAGCCACGACCGCCCAGCGTGGTAGCGTAGTTCCAGCCGACCGCCATCATGACCACACCAAGGACCATCACAGCCACGTCGGCCAGAATGTCCAGCGCCTTGACCACTTTCTTGGGCAGGTACATATCAAAGGCAGTCATGCGGATGTGTGCGCCGCGGCGGATGGCCAGCGCAGCGCTCAGCACAGCCATATAGCTCATACAGGTCAGAACGACCTCCTCAGACCAGGAGGGGTCCGGGATAAAGGGGACGTAACGGCCAATGACCGACATCGTGGTAATGAGGATATCTGCGATCAGCAGGATCTTGCAGATGAACAGAACCACCTTGTAGGTAATGTCGTACGCCGGCTTGATCTTATCCAGAGTGGTAAAGATTTTCGGCATAGAAATTCCTCCATATAAAAGCCCGGCGGAGCCTGCGGGCGTATTCCCGTGGGCCTCCGCCGGGCAATGTACTACTTAGATCGGATGGAAAGCCAGCTTATGCCTTCATGTCCAGCAGCTTCTGGTACAGCTCGGCCTGATCAGAGGTGTTGTCCTTGATGACCTTAGCGCAAGCTTCCTGCCAGGGAGTCTTGTCGTCCACATCCACAACGTTGCAGCCGGAAGACTTCAGCTCGTCCAGAACCTTGTTCTCAGCAGTCTCAGACAGATCAGCGTTGAACTTCTGGGTGTCGGCAGCAGCAGCCATGACAGCAGCCTGCTGGTTAGCGGTCAGCTTGCCCCATGCGTTGTCGGTGATGACAGCCTGAACAGCGCCCAGAGTGTGGCCGTCCAGGATCAGGTTGTTAGCAACCTCGGGGAAAGCGTTGGACTTGTAGTTTGCGATGGGCTGCTCAGCGCCATCCACAACGCCGGTCTGCAGTGCGCTGTACAGCTCGCCGAAAGCAACGACGGTGGGGTTAGCGCCCAGACCCTCGACCATGCCGTTCATAACGGGGTCGTTGGACACGCGGAGCTTCAGGCCCTTGAAATCAGCGATGCCGGAAACAGGCTTGACGGTGAAGAAGTGGCGGAAGCCCTCCTCGCCGTAGAAGATGCCGCGAACGGGCAGGCCCAGCTCCTGGGGCTCGTTCAGGAACTCAGGTGCCAGATCGCTGTTGGCAAAGTTCCAGAAGTGTGCGCGGTTCTCAAAGGTGAAGGGGATGCTCAGCAGCTTGGACTTGTTGCAGCCGTAGCTGGTCAGTGCGAAAGCGGAGATACGGCTCATATCAATGGAAGTGGAGCCGCCCAGGATGGCGTCCAGAACGTCGTTCTCAGAACCCAGAACACCGGAAGCCTGCACATCAATGACAACAGAGCCGCCGGTCAGCTCTTCGACCTTTTCCTTGAAGTGGGTAGCGGTCTGGCCGACGATGGTATCCAGCGGGTTGACCTCGGCGTAGACCAGAGTGACCTTGGGATCGTTGGCAGCGGCGGTGGCATCACCCGCAACAGAAGCGGCGGTGGAACCGGCGGCAGAGGATGCAGTGGAGCTGGAAGAGCCGCCACATGCGGTCAGGGCAGCAGCTGCGGTAGCTGCACCGGCAACGGCGAGAAAGCTGCGACGAGAGATCTTTTTCATGGTAAAAACCCTCCTGAAATATGTTCTTCTGTTTCCTTCCGGCAGCATCCTCCTGCACAGGTGCGGTGCTGTCGTTCATTCACTGTTCACACTTTAGCAAAATTTCTTGGTCAGAGCAAGGGCTTCCAAAAAATGTCCTGTTTTTCGAAAAAATGTGAAAACAACTTCTGTTCATCCTGCACAAATAAGAGTCCCAGCCTTTGGGCATACCTTCCAACGGCTGGGATTCTTCCTGATATTTTTAACTGTTCTGAATGCGGGCGATCAGCTCCGACTGGTCCGCAAACTGATCGTACAGGGGCTGGACGGCGGCGCGGAATTTCTGTTTTTCCTCACTGGAAAGCTCGGTGACCACGATGCCGCGGGCCAGCATCTCCTGTTCCGCACCCTCCTCCTGCTCGGCCCAGAGGGTGCGCTCGATCCGCGCCGACTCCCGCGCGCAGCTGCGCAGGATGTCCGGGAACGTCGGGTCCAGCGCGGCCATCTTTTCCATTGCCTGGATGCTGGCCAGCTGGATCTCCGGCACGCGGGTGTGCTCATCCCGCAGGAAGTAGGGAGCCACCTCGTAATGGCTCATGGCCTCATAGCTGGGCCAGTTGTTTTCCGCCCCGTCGATCTGGCCGTTGTGCAGGGCCGCGTACACCTGACTGTACACCACCTGCACCGGGTCGGCCCCCAGAGCCGAGACCATCATGCTCATGGTGTCGGATTCCTGCACACGGAGCCTCAGCCCCTGCAGCTCGGCCAGACATGTGACCTTCTGGCGAGTGTAGAAGCTGCGCACACCGGCATCGAACCAGGAAAGCCCGGTCAGATCGATCGCATCCAGCCGGGTCAGAAACTCGTCCCCGATGCTTCCGTCCAGCACACGCCACATCTGGCCGGCATCCTGATAGAGGAACGGCAGCTGCAGCACGTTCAGGGCAGGCATATATTCTGCCAGCTGGCTCAGCGAGACACGGGCAAAGTCGATGCCGCCGAACTGGATCTGCTGGATGACGCTCATCTCCGCCCCCAGCTCTCCCTTGCTGTACACGGCTACCTTCACCCGGCCTCCGGTCTGCTCTTCCAGCAGGTTTCCAAAGGCCAGAGCTGCCTGCGTGGTGGGGTAATCCTCCGGCTGGTTCTCGGCGTAGCGCAGCACCAGCTCCGGCTTGTCCGAGGCCGTTTCCTGCTTCTGGCAGGCCCCAAAGCCCAGCATGGCTCCGGCGGCCGCCGCCAGCACCTGCCGCCGGGTAAACGCCCGGCTCACAGTGCCGCCTCCGGCTGGTCTTTGGCGGCTTTGGCGGCCTGCTTCCGGTATTGGGTGGGGGTGACGCCTGTGCGCTTTTTGAAGGCGCGGGCAAAGTAGCTGGCGTCCTCATAGCCGACCATGGAGGCCACCTCCGCCGAAGAGCGGAAGGGGTCGTTCAGCAGCTCCTTGGCGGCGTTGATGCGCAGCTCCGTCAGGCAGTCCAGGAAGTTCATCTTCTGGTATTTCTTGAACTGGGCCGACAGGTAGGCGGGGCTGATGTGCAGGATCTCCCCCACGCTGTCCAGCGAGATGTCAAACATATAGTTGTCCTCCAGATACCGCCGCACGTGGGCCATTACAAGGGCGGTCTGCTGGTTTTCACTTTCCGGGTGGGCGGGTGCCGGAGCCTCCGGGGCGGTGGGAGCTTCCGGCTCCGGCTGCACCGGGGCCAGCGCTTCCAGCTTCCGCTCCGTTTCGATCTGCCGGATGGCCCGGCGGATGGAGGCTTCCAGCTCGTCCGGGTCCACCGGCTTCAGCAGATAATCGCAGGCCCCCAGATGCACCGCCTCGTGAGCGTACTGGAACAGGCTGTAGGCTGTGACGAAGACGACCCGGCAGCCGGGCCGCTGGGCCAGCACAGCGCGGGCAGCATCCAGACCGCTCATACCCGGCATCTCGATGTCCATCAAAATGAGGTCCGCTCCCCACAGGATGGCAGTATCGGCAGCCTTGCGGCCATTTTCAGCGGTTTCCAGCACCACCTCATGCTCAAAGCGCCGGGACACCATTTCCACAAGCGCTTCCCGCTCCAGCCGCTCGTCATCCGCGATCAACAGGCGAATCATCATCCAAGTCCTCCTCTTCTGTCAACTCCACAAGGGGCAGATACAGGCTCACCGCCGTGCCTCGCCCTGGGTGTGAGCGTACCTCGAACCGGCAGCGCTTGTCCAGCAGCCGCAGACGCGCCGCCACGTTATACACACCAATGTGCTCCCACCGGTCGCCGGGGGCCGCCAGCCCCGCCTGCAGCTGGGCCAGCTGTTCCGGCTCAATGCCCAGACCATTGTCACATACGCTGATCCGCAGCAGCCCCTGTTCCCGCAGCGGCGTAATGCGGATGCGCACTGCACCGCCCTCTTCCTTGGGGGCAATACCGTGCTTAAACGCATTTTCTACAATGGGCTGCAAAATAAACGAGGGCACCATCGTCTCGGTCAGGTCAATGGAATCCGAGATGCACCACCGCATCTTTACACGGTCACCAAAGCGAACGTGATAGATGGAGTAGTATTCATCCACGATCCGCACCTCGCGGGCCAGCGGCACCTGCTCATCGTTGCTCATCAGGCTGTACCGCAGCAGGTGGCTCAGGGCCGTGATCAGCGCCTGGGTGCGGTAGGCCTTTTCCTGCCCTGCCGTCTGCAATATGACGTTCAGGGTGTTGAACAGGAAATGCGGGTCGATCTGACTGCGCAATTGCTGCATCCGGCTGCGCTCCATGCGGTTCTGCAGCTCCAGAGCCTGGGTCTCCTGCTGGTGCAGAGCCTGTTCCATCTCGTTTTTCTCCCGCAGGGTGTTCACCTGCTGGGCCATGGAGTGCTTCATGTGGTTGAAGGCGTCCGTCAGCTGGCCCACCTCGTCCTGCCGGGGCACCGGGATGTCCGGGGTCTCCAGCTCCCCCCGGATGATGGCCCGCGATGCCCCGATCATCTCCTGCACCGGGGTCAGCAGCCGCATGAGGGACCATGCCATCACCAGACCCAGCACAAGGCACAGCCCCACCACCACCGTCTGGGCCCACTTGACTCGGCTGCTGAGGGCCGACACCGTGGTGTAGGTGCTCTGTGCGTCGGAGATGGCAGTGTTCAGCAGCTGCTGGGCGTACTGCCGCAGATAGCTGCCGCAGGGCGAGACTTTTTCGTAGTAGAGCTGGGCCGCCGCAGCGTCCTGCCCGGCGGCGATCTCAGCCCGCAGCTCCTCCACAAGGGCGGTGTAGCTGTCATAGGTGGTGCAGACGGCACTGTACAGCAGGTACTGCTCCTCACTCACCGTGTCCAGGCTGCCGTTGATGCGCCACAGCCACGCATTGGTAACGGAAAAGGCACTGTCCAGCTCTGCCAGCAGTGCATCGGTGTCGCCGTACTCCCAGCGGTAGTCATCCAGCGCTGTAAGGCTGCGCTCCACCCCGTTCTGAAAGCGACTGATGGCATTGAAGTTGCCCATCTGGTCGTCCAGTTCCCGCAGCACCGTGCCGGACTGGTAAAAGCTCAGAACGATCTGAGCCGCCAGCGCGGCAAAAAATGCCGTCAGACACAGCACCATCCGCTGCTTCAGCGTACTTTGTCGATGCAAGGTTTTCCCCTCCCCGGCTTGTTTTTTGCCCCATAGATGTTTTTATTCTACCACGTTTTGGGCCATTTGTGCAAGATTTCCCTTGCCTGCCGAAAAAGAATATGGTACTATGACTAAAAAAGGAGATGCTTGTCTATGTCGCAGCCCATTACGACCTCTGTCACCATGGACGCCGAATCGTTCCAGAAATTCCGTTCCTTCGACCTGTTCCACCACCAAAAGCGCTGGCAGCGGCCCCTGTTGTTCGCTGCCATCCTGCTGGGGTCCTCCGGCATCTGCCTGTCGCAGGTGGGAGTGCGGGAGGGGGCTTCCCTGCTGGCGGTCGTGCTGGCTATAGTGGCGCTGGGGCTCCCGGCAGTGTACTTTTACACCTTCTTCCGGGACCTGCGCACCACCATCCAGAAGCTGGGCCTCCCTCGGCCCTTCTACCGTCTCCAGCTGGACGATGCAGGCCTTTCCGTCTGGATGGCCGGGGAACAGGACAAGCCCCAGCCCAGCCACCAGTACCCGTGGCAGGACCTTCACGTGGCCTACCGCACCCCGGACGCCGTGTACCTTTACGTCCAGCAGACCCAAGCCTACCTTGTCAACGGCGAGGAGCGGGACGCGGTGTGGGACTGCCTGAAGACGCATCTTCCCGCCTCCCGGCTGCGGGACCTGCGGTAACGCTTCTTTCCCCCTGCAAACACAAAACGCCCCCGGCTTCCTGTCATGGAAACCGGGGGCGCTGCGGTTTTATGGGAAACGCCTCAGGCGCTGCAAAGCCTCAGTGCAGCAGAGAGCTGACCCATGCCCGGGCGGCCGTCTTGGCCTGGAGCTTGTTGTACATCTTCAGGGTGGTGTTGTACACCTTCTGGCTCATGGCATTGCTGGCGTTGGTGGCGGCAGCCTGCTTGGCCTCAAGCGTGTCGGCGGCGGCAACGGCGGCCTTCATATCCGCGTAGTCGGCCATGATCTCCTGCTGGAGCGCGGCATAGCTGGCCTTGGCTGCAGCCTGATCCTTTGCGGTGACCTGATTGCCATTGCTGCCGTAGGTCAGCAGGTTGGAGAGGGCGTCACGCACGCCGTAGAAGGAGTCGGTCCAGTCGTCCGGGTAGGTGTAGTAGCGGCCCTTGGCATCCTGATACCAGACGCCCTCGGTGGGCTGCTCGTCGGAACGGGTGACCTTATGGACCGAGACCTTGTAGACATCTGCAGTGTCGGTGGTCAGCATCGGATAGTAAGGGACGAAGGCGTTGTACACGTCGTCGTCAAAAGCGGTCCACTCGGTAATGGCGGTGTTCAGATCGCCGGTGGCGCTCACCTGGAACAAATGAGTCTCCACATTGCCCGTCTTACCGATGGGCTCGGTCTGAAAGAAGTGGATGGAATCCTCCACCGAGAACTTCTTGGTCAGCTGGATGTTGGAGTAGACCGGGACGATGGCACCGTTCTCGCCGACGTTGCTGATAGCAAAGTCGGTCTCGCTGTAGTTGTCCTTCGTAAAGGTGTCGGTGCCGTACAGGTAGTTCAGGCCGGCTGCCATGCGGTCCGATGCGATGTCGCCGTTGTAGGAGGCATCCAGATCGATGACATTGGCAGCGGCGTCGCCCACAAAGGTACCGGCCTTCTGGGCCACGGAGATCAGGTTGGCAGAGGCCACCACATGGTCGGTGTCATCCAGATCGATCTTGCCCATAGCGGCGATATTGGGCTGCATGAAGACCACGCTGGAGGAGAGCTTCAGGGCAAGGTAGGTGTGGCCCGTCAGGTTCTCCACGAACCAGGTCTCGTTCTGGTCGGCAATGAACACGCCGGAGCCGCCGGCTGCACCGGCGTTGTCGTAGATGGAGGTCAGCAGGGCAACACCCTCGCGGGCCGTGGAAGCTTCGCTCAGCAGCACCGTGGTGATCTCGGCTTCCTCAATGCCGTTGTCCACATAGGGGTCTACGCTCAGCACGGCGTCGGTGCCGTAGAGAGACTCGGTGGCAGAGACCATGACGCCCTTCTCGTTGGTGCCAGCCTCCTCATAGGGGGTGTGCTCGTGGGTGCTGTCGCAGTCCGGGCAGACACCCAGACCGTTGTCGTCCCGGCGGGCGGTGTAGCGGTAGCTGTCGTGGGTGAAGGTGTAGGTAAAGCCGTAGCAGCCCTCGTACACCTCGCCCGCGGTGTGCTTCCCGGCGGGGCTGATGTTGAACAGCTTGTTGTAATCGTTGGTGCCCAGATCCTCGATCCGGCCAAACATGGTGGTGCCATCCTCGGTGAGGTCGCTGCCGACATAGAGTGCCGTGCAGGCGAAGGCGGAAGGAACCACGGCAAGCGTCATCGCACAGGCGATGAAAGCCGCAGCAATTTTCTTCTTCAAAGACATAATAGTATCGATCCCTCTCTTGTTGATTGTCGGCATTTCGTCGGCAGGTGTCATAATACACCCATTTTAATGAAAATGCAAGTATTTTCCCGAAATTTTAGCATATATTCATTTTTATACGGTATATATTCATACTGCGTTTTTCATTTGCCCCTCCGTGAGCGCAAAAAACCGCCCCGGCTTCCTCTTTCGGAAACCGAGGCGGTTCATTATGCTTTATTCGTGCTTTCTCAAGCCCTCACGCAATTACTTGCGGGGGTTTTTGATCGCAGCCTGAGCGGGTGCCAAAATTACAGAGCGTTCACGGCAACGATGTGCTTTTCTTTTAGCACGCTGTATCTCCGAAGAAAGGCTTTATGCTTCGTTTTATTTTACCGCATAGATCTCATCCTGCAGCCTGACGTCACGGCTCATGACCTTAGCCACCACACGGTCCGAATCCAGCCTCCAACATTCCGACGATATAGCCCGTGATGCCGCCCAGCGCAAAGCTGCCCTTGATGTTCTTGCGCAGCATGATTTGTTTGAGGTATTCCGCCACAGCCAGCGAAGCACCGCCGGCACCGGTTTGGAAGGAGGAACCATCTTTCAGCAGGCCGGAAGCGCCGATGGCTTGTGCGGCAAGGTCGGCGATCTTGAGGGCAATCGGGTCTTTCGGCATCCGGGTCGTACCCGACACGATGCCCAAAGGGTCGCCGATGGCAGGCACGTTCACCACATACTTTCAGTCGAAATGCAACGACAACGCCGCAAATCACAAAAAGCCCCTCGGCTTTCATTTCCAAAAACCGAGGGGTTCGCCTTTTACGGTAGTACAGTTGCTATTTGCTTAGCCGCCCAGAACAGCGGGCAGGAATTCCGCCAATCCGGGGATTGCAAAAGTAAGGATCGCCATGAACGCCACCGTACCGATGACGTACAGCGTATCCGGGAAAGCCTCGTCCACTTTCATGCCCAGAACGCGGCAGGAGGTGAACAGGTTGACCGACAACGGCGGGGTCAGGCTGCCGACCATCAGGGTCATCAGCAGAGCGATGCCAAAATGGAGCGGAGTCACGCCAACCGATACCGCGATGGGCAGCAGGATGGGGGTGGTCAGAATAATGATGCAGACCGTCTCCATGAACATACCGAGGATCATCAGCAGCAGGAAGATGAAAGCAAGGATGAGGAACTTGGAGTCAGTGATGCTCATCAGCCAGCTTGCAAACATCTGAGGCACTTTCTGGGTGGACATGATCCAGCCGAAAGGCGAAGCGATGGAGATGATGATCATGATAACGCCGGTGGAAACGACGGCATCGGCCGCCACCTTAAAGAAGTCTTTCAGGGTCAGCTCGCGGTAGACGAACACGGCGAGGAACAACGCGTACACCACAGCCACGACAGCAGCCTCCGTTGCCGTGCACAGGCCGGAGAAAACGCCGCCCAGAATGGCCACGGGCATCAGCAGGGGCAACAGAGCGTCCAGAATGATCTTCATGCGCTCGTTTGCGGTGTACTCGTGGGGGTCTTTATTCTCTTTTCTCTGCCGACGAACGGCGAAGAAACTGTTCAAAGCGATCAGGGCGATGATGGTCAGCAGGCCGGGCGCGACGCCGCCAAGGAACATATCACCCACGGAGACGCTGGCCGACTGGGCGTAGACCACCATGACGATGCTGGGCGGGATGATACAGGCCATGGTACCACCGGCGGCAATCAGGCCGGCCGTCAGGCCCTTGGGGTAGCCCTCCTCCAGCATGGAGGGTCCAATGATCTTGCCGATGGCGGCGGCGGAAGCCACGCCGGAGCCGGAAACGGCACCGAAGAAGCCGCAGGCTGCCATAGCCGTTGCACCCAGACCGCCGGGGAACTTGCGGAGCAGCATATTTGCCAGTTTTATCAGGCGCGGCGTACTGCCGACTATCTGGCTATCCTGCTGGGCTGCGCGCTGATGATCGTCTTCTACGTGATCTGGGGCATCCTGCACCTGATGAAGCTGATGGGCAAGGATACCTCGAGGGAAGAGGAGGAATTGAATCGATGAATACTGGATTGATCCTGATGTTCGTTGCGCTGGCGGTCTGCCTCCTCATCGGTGTACCGGTTGCGTTTTCCATCGGCATTAGCAGGGGTCTGCATGGACCAGCTCGTGAGCATCTGCTTATAGGCGACGCTGGAAACGATCACCAGAAACACGATGCAGATCACGTCGTCGAGCAGCTCGAAAGCGTTGTACACCGGGGTGGGGAGCTTGCGGATGAAGAAATCGATGCGGGTGTTGCCGTTGTTGATGGTGGCCATTGCCGCACCCAGATAGGTGATGAAGACCATCGCCATGCTGGCCACTTCCTCCACCCACGTAAACGAATGGTCGAAGAAGTTGCGGTTGATGACCTGCATGAACACGATGACCACCAGCAGGCAGATGGAAACGCAGCTAATGAGCCGTAGCAGGAATTTGATGGTATCAAGAAGTTTCTTTGCCAAAGTCTATTCCTTCCTTTCTCTCGGAGGCCGACAGACAGCCCTTACTTGTTAAAGGAGGTAGCCAGATCGATCCAACTCTGGCCGTCAGCATACTGCGAAGCATAATCCTGCCACACGCCGTCCATCTTAGCCTGGAAAGCAGCCTTATCGACCTCGTTGACCTCCATGCCTGCTTCCTTCAGCAGCTCGAGGTACTTGTTCTCGTCGTTCTCTTCCAGATCGACCTCACGGGCATTCTTAGCCTCGTCCATCAGGATCTCCTGATACTCGGTAGGCAGGCTATTGAACCAATCCATATTGCAGACGAAAGGAGCTGCGTCGTACATATGGCCGGTAAGGGACAGGTACTTCTGCACGTCCTGCAGAGAAGAGGAGTAGATGTTGGACAGCGGGTTCTCCTGGCCGTTGATGGTGCCGTTCTGCAGACCGGTGTAAACGTCGGAGAACGCCATGATGACGATGGAAGCGTCCAGTGCGTCGTACATAGCAACTTTCATGCTGTTCTCGTTGGTGCGGAACTTGATGCCTTTTAAATCCTCGGGCTTCTCCAGCGGGCGGGTGTTGTTGGTCATGTGACGGTAGCCGCTCTCCCAGATGGACAGGACCTTAAAGCCCATGGGCTCAATTAATTTCTCGGCGAACTGGTTGCCGAAATCGCCGCCCCATGCGTTGCGGGCATTGTCCAGACTGGTGAACAGGAAGGGCAGCAGGGCCACGTTGACCTCTGCATTGATGCCCTCGAAGTTTGCAGCGCCCATCTGCATACAAGCCTCGGTAGAACCGCCGCGCACCTGCTCGATCAGGTCACTCTCACCGCCCAGTGCACTGTCGGTGTAGATCTCGACCTGAATGCCGCCGTTGGTGCGTTCCTCGACAGCCTTCTCAAAGCTCTGCAGAGCAACGATGGAGGGGTGGGATGCGCTCATGACGGAGCCGATGTTCATGGTATAAGTAGTGCCGGGGGCTGCGGTGGAAGCGGCCGTGGATGTTGCGGTTGCGGTAGAGGCAGCGGTGCTGGTGGAAGAAGAGCCGCCACAGGCTGCCAGAGCACCTGCCATCGTCGCGGAGCCAAGAACCTTCAGGAAATTTCTGCGAGAGATTTTCATAATTGTGTCCTCCTAAATTTTTCTTATTCCTTTTTGTACCCCAGAGCCTTTCTCTGAGGGACGATTTCAATGTGTTTGCGGCACGCAGTTTTCATCTCACCCTAAAATCTAAAATTTTTAGGTAAATTTTAGAGTAAAAAGACCCATTTCTCCTTTGAGCCTCTGCGTCCAAACCAAAAAACAACAGTATCAGATCTCGTATTTTGCTTTCAACTCCTTGATGCGGGCAGCTTTGGCGCGACACTCGTCATCGGTGGCGTAGTCATCGGTGGCGCGTGCGATGTGGCGGGTGACGGCGTTGATGAAACGGGCGGAGTCAGCCGCCTCAATGGCGTCCACGATAGCCTGATGCTCCATAAGGTTGCTTTCCAGCGTGCTCAGCTTGAGCGGGGTGTGGTTGGCACCCAGATAGGCCAGAAAGGAGATGCGGTTGGTGCCCAGATCCTGATGCAGTTTGACCACCCGGGCATTGCCACAGTAGAGCATATAGCAACGGTGGAACTGGACTTCGTTTTCCACCCAATCGGCATTGAAATGCTCGCCGCGCTCCGCCACAAGGCGGCGGGTCTTTGCGATGATCCCTTTCAGCTCCTCCACCAGCTCGGGGTGGCCTTTAGACGCCTCAATGATCGCATCAGCGTAAAAAACCTCGCACATCATTCGGGCCTCAAACGCATCCAGCAGCTCGGAGTTCGTATAGGAGCGCACCACCATACTGCGGCGGGGCAACGCCTCCACATAGCCCTCGGAGATCAGGCGGTTCAGAGCATCCTTCACCGGCGTGTGGCTCACACCAAATTCCTCGGACAGCTCGCGGACGATCAGCTTCTTGCCGGCCTCATACTTACCGGTATAAATGTTCTCCCGGATCTTGTCTGCCACTACGTCCACCAAAGACGTGTTGACCAGCAGGCTGAGATCCGTCACACTCTCGATATTCTGTACTGTATTCATGAAACTTCCCCAAATTTACCTAAAGATTTTGCTGGCCTTATCATATCACACCCCTACGCCGAGGCACAAGAGGCCTTTTCCACAAGAAAGGCAAAATTTTCTTGTGGATATTGCCTAAAGGAATAGCCTTTTCTCAATGTTTTGTGCAAATCGCCTCGAGAAAGCCCACGATTTTTAGCGTTTTGCCGCTTGCGTTTTAGCGTACAACTTGCTACAATCTTTTTAGAATTTACCTAAAAATTTTTGCTCTTATTTGAATTCTGGTACCGGGCTTTCCGTCCGGCCCAACCTTACACCTTTTCCGTAATATCCTCGCGCCCGGCACGTCTTTTATGGTATATTATAGGAAAAGCATCGGAAAAGAAAGAGGCCATTTTTATGAACCACATCGGCTCTGTACAGCTTTTTCTTGACACCTGCCATCTCATCCACGCCAAAGGGCTGGTCAGCGGCTCCGGTGGCAACATCAGCCTGTGCTGCGACGACGGCATCCTCATCACCCCCTCCGGCCGGAGTCTAGAATCCTTAAAGGAAGCGGACCTTGTCCTATTGCAAATGGACGGAAGCTATACCTGCCCGAACGGCGGCATCCCGTCCAAGGAGTGGCGGATGCATCTGGCCTGCTACCGCGCCCGCCCGGATGTCTCGGCCCTTGTCCATGTCCACAGCAGCAATGCCGTGGCGATCTCCTGCATGAAAGATACTGACCCTACCTGCGCCATCCCGATCTATACGCCCGGTTACAGTATGCGCGTGGGCGAGCTGCCCATCCTTCCTTATATGACGCCTGGTTCTGTGGAGCTGTGCGACCATGTTTTCCCTGTGATCGCGAAGCGCAACTCGGTGCTTCTGGCAAATCACGGTCCTCTGGCCGTAGGCCGCAGCATGGAGGAAGCTCTGAACATCATCGAGGAAATCGAGGACGAGGCCAAGCTCTATCTGCTTTTGGGTGACCGTGGAATTGCTATGACAAAAGCGCAGCAAGATGCTCTGCCCTCCCACGGACTGCGCTTTTGATGGATAAAGGAGGAGAGCCACAGATATGACCCAAAACAAAACATTGCTGCTTGGGATCGACATCGGTACCACTGGCACAAAATGTGCAATCTATGACCTGAAGGGTGAGCTCGTTGCCCACGCCTATCAGGAATATCCCATGATTCATCCGCAGCCGTCTTGGACCGAGCAGGACCCCCACCGCTGGTGGAACGCCGTCCAGACGAACCTGCGCGACTGTTTTGAACGGCAGGGCATCGACAACAGCCGCATTGCCTCTATCGGTCTGAGCTGCACCAACGCCATGACGCTGGTGGACGAGACAGGCGAACCAGTGTATAATGCCATCGGTCACCACGACAAACGCGCCGACCCGCAGGTGGCGTGGCTGCGTGAGCATGTCGGGGAAGAACTCGTTCTCCGCGTCACAGCGGACAAGCTGGACAAAGGCTCGTTCTGCCTGCCTTCCCTGCGCTGGCTCATCGACAACCGCCCGGATCTGGTAGCGCGGGCGCATAAAATGCTGATGCCCAGCGGCTACATTATCCAGAAGCTCACCGGCAAGTTTTCCATGAACCGTTCCCGCATGAGTCTCACTTCGCTGGCCGACATCCGCACCGGCGAGTGGAGCCACGAAATCGCCGAAAAGGCCGAGATTCCTTTCTCGCTGCTGCCCACTCCCTATGACCCCTGCGACATCGTGGGCGGTGTCACCGAGGAAGCTGCCCGCTTCACTGGCCTTAAAGCCGGTACGCCGGTGTCTGCCGGTTGTCTGGACAGTGTGGTGGCTACGCTTGGCGCTGGCGCTGTACAGGAGGGCGATGTAGCCCTCACCATCGGCAGCAGCGGCCGGATCTGCTACATTGGCAGCGAGCCCATTTACGACAAGCGCCTGCTGAACTGCCGCAGCCCCTATCAGGGCCTGTACACAATCTTGCAGACCACCGACAACGCCGGCATCTCCCTGCGCTGGTTCCGCGACGTCTTTGGCGATGCCGTCCAGCAGAAGGCCAAGGTGACAGGCCTATCCATCTACGATTACATGAACACGCTGGCCGAGAAAGTCCCCGCGGGCTGCAACGGCCTCGTGTATCTCCCCTATCTGGCCGGCGAAAAGTCCCCTATCTGGAATTCCGATGCCCGGGGCGTCTTTTTCGGCATGAGCCTCTCCACCGATTACGGTGCCTTTGTCCGCGCCATCATGGAAGGCGTAGCCCTTTCCATGCGCGACTGCATGGAAATCATGCCCGCCGCCAAGACCTCCGCTTCTCCCATCCCGCTGGGCGGCGGTGCGGCTAACAGCCGGGTCTGGTGTCAGATCTTCGCCGACGTACTGAACCGCCCTATCGTCCGCCTCAAGAGCGGTGAAACCGAGACGCTGGGCGACTTCATCGTGGCTGCCGAGAGTGTCGGCCTGTCTGAAGTCAGCCGTGACTTCGGCAAGAAGCTCGCCGCCGAGAGCGAGGTGCTCTACCCCGATTCCGCAGCGGTAGAAGTCTATGATAAGGCCTACCAGAAGTATAAGGCCATTTATCGGAACACAAAAACGCTATTCTGAGTTTTTCTTCTTCATTCTTTTCACCTTCACTATCGACTTTGAAACAGCCAAGCGTTACCGTGAAGCCAATAAAATGCCTCACCAATTCCGCCGCGCGGCATGGACAGACCTGACCGTGGAGGTGTATCTGTGATGTACACTCTCCGCACTTCTGTATTAAACGCAATTCATCTCCTAGATGAGCAAGCAAACAAGGCCCACCGCCAAAATTGACGGTGAGCCTTGTTTTATTCTCAATTATTAACGAATAACCGTTGTAAAATTACTTCGTTCTCGGTTTTTCAACAGCAGCCTGGGCGGGTGCCAAAATTGCAGAGTTCTCCTTTCCAGAAACATCATTTCATTTTCAGTTTGGCCTGTGGCTCTTTTTTCGTAAGCCCCGCGTATGCGGGGAAAAGATGTTGCCGAGGATAGAGTTTTTCCAATTTTCAGGATCACCCCCGCATATGCGGGGAAAAGGCGGAAGCTGTTGCTCATGTGGCAGACCTGTCGGGATCACCCCCGCGTGTGCGGGGAAAAGCTTCCTGAAATCTGGGTATTCGACTGTGAGGTGGGATCACCCCCGCGTATGCGGGGAAAAGCGCTGTGCGGTCAGCTGCACCAGCCTTGCGCAAGGATCACCCCCGCGTATGCGGGGAAAAGTTGGCCCGATTGTACAGCTCTGTACCAGTGCCGGGATCACCCCCGCATATGCAGGGAAAAGCGCGACACTATGGCATTTTATCCCTGTGTTGTGGGATCACCCCCGCGTATGCGGGGAAAAGATGGTGTACTTCAGGTCGCCGATCAGCTGCTTGGGATCACCCCCGCATATGCGGGGAAAAGCCGAGCCAGAAGGGCTGCGGCAGCTGTCCGGCGGGATTACCCCCGCATATGCGGGGAAAAGAGGAGCGCGCCGAAATGGAAAAAGCCGCCCGCAGGATCACCCCCGCGTATGCGGGGAAAAGCACGATCTTCTCCACGTCCGCACGTGTGAGCTGGGATCACCCCCGCGTGTGCGGGGAAAAGCGTCCATCTCAGTTTCCTCCGCGCATAATGGTCATCAGCCCAAGGCCATAGGCCTTGCCGCGCCCCATGCCCTGACACAGCAGTGCCCGGAACTGTTCTGCATCGGTCACCTGTAAAACGCCCTCATAGGTCACTGCCAACAGGGTCACCGGCCGGGTGCCGTGCTTGGCAAAATGCTGCCACTGCACCCTGGTCACGGTAAATCCCTCGTCCCGCAGGGCAAAGCCGTGCTTTGCAGCGCGCTCCAACAGCCACTGCTTCTGGTACTGCGTCGTGCAATGTGCGGCCACGGTTCCCCGCGCTGCGGGGTTTTGGGTGTCTTTGCAGCTTTTGGTGGGGTTTGCAGTCAGCCGGAACTGCCAGCAACTGCCCGGCTCCACCCGCTGCAAAAGCGGGTCGTAGCTGCGGGTCTCCGCAGCCGCTCCGGTGCCAAACTGCTCCACCATGCCGGACAGCTCCGGTGCATCCTCGCTGAGCAGCAGCAGATACAGCCGCTCTCCCAGACGATCCAACCGCCACAGCCTGCGACGGCGCTCCCCTGCAAAAGCGCTTTCCACTGCACCATGCAATTTTTGCGGTGCCGCCAGCGCAGCCATGGTGCTGCGGCGAGTGGGATCGAGTTCTACCCGTGATAAATACATTCTCTCACCCCCTTTTTACAATTCCCGGAACGGGTCGTGCTCCGTAGTCTCCGGCCTGTCCGGCACTTTCTGCCAAAGCTCCCGCACCGAGCGGTAGCCGTACTGCCGGTGATGCGGGTCAAAGCTCACCGGCACATCCCGCTGCGGAGCTGTGCCCGGCTCCAGCGGGTCGGCGTCCAGCAGGATCCGGCTCTGCCGTCCCGGGCACAGGGGCGGTTCCGCTTGCAGCACCTCCTGCAAGCTGTCCGGTCGTACTCCCAGACAGAGCGGCAGGGTGGGCGGACAGGAGCGGCGGCCAAGATACAGCGGAAATGCCGGGTGCAGCAGCGCCTGCTGCAGCTGCTGCAAAAGGGCGGCATCCTCGCTTTCAATACCGGCCAGAAACACAGCGTCCTGCAAATAATGGCGGTAGGTCACATAAGAGGTCTTTTCATCCTGCGTCTTTGCCGTGTGGTAGTCCACCAGCAGCTGCCCTTCCCGCTCCACGCGGACGCCGAACCGCAGCCCGGTCAGCCGGGTCAATGCTTCGCGCTCGTCCCGCCGCAGCCCCAGAGCTGCCGCCAGCAGGCCGATCACGCCGCTCTTGGTGGGTTCCCGGTTGGTCTTGCGGGTCTCAAATTTGGAGTCCGCGCCCCACGCCTGCAAAGGCGCTGCCAGCCGAAGCAACAGCGTTGCCATTACCCCACCTCATTTCCGGCAAGCGCATCCCGGACAGCCTTTTCCAGTGCGTCCAGCATAGCCTTTGCCGTCTGCGCCGGAGCCAGAACCTCCAGCCCGCTGCCCACGGTAAAGCTTTGCGCCGGGGCCTCCGCAAAGCTGCTGTACATCTGCTGCGCATACTGTGCCAGCGCCGCCTTGGAAGGCGCGGCGTAGCCCTGCGCACTGCGGGGCACGGCCTGCTCGAATGCGCCGCACAGGTTCACCGGCTGATCCTCCCGCAGGGTCACATATACCGCGTCCGGCAGAGTGCGGTTTGCAAAGGTGTTCTGCTTGCCGGTGGGCATGGAGCGGATGAACGCCTCACCAAAACTCCTCACCACTTCGGCTGCTTTTTCCGCGCCCAGATGGCGTTCAAGCTCCATCATATTGACGGCAGCATAGCGGTACAGGGTTGCAGAGTTGTACTCCACGGTGCCCAGATGGCCTGCGCCCGCGTTGTCCTCTACCTGACAGTCATCCACGGCGGTAAAGTAGTCGTATTCGTTCTGCACCGCATGGGTAGAAATGCTGTGGGCCACCTGTGCGGCGGCATCAAAGTTCAGGGAGGGGTCATCCGCCACCATCCGGCCAAACAAGGCAATGTCTGCCGAGGGGGCTGTGCTCAGTGCTTTCTTGTACTCTTTTTTGTCTGCACACTCTTCCACGGCCAGCTGTGCCAGCGCCTTGATCTGTGCCTGGCTGATGAAGAACAGGGCCTTGGTGCCTTTCTCATCGTTCTTGATGCCTGCATTGTCCAGCGTCTTCTTGGCCAGCTTGGCGGCATCTTTTTCCGGGGCAAGGGCGGCGATCTCCTTTTCCACCAGCTCCGTCACCTTTTTGGTGCGCTTGCCCACATCCTCTTCGTCCAGCAGACTTTCCTCTACAAAGGCCTGCCGCATGGCGTGCTTCCACGCCTGAGAGGAGACCCGGGCGCGGGTCACGCCGCCGTAAATGGCCGTTTTGACCGCCGAAGAAATTACCGAGATCAGCCA
>OQWI01000380.1_pt1 | contig 20333 bp, 14 predicted proteins | sample 1691551 | NCBI WGS metagenome assembly OQWI01 (sample SAMN03418259, study PRJEB22391) | human gut metagenome | biome: human-gut; feature: organic feature; material: feces | host: Homo sapiens | place: Tanzania | collected 2013-01
GCTTGCGTCAACATTATGAGCATGAGGGCCGCCATATACATATATTATAGTAGGATACTTCTTGTTGGGGTCGAAGTTGGTAGGCTTTACCATACGCCAATAGAGATCGGTCTGACCGTCAGCAGCCTTAACCGTACCACAGCTATATTCAGGCACATTGTAGCCCTTACATGGGTCTTCGGCCTTGAAATAACTCAGACGCTTGCCATTCTCTGTATTTACGATGGCAATATTACGGGGAACGGTAGGAGTTGTGTAACGATCGAATACATACTGTCCGCTTGCGCTAAGTGTGGCTGTGTGCCATCCCTTGCCGCCCTCGTCCATAAGAGTACGCTTGCCGTTGCGAGTGTCTACTACGAAGATGTTGCGCTGTATCGGGCTAAGCTCGTTTGAAGCAATCACAACACTCTTGCGCTTGGCGTTGAAGCCCAACACCTCAAGTACGACCCACTTGCCCGATGTAAGCTGCTTTATCTCGAGCGACTCTGTATTGTGTGCCATTCGGCTGCCATGCTTGCCGAGCGAGCAAAGGTAGAGATGGTTGTAGCCGTCCTTCTGGCTCTGCATGAGGAACTTGGTGTTGTCCCATGGCAAGAACATGATAGGATGCTGCGGTTCAACATATTTCTCGTCGGTCTCGCGATAGAGTTCGCCTGTTTTCTCGCCGGTAGTAGCATCATAGCTTACAAGACGGCAGTCGTTCTGGTCGCGGTTGAGTTCGAACATATAGATAGTCTTATCATCAGGACTCCATGCTATGTTTGTGAAATATCGGTCAGTTGGGTCGCCAGCCTTAAGATACACGGTATTGCCAGTCTTTGTGTCAAACACGCCTACAGTCACCTTATGTGAAGTTTCACCAGCCATTGGATACTTGTCGGGAGCAGCTTTGGCACAGCAAGTCTGAGTTTCGGGATGCTTGAAATAATCAATCTCCGGAATATCTACCTGCGGATAGTCGGTCACCATAGACTGGTCCATGCGATAGAAAGCCAGCTTTGTGCCGCTATTGCTGAAGTAAGTGCCTTTGTGAATGCCAAACTCGTCGCGATGAACGCTTTGTCCGTAAACGATCTCACGTGAACCATCCTTAGAGAGCTGCCACTCCTTTACACCAAGGCGCAAGAAGAGGTTGTTGTCACGCAGGATAGCCATAGCACCACTCTTATAGTTCATTTCAAGAACATTGTCGCCCTCGCCAATCTCGTGGCTGCTTACAAGGCTGTGCTTCTTGAAGTCGACAACATAGATCTTGCTGCCATTGCCCAACACTACTTCCGAACGGTCGGCATTAGGAAACTGGGCATTGTAGAGCGAACGTACCTTGATGTCCTTAGTGTTTGAAATCCATTGGTTGATTTCGTTTACAGAGAACAGCTTTGTCTCCTTTCCGGTCGACTTGTCTACCAGATAACACTCGGAAGCGTCTTGACGCACAAGCTGGTCGCCCCACCATGTGCAATAGCGGTTCTTGGGCACCATGTTGTGGAAGTTCTTGCCACCGAAGTTAAGGTCTTCAAGTGTGAACTCCTTCTGCTGCTGGGCACTCACAGTCAAGGAAGCAAACAGCCCGAATAACAATGTTGACAGATACTTAATCTTCATTATCAAATTTTTTTTTATTAAAACCTTTGCCACCCTTACGGTCGCTCTTAAATCCCTTGCCAAACGACTTCTCGCCATCGCGTCCACGTCCGAATGATCTGTCATCGTCGCGTCCACGTCCGAATGACTTGCCTCCACGCTTGCCAAACGACTTGTCGTCATCACGGTCGAAACGCTTGCCTCCACCACGACGGTCGTCATTGTCCTTACGACGCTCCATAGAGCGGAACTTAAACGAACGTATGTCGGCCTCAGCATTCTCTTCGTCCTCATCAAGACGCTTCTTAAACTCACGGTTCTTCTTGAAGCGATGCTTCTCGGCCATCTGGCGCTTCTCCTCTTCGGTCTTCACAACTCCACCCTCCTGACGGAATTCCTTCATTGTGCCGTCGAAGATACTATACTTGCGGAACTCACACTCCAACGAGCCGTTGAACACCGGAATTTTGATAGACGGCTTCAAGCCGATAGCCTCGAAGCACTCCTGACGATAGCTCAGCACCCAAGCCTCGTTACCCATGAAGGCGTGCTTCAGACGCTCGCCTATCATCTTGTAGGTATTGAGCAGATTTGGAGTAGAGATACGTTCGCCATAAGGCGGGTTTACTACGAGAATGCTCTTCTCGGCAGGCTTTGTGAAGTCCTTGAAGTCGGCACAATCGATAGTAATGTCGTTGGTAAGACCAGCAGCACGCACGTTAAGACGAGCTGTGTTGACTGCCTTCATGTCGATGTCGTAACCATAGATATGGTGTGTAAACTCACGTTCCTGCGAGTCGTCATTATAGATAGTATCGAAAAGCTCAGCATCGTAATCAGGCCACTTCTCGAAAGCGAACTCCTTGCGGAAGATACCAGGACTCATATTATGGGCGATAAGTGCAGCCTCTACAAGCAAAGTGCCCGAACCACACATCGGATCGATAAAGTCGGTCTCGCCACGCCAGCCTGTCATAAGGATCATACCTGCAGCAAGCACCTCGTTAAGCGGAGCCTCTACCGACTCCTGGCGATAACCGCGACGATGGAGCGACTCACCACTTGAGTCGAGCGACAGTGTAGCGTCAGCCTCTGCGATGTGGATGTTCAGACGGATGTCAGGGTTGCTGACAGAAATATTAGGACGAGTACCAGTGTTCTCGCGGAATTGGTCAACGATTGCATCCTTTACCTTGTATGTTACGAAACGTGAGTTACGAAATTCTTCTGAGTACACAACAGAATCAACAGAGAAAGTCTTTCCCTTTTCGATATACTTGCTCCAATCGATCTTCTTAACCTCTTCATAAACCTCATCAGCCGAGCGCGCCTTGAATTTAGCAATAGGCTTCAAGATACGAATTGCTGTGTGAAGTTGGAAGTTTGCACGATACATCATTTCCTTATCACCGGTAAATGACACCATACGACGACCTATCTGTACATTGTTTGCACCCAATTGGGTAAGCTCTTTTGCCAATACCGGCTCTAAGCCCATGAAGGTTTTGGCAATAAGTTCAAATTCATTCATATTTTTAATAAAAGCAATTGTTTCTTACGAAAGTTTAATCGGTACAAAATTACGAATAATAATCAAGAAACCACAATTATATAAATACAAACTTCAAAAATAAACAGCATAAAAAAGAAAAAGCGGCTCTAATTAGAGTCGCTTTTGTATTAAAGTTGAAATCTTTTCTTAAAAAAACATGCTATCAAGAGCGGCAAGCGGGGTTCGAACCCGTGACCTCTGGCTTGGGAAGCGAGTGCTCTACCAACTGAGCTATTGCCGCATACCACTCTATCACACATCAAAAACAAAGAGCCGATACCCGGACTCGAACCGGGGACCCACGCATTACGAATGCGTTGCTCTACCAACTGAGCCATATCGGCCTCTGCTTTTTGTTGAAATGCGATGCAAAGGTATTGTTTTTTTTCCTATGCTGCAAATTTATAGCGTCTTTTTTTGGTAAAAAGTATCAAGCAAGCGCTATATCAGAACTTATAACCGAGTGTAAGCAGCACCTGATGGCGGTTGTCCGTCACCTTCTTACCATCGCAGAAGTTATCGTATCCTGCGTCGTATTTCGTCTTGTCGCCACCAACGGCAGCCAAGTCCGAATAGCTCATAAACGGGAAGAATTCGCCTTCTGTGCGACTGTACTGATAAGCCAGGTCAACCGTGAACTTCTTGTATGCATAACCGATACCGGCAGTAACGCGGTCGGTAGCTTTCCAATTGGTGTAATCGGTCGTAGAGCTGTAATAGTTGCTGTACGAGTTGAGAGTTCCGTCCTTATATCCGTTCTTGTTGTACATAGGCGACACGTAGTTGTAGCCTAAGCGCAAAGCAACATTGCGTGTCGGCTTGTACTCAGCGCCAATCTTCAACGTAGAAACGCCCTTGAGCACACTCTTTATATTGTTCTTCATAGCCTCGTCGCGCGAGGTCTCCTCATAGTAGTTGCCCCAATAATCATACGAACCGCCGTCTTTTACGCGGATATCACAATAAGAATAGTCGGCATACTCGTATGTAGCGCCCAAAGCCAGATAGTTGCCTACGGTATAGCCAAGGCTGCCGCCAAAGCGCCAAGGGGTATAGAACTTATAGTCGTATCTGCCGCTTGTCGACTGGTTGCCCTTGCCGTATCCTTCTGCGAGGTTGCTGAGTAGGGTCGTTCGATTCTCAGTCTTCAAGTCGTACCAAGTCGGAGTGTGCAGATACAAGCCCACACGGAACGGCGACTCTTCAATCGGGCGGAAGATAACACCAGCCTTAACGTCGAAGCCCGAACCGCTGATAGTGCGCTCGTCGGCAATGGTGACGTCGCCGATAGCCTTCTGTGCGCTATTCACAAGATTCTCCTTATACACCGATGCTGTGCGATAGTTGACATCGTACATGCCGAATGTCAAACCCCAGTAGAAACGATCCTTAGAGTTGCCGCTGATATTCATGTTGTACTCGCCGATGTATCCGCTTGAACCGCGTCTGAAGTCGTAGCCCGTAGCGTCATAATAGGCAGCACGCGGATTGCCAGATGCGTCGAGCGCGCCGTTAGCATCGCCAAGATAATAGCCGCCCTTATAGCCATTGGCGTTCATGCCGATGAGTTCGCCGTTCTTGTCGCCAAGCAAAGCGTTGCTGTAAAGGTAGTCAAGCTGATTGTACGCAAGGTCGGGATAATTGTTGCTACCCCATTCGCTTGTCAATTCGCCGTTATGGTTCTCAAGACGAAAGAAGTCGTTGTAGTTCTTCATGCTCGAGACCTTGTTCTGCGAAGCGCCGTTGAGTCTACCTGCAGCCGTAACAATCTGGTTGAAGTTGCGACTCTTTGTGTAGCTTACGCCGAAGTTGAGATACGAATGTCTGCCCGAACGCGCCACATAGACAAAGCCTACATGGTCGAAACTTGCCTTTGTCTTGTCCTTGCCGATATCCTTAACGCCCGACAGACTGTTGAAGCCGAACGAACCGGTAACCATGCTGCGGCGGAACAGACCTACGCCTGCAGGATTGGTGTTCATGGTTGTGATATCAGCACCGAGAGCCTCCATCGCGCCACCCATACCTACATAGCGTGCCGTTCCGTTAAGATCCTTTGTCGCAAGTTGTGCGTTGTCGTATGTCTCTTGAGCCATCGCCGCAACGCCAAGCATTGCGAACGAGAAGGCTGTTAAAATCTTTTTCATTGCTGTATTATTAAATTAATAATGTGAAGAGAAAAACTATATTGTGATGGGATAGATTCCACCATTATTATCTTCTGCTGCCGAAGCCGCCACCACGACTGCCGCCGCCGAAGCCGCCTCCGCTGTGACTACCGCCACCGAATCCTCCGCCGAAGCTGCCACGATTGCCACCGAAGCTGCCTCGATTGCTGCCGAAGCCGTTGTTTCTGTTCTGCGGCTGAGCATAGTCGGGACGGCGATTGAACTGGTTGTTCTGATTGCGGTTGTTGTCGAAGCGCGAGTTGTTGCGTGTCGAGTTGCGCTGTCCGTACGTATTGCGCTGGTTGCGTGTAGTCGTGTTACGGTTGCCGAATCTTGAGCCGCTGCCGAAACCGCCCGAAGTGAAGTTGCGCGACGGGTTAGGTCTGCCGCGATATGAATAGTGAACGTACGGCACGCCCCATCCCCAGTAAGGATAGTTCCAGCCCCAGCAGTCGTAGTACCATGGATTGTACCACGGACTATACCACGAGTAGTACCACGGACTATACCACGAATTGTAGCCGTACCAGCGCCAATACCATGACGAGCGATATGGCGAATACCAGCCATAAGAACCATACCAGAACGGATCGTCCCAGTAACTATAGAGCGACGGACAATAGAAGTCGTCAAAACGCTGCATACGGCGCGAGCATACGAACTCATCGTCAGCGCTATCGAAATAGCGTGCCGAGTCTGACATCATCATTGTAGTCGAGTCGAGCGCAGAAAGGTCGTACGTACCGTCACCCTTCTCAAACTCTATCACGTCTTTGCTTTGCTTTTTCGGAACAAAGTACATGTCGTCATCATCCTGAGCCACCATCGGGAGTGACATTATCCCGACAATCGCTGCCAATAACAATCTGCGTATCATATTAGTATATATTTAAGTTCTACGTTAACAGGTCTCCGTTTAGGAGCCCTACACTTTTTCAACTACAAAATTAATGCGAATTATTATATAAGTATAGGGATTTTACCTAAAAAGCATTAGGAGTTTCCCTATTTTATGCTTTTTTTACAATGTCTGCCACTATCAGACTGACAGTTTTTGCGAGTTGTAACCGGATTGTAACATGTGTTTAAACACGGTGTAATACGTAGCGAGTAATTTTGCATCATGAAAAAACCAAAGTAAATATATAAATGGAAACAATTTATTTAGCGATTGTGGTCTTTCTGCTATGTCTGGCAGTATTCGACCTTTTTGTTGGAGTAAGTAACGACGCCGTCAACTTCCTTAACAGCGCCATCGGAGCTAAGGTGGCGAAGTTCCGCACGGTGCTCATCGTTGCTTCGGCAGGTGTGGCAATTGGCGCCGTAATGTCCTCGGGTATGATGGACGTGGCACGACACGGCATTATGCAACCTGCCAATTTCTCGTTCTACGACGTAATGACCGTCTTCCTCGCCGTAATGGTTACAGACGTTATCGTGCTCGACATGTTCAACACGCTCGGCATGCCGACCTCTACTACCGTTTCGCTCGTGTTCGAGTTGCTTGGCGGTACGTTCGTCCTTGCAGCTATCAAGATTGCAGCCGACCCGACGCTCGGCTTTGCCGACCTGCTTAACACGGACAAGGCGTTGAGCGTGATTGTCGCCATCTTTGTGAGTGTGGCTATCGCCTTCTTCTTCGGTATGATTGTGCAATGGCTCTCACGTATAGTTTTCACTTTTAATTATAAGAAACACTCGCGCTACTCTATCGCACTCTTCGGCGGTATCGCCTTCACAGCTCTCTCCTACTTCATCTTCCTTAAAGGCTTGGGCAAGAGCCGCTTCATTGCAGAGGACGTTCGTACATGGATTGACAGCAACATCTCGTTACTGTTGCTCTACACGTTCATAGGTTCAACTATCATGATGCAGGTTCTGCACATGCTGCGCGTCAACGTGTTCAAATTCGTTGTACTCATGGGTACATTCGCTCTTGCTATGGCTTTCGCCGGCAACGACCTTGTGAACTTCATCGGTGTGCCTCTCGCCGGCATGGACTCGTTCCGCGACTATTTGGCTAATAGCAACGGCCTTGACGCAAGAGACTATATGATGACTTCGCTCATGGAGTCGGCACAGACACCTCCGTTCTTCCTGCTTGCAGCCGGCGTTATCATGATTGTGGCTATGGCTACATCTAAGAAGGCGCGCAACGTGATAAAGACCAGCGTCGATCTTAGCCGTCAGGACGAAGGCGACGAGATGTTCGGTTCGAGCCGTGCGGCACGCAGCATCGTCCGCGTCACTCAGGACGGCAATAGCAGGGTAATGCAGTACATGCCGAAGTCTGTGTCGCGCTGGATTGACAGCCGCTTCAACAAGCAGGAGGCGGAGCTTAACGACGGAGCCGCATTCGACGTAGTGCGTGCAGCCATCAACCTCGTGCTCGCATCTATGCTCATCACTATCGGTACCAACTACAAGTTGCCGCTTTCTACAACATACGTAACGTTCATGGTAGCCATGGGTTCTTCACTCGCCGACCGCGCTTGGAGCCGCGAGAGTGCCGTATTCCGTGTGACTGGTGTAATCAGCGTAATCGGCGGTTGGTTCATCACCGCAGCCGTAGCCTTCGGAGCCTGCGCCCTTGTCTGCCTGATAATGTTCTACGGCGGCATACTCGCCAAGATTCTGTTCATGGTGCTCGTAGTTGTGCTGCTCATCAAGAGCAACCGCAAGTATGCAAGCAAGGAGAAAGAGGGCGAGAAGGAGGATGTGTTCCGCCTGATGATGCGTACCCGCGACCCGGAGATTGTGCTCGACCTGCTCATGAAGCACGTATCGCGCACACAGAGTTTCATGACACGCTTCGCCATCGACGAGTTCAACAATATTATAGACGGTTTGGAGAACGAGCGCACACGCACTCTACGCAAGGTGAACAACGAACTTAGAAAAGAGAAGGAGATGTTGAAGAAGTTCCGCCGCCAGGAGTTGCTCGCCTTGAAGCGAGTTCCTACGGATATCGCGATAGAGCGCAACACATGGTTCCACCTTGGCATCAACTCTTCTGAGCAGTACATCTACTGCCTGCGCCGTATCCTCGACCCTATTAAGGAGCATGTGGACAACAACTTCAACCCTGTTCCGCAGCTATACATCGACGAGTTCCGCCCGCTACGCGCCACTATCAACGACCTTATGCAGCAGACCGAAACACAGATCTCTACCTGCCGCTTCGAGCACTATCGCGATACGCTCGCTTTGGCAGACAAGTGCAAGGACGAACTCTCAGTAGTGCGTAAGCGTCACATCGACCGCATCACGGAGATGAAGGACAACAACCTGCTGCAGATATCGCTCGTATACCTCAATCTCCTGCAGGAGAGCCAGCAGCTGCTCAGTAACATGCGCCACCAGCTGAGAGCAGCCAAGAAATTCATGGAGAACTAAACTCAACTTCCATAGTAACAGATCAATTGAAAAGACCCTGCCAAACGCTATTGGCAGGGTCTTTCGCATTAATATACCACAAAGTTGTTTCACATCGTTGCAATAAGCATAATTACCGCAAACTGGTAACATCATTACCCGACTTCTGTAACATTGTTTTCGCACTTCGGTAACAACGTTACCAGTCCGTGGTAACAACCGTTCTTTTGTATGTCTGTATTATTTAGTCATAGGTCTTAACTATTAAAACCACACGACTACGCAAGTTCGAACACGCCTGTGGGCTGTTTGCGTCTAAGCACATCAAGCTTCACCTCGTCGCCTACCTTAATGCCTGCGTCCAAGAGTGCCTGCTCTACCGATTTGCGTGCCAGTTCGGGATGATTATTCTCCTCGCTTAGATGGCAGAGCCAGATGTGCTTGAGGCGTTCTGTATAGTTCTCAACGAGCGTAGCGCCGCATTGCGGGTTGCTCAGGTGTCCAGTGCCACATCTGATTCGGTCCTGCAGATAGCGCGGATAGGGTCCGTTCTGCAACATCTGAGGGTCGTAGTTTGCCTCTATCACGAGATAGTCGGTATTCTTTATTATCTGCTTCATCTCTTCGGTGATATGACCTACGTCGGTGAGAAGCGTGAAGACAACGCCTTCGTGCTCAATAGAGTAGCCAACGTTGTCAGAACTATCGTGCGGCACGCCAAACGGCGTTATGCGGAATCCGCTTGTCTCAAACGGCTCGCCCTTCACTACATAATGACGGTTTGCCTGCGCAAGTTTCATCTTCATGCAGTAGTTGCGGTCCATGCCCGAGTGTACAAGATGCGTAGCATAAACCGGCAGGTCGAGCTTCTTGCTAAGGCTGCCTACCGACTTGATATGGTCGGCATGGTCGTGCGTAACAAGAATCGAACTGAATCCGCCGAGCATGTGCAGCCCGTAATCGCCGAAATTTTTCTTGAGACTTCGTGTTCCTACACCTACATCTATAAGGAGTCCGTCGTTGTCGGTATATAAATAGTAGCAGTTGCCGCAGCTTCCGCTACCGAATGATATAAATTTGAACATTGCTATATTATAATGTGATGAGAGTTATGTAGGGGTTTTCCATTACAAAGTTATCAAAAATATTGGTTTCGCACAAAACTTTAACTACATTTTGCCTAAACAAACAAAAATCAGTAACTTTGCATATTTTAAATGCAGAATTAAAAAACAGCAAACAGATAATGAATACGAGCAAAGGCATTCATACGCACAAACGGACGGCTCTCGCGGGTCTTCTCGCAGGTGTTCTGCTTACGGCTTCGTGCTCTTACCGCAAGGAGAAAGACATCGAGCAGAGTGTAGTTGGCTTCGCGCAGAACTACTTCAACCTGCGCTATAAGAAAGCTCTCGATGCGTGTACGCCCGAATCGGAAAAGTGGATACGCTTCAAGGCTACCAACATCACGCAGGAGGATGTCGATGTATACAACTCCAAGAGCGACACAGCCGAATGCGACGTCGAGTCGATTGATTTGGATGACGACAAGGCAACGGCAATAGTGGAAGTGCGCAATTTCCTCAACTGCGACTCGATTGGCAAGCCAGCCACTATCTGTCCAAACGCCAAGTTTAGATTCGAGCTGAAGAAGCAGGGCGAGAAGTGGATGGTAGACGTGCAAAGCCCGATAACAACATGTATTTAAACAAAAGAAGAAGATGATTTCAATAGAACAACTGTCAGTAGAGTTTGGAGTTAAGCCGCTGTTCCGCAACGTAAGTTTCGTAGTGAACGACCGCGACCGTATAGCGCTTGTGGGCAAGAACGGCGCCGGCAAATCGACTATGCTGAAGATTATATGCGGGCTGCAGAAGCCTACTGAAGGCAATGTGGCTATACCGACAGACACCACTATCGGCTATCTGCCGCAGGTGATGGTGTTGCAGGATAACACGACCGTAAAGGAGGAGGCGCGCAAAGCGTTCGCCGACACGGCTAAGCTGAAGGCACAGATAGAGGAACTCAACCTACAGATGACCGAGCGCACCGACTACGAGAGCCCCGAGTATGCCGAACTGGTGGAGAAATTCACGCAGAAGCACGACCACTACATGATGATGGGTGGCGACAACTACGAGGCAGAGATAGAGCGCACGCTCACCGGTCTGGGCTTCACACGCAACGACTTCGACCGCCCTACAAAAGAGTTCAGCGGTGGCTGGCGTATGCGTATCGAGCTGGCAAAGATTCTGCTGCGACGCCCCGACGTACTGCTGCTCGACGAGCCTACCAACCACCTCGACATCGAGAGTATCGGTTGGCTCGAACGATTCCTGCAGCAGAGCGCAAAAGCCGTTGTTCTTGTGAGCCACGACCGAGCATTCATCAACAACGTCACTAACCGCACCATAGAGATATCGTGCGGACAGGTGAACGACTACAAGGTGAAGTACGACGAGTACGTAAAACTGCGTGCCGAACGCCACGAACAGCAGTTGCGCGCTTACGAGAACCAGCAGAAAGAAATAGCTGATATAAAGGACTTTATAGAGCGCTTCAGATACAAACCGACGAAGGCCGTTCAGGTGCAGAGCCGCATAAAGCAGTTGGAGAAGATTGTGCCTATCGAGGTGGACGAAGTGGACAACGCAACGATGCATCTGAAGTTCCCGCCGTGTCTTCGCTCGGGCGACTACCCCATCATCTGCGAGGACGTGCGCAAGGACTACGGCGAGCATACCGTGTTCAAGGATGTGAACCTCACCATAAAGCGTGGCGAGAAAGTGGCGTTCGTGGGCAAGAACGGCGAGGGTAAGTCAACTCTCGTGAAGTGCATCATGGGCGAGATTCCGTTCGCGGGCAATCTGAAGGTGGGTCACAACGTGCAGATTGGCTACTTCGCACAGAACCAGGCGCAACTGCTCGACGGCGAGATAAGCGTGTTCGACACTATCGACCGCGTGGCAAAGGGCGAAATCCGTCTGAAGATAAAGAACATTCTCGGAGCGTTCATGTTCGGAGGCGAGGCTATCGACAAGAAGGTGAAGGTATTGTCGGGCGGCGAGCGTAGCCGTCTGGCTATGATAAAGTTGCTGCTTGAGCCGGTGAACCTGCTCATCCTCGACGAGCCTACCAACCACTTGGACATGGCATCGAAGGAAGTGCTGAAGGAGGCTATCAACGCCTTCGACGGAACGGCTATCATCGTCAGTCACGACCGCGAGTTCCTCGACGGTCTGGTTTCGAAGGTGTACGAGTTCGGCGGAGGCGCCGTGCGAGAGCATCTCGGCGGCATATACGACTATCTGCGATCTCGCGACATAAACAGTCTGAACGAACTTGGCGCCATGAGTTCGCAGTCGACAGCACCCACGCAGACCACATCTGCACAGCAGAACGACGACGTGACGGCAAGTGCGGGCAAGATAAGCTACGCCGAGCACAAGGAGCAGCAGAAGAAGATACGCCGTGTAGAGAAACTCATCAAGGAGTCGGAGACGAAGATTGAGGCGATGGAGAACCGCATCTCTGAGATAGACGCCCTGCTCTGCCAGCCCGAGAACGCCACAGACATGACTCTCATAAACGAGTATACGGCTATAAAGTCGAGAATGGACGAGGAGGAAGAGCGTTGGACTGAGCTCTGCGAAGAACTCGAAGCACTTAAATAATCGCGTCCGTACGCAATTAATACGTTTAAACGCCACATTGTTACAAAGAAAATTCGTAACTTTGCGGTTGCTATCATCAATGGCAGTAAAATAACAGAACGAAGATGTTAATAGATTATCAAAAAGCAAATGTCTATCAGGCAGACGACAGCGTGCTCAACGACGTTAACTTTCAAGTTGACGCCGACCAGTTTGTGTACGTAATAGGCAAAGTGGGTTCGGGCAAGTCGTCGCTCCTGAAAACAATATACTGTGAAGTGGATTTCGACAAGGACGACGCCGAGAAGGCAGAGGTCTTGGGTCGCAATCTGCTTAACATAAAGCGCCGTGAGATACCGGCGTTGCGTCGCGAGATGGGCATTATCTTCCAGGACTTCCAGTTGCTGCACGACCGCAACGTGTACCGCAACCTCGAGTTTGTGCTGCACTCTACGGGTTGGAAATCGTCGAAGCAGATTGCAGAACGCATAGAGCAGGTGCTCGAAGCCGTAGGTATGCAGGACATGAAGCTGCGCCTGCCGCACGAGCTGTCGGGTGGCGAACAGCAACGCATAGCCATTGCACGCGCCTTGCTCAACAGTCCGAAGATTATCATCGCCGACGAGCCTACCGGAAACCTCGACCCTGAGACAGCGGAGAAGATTGTAGGTCTGCTCTACGAAATCAGCCATACGGGCACAGCCGTCGTATTCTCTACACACAACCACGGACTCATCGAGAAGTTCCCGGGACGCGTGTTCGAGTGCGAGGACTGCAAGCTGCACGAAGTGACTGACAGATATAACAAGTAAAAGTACAAGTAAAAACAAAATAATAAAACATTAATGAAAGTAATGAAATTTGGAGGAACCTCTGTAGGTACTCCGGAACGCATGAAATCCGTTGCGACAATGGTCTCTGAGTCAGGAGAGCAAGTGTTTGTTGTGTTGTCTGCAATGTCAGGAACAACAAACTCACTCTTGGAGATCTCTAACTATCTCTACAAGAAGAACTCCGACGGAGCTAACGATGTAATCAACAATCTTGAGCAGAAATATATGCAGCACATAGAGGAACTCTACTCTACCGACGAATATAAGCAGCGCACACGCGAGTTCCTTGCATCTGAATTCAACTATCTCCGTTCGTTCACAAAAGACCTTTTCACAAGTTTCGAAGAGAAGAACATCGTAGCGCAGGGTGAGATTATCAGCACCAATATGGTTACAAACTTCCTGCAGGAGCAGGGCGTGAAGGTATGCTTGCTGTCGGCTTTCGACTTCATGCGTACAGACAAGAACGCAGAACCCGACACCCACTACATCAAGGAGAAGTTGGCTGCGTTAATGAAAGAGAACGAGGGCTATCAGATATATATCACGCAGGGATTCATCTGCCGCAATGCTTACGGCGAGGTTGACAACCTGCTGCGCGGCGGTAGCGACTTTACGGCTTCGCTCATCGGAGCGGCTCTGCCTGCCGAGGAGATTCAGATATGGACCGATATCGACGGTATGCACAACAACGACCCGCGCGTGGTCGAGAAGACCGAGGCTATACGCCAGCTCAACTTCGAGGAAGCTGCCGAGCTTGCTTATTTCGGCGCAAAGATTCTGCACCCTACTTGCGTGCAGCCGGCTAAGTTCGCTGGCATACCCGTGCGTCTGAAGAATACTCTCGACCCGAAGGCCGAGGGCACTATCATCGACAACGTGCTGCTCAAAGGCAAAATTAAGGCTGTAGCTGCGAAGGATAACATAACGGCTATCAAGATCAAGTCGTCGCGCATGCTCTTTGCTACGGGTTTCCTCCGCAAGGTGTTCGAGATTTTCGAGTGCTACCAGACTCCTATCGACATGATTACGACGAGCGAGGTGGGCGTTTCGATGAGTATCGACAACACGTCTCATCTCAACGAGATTGTAGATGAGCTGAAGAAGTACGGCACAGTAACCGTCGACTCGGACATGTGCATCGTATGCGTTGTGGGCGACCTCGACTGGAACAACCTCGGCTTCGAAAGCATTGTCTTGGACGCTATGAAGAATATCCCCGTGCGTATGATTTCGTATGGCGGAAGCAACTATAACATCTCGTTCCTCATCAGAGAGTCTGACAAGGTGCGTGCGTTGCAAAGCCTCTCGGACGTGCTCTTCAACCATAAGTAAAAGAAAGACTGCACGTCAAAGAACAAGATTGTAGGAGTTAACGGAGATAATGGCGTAGCCACGAAGTTAACTCCTTATATCATTTATAATAATAACCATTTAAATACACAAAGAATGTTTTCGGTTGACAAATTAAATAGGATAGCAACACCCTACTATTATTATGATACGCAGTTGCTGCGTGATACATTAGAGGTTATAAAAAAGGAATGTGAGAAGCATGACAATTTTCACGTTCATTATGCTGTAAAAGCAAATGCCAACCCGAAGATATTGCGTATAATAAGCCAGTATGGCTTTGGTGCCGACTGCGTGAGTGGCGGCGAAATAAAGGCGGCTATCGAGGCAGGCTTTCCTGCTGACAAGGTGGTGTATGCCGGCGTAGGCAAGAGCGACTGGGAGATTAACCTCGGACTGGAGAAAGGCATCGCCTGCTTCAACGTGGAGTCGATTGCCGAACTGGAGGTGATAGAGGAGCTGGCTGTTGCTGCGGGCAAGACCGCCAATGTAGCCTTTCGCATCAACCCGAATATTGGCGCTCATACTCATGCAAACATCACAACCGGACTCGCCGAGAACAAGTTCGGCATCGCCATGCAGGACATGGAGAAAGTGATAGAACGTGCCGACGCAATGAAGAATATTAACGTTGTAGGTCTGCACTTTCATATTGGTTCTCAGATACTTGACATGGGCGACTTCGAGGCTTTATGCAACCGCATCAACGAGTTGCAGGCTAAGCTCGAAAAGCAGAACATACGTGTACAGAGCATCAACGTGGGTGGCGGACTCGGCGTTAGCTACGACTCGCCCGATCGTCAGCCTATTCCCGACTTCAAAAACTACTTCCGCACATACACCACTCATCTACGTCTGCGCGAAGGACAGCAGCTGCACTTCGAGTTGGGACGTTCTATCGTGGCTCAATGCGGATCGCTCATCTCTCGTGTGCTCTACGTTAAGCAGGGCACGCACAAGCAGTTCGCCATTCTCGATGCAGGCATGACCGACCTAATACGTCCGGCTCTCTATCAGGCGCTGCACAAGATTCAGAACCTCACGAGCGAGGAGCCGGCAGAGACCTACGACGTCGTGGGACCAATCTGCGAGTCGAGCGACGTCTTCGCTAAGGCAATAGACCTTAACAAGTGTCATCGTGGCGATCTCATCGCTATTCGCTCAGCAGGCGCATACGGTGAGATTATGGCAAGTTCGTACAACTGCCGAAAACTGCCGAAAGGCTACATTACAGAAGATTTGTAAATCATCACAGAAATGTTAATCGACAATATAACAATCATAATATGTATCGTAGTTCTGCTGCTGACCGTCGTGTCGGTAGTGGCTAATCCTTTCTTCCGTTCGGTTAAGAGCAACAGAAGCTACAAGGAAGAAGGTTGCGAACTGCCACCCATTACCGTCGTTGTGCTTTCGCAGAACGATGTGGAAGCTCTCGACAAGCATCTGCCTCTCTTGTTCGAACAGGACTATGCTCCGGGTTTCGAAGTTATCGTTGTAGGCGAAAAGGGAGACCTCGACCTTGAGGCTGTGCTCGGCAAGTATGCCGACCACAAGAACCTGTACACAACGTACATTCCCAAGCGTTCGCTCTTCATGAGCAAACCCAAACTCTCGGCTTCGCTCGGCATAAAGGCGGCTCACAACGAGTGGATTGTTATGCTCAACGCTTCGTGCGCTCCTGCTTCCGACAAGTGGCTGCAAAGCATCGCCCGCAATATCGACGACAACACCAATCTCGTTGTCGGCTACTCCAACTATAAGGACGACGTGAAGCCCTACCGCCGTTTCATACGTCTGCGCGAGGCGTGCTACTATCTTCGCTCGGCAGCTTGCGGCATGGCGTATCGCTCTACTGGAGCGAACATAGCGTTCAAGCGTTCGGAGTTCATCGGCAAGGACGGCTATCGTGGCAACCTGCAGCATGTGTATGGCGAGTACGACTTCATCATCAACAAGTTTGCTGAGACTGGCTCTGCCGCCATCTCTCTTGACCCCGATTCGTTCCTCCATCAGGAATGTCGCACGAAAAAGACATGGACCGAGTTCTGCATCGCAAACAGTCATGTAGGCAGCCATCTCGAGCGCAAGTCGAGAATGCGCCTGACATACGCATTCGACGTTCTGCTTATGTATCTCAACTATGCAGCGTTGATAGCAGCCGGAGTGTATAGCGGACTAACGGGCAGATGGTTAACCTTAGTTATTGCTGTCGTCTGCATCACGTTTACATTAGCTCTGCGTATCATTTTGGTCAAAAAGAAGTGCCGTTTGTTCGGCGAGCGTATCTCGGCATGGGCAATACCGTTCTACGAACTCTCGCTCGTGTGGTTCGACATGCTCACGAAGTTGCGCTATATGCGAGCTGACAAACACGATTTTTCTACACATAAGATATGAGAATCAAGTTTATAAGTCTTGTCAAAAGTTCGGCGACACCCTTGAACAAGGACTTGCTGAGCACTATCTCTGAAAGCATCAGCGCTTTCGGAGATGTGGAAGTTGTGGACACAGCGCCCGACCTTGTGCATATCTGCGGCAAATGGTCGTCTGCTTCGGCTACGACTATCAAGCATTACACGAACAAGGGTGTGCCTGTGGTCTTCACCTCCGCAAACGGTTTGACAGAACAGCTCACCACCCTATCGTGCATGCTTGCTCCTACCGTCTTCCATTGTTGCGGTCCGGCGGAAGCTCGACTTATAAAAAAGATTTCTCCTAAAGCTTCTATCGAAGTCATAGCCAACGAGAAGTTCACGTCTACGACCGACACGACAACTATGCTTCGACTATTCAACGAACTGTATGTAAAGACATACAACGAACACGAAGCGTGTGTAAAAGAGGCTATACAGCAAAAACTCAAGGGCGTTTCAGACGAAACCATCAAGGATATAATTGCACTTCTGTTGTATCTACAATACGCTTACAAGCGCGAGACGATACGTCAAACGCTGCTCGATTCTCTTTCAGACACGCTTATAAACAGCGATTACGACGAAGGCGCAATGCATAAGACATTAAGCGATATGCGGCTATTGTCGTTCGCCGCTTCTTCAATGGCGCTTCTTGAGGAGAAATCGCATCTTACGGAGGGTTTCATGCCTATCGCTTCTTCTGCCGATAAACAGATGAAGCATATGACGAAGTATATCATCTAAATCGTACCCCACAAAACAAACACTACGATATGAGAAAAGACCATAAATTCACAGCTAATGATATAAAATACCTGCAGTTGCTTGCCCAGTCGTTCCCGAACATTTCGGAGGCAAGCACGGAGATAATTAATCTGCAGGCCATTCTAAATCTGCCTAAAGGCACGGAGCATTTCGTTGCAGACATTCATGGTGAATACGAGGCGTTCCTGCATATTCTGAAGAACGCTTCGGGCAATATCCAGCGAAAAGTGAATGAGCTTTTCGGCAATCTCATGCGCGAATCGGACAAACGCGAACTCTGCACATTAATATATTATCCCGACCAGAAGCTTGAACTAATAAAGGCTTCTGAGGAGAATCTCGACGATTGGTATCACATCACCATACACAACCTGGTGGCTGTATGCCGTTTGGTTTCGAGCAAATACACCCATTCGAAAGTGCGCAAGGCTCTACCGAGCGACTTCTCTTATATTATTCAGGAGTTGCTGCACGAGCGTACCGATGACGCAAATAAGGCCGACTATGTAAACGTGATTATAGACACAATCATATCAACGGGTCGTGCCGATGATTTCATCATAGCCATATCTAACGTCATACAGCGCCTTTCTATCGACCAACTACATATCCTCGGCGACATCTTCGACCGCGGACCTGGTGCACACATCATCCTCGACACGCTCTCGCGCTACCACTCTTGGGACATACAATGGGGCAACCACGATGTGCTATGGATGGGAGCTATGGCTGGCAACCGCGCATGCCAATGCAATGTTATACGTCTTTCGCTGCGCTATGCCAACATGACAACGCTTGAAGAAGGTTACGGCATCAACCTCATGCCGCTTGCCACGTTCGCTATGGACACCTATGGCAACGATCCTTGCGAGGAGTTCATCCCGAAAATTTCGTCTGCCGACTCTGCGCGGGTCGACGAGAAGTCGAAACGTCTTGCTGCCCTCATGCACAAGGCTATAACCGTGCTGCAGTTCAAGGAAGAGGCTGCCATCATAAAACGCCACGCCAAGTGGAAGATGGCAGACCGCCTCATGCTCAACTTCATCGACTACGAGAAGGGTACCATTACTCTCAATGGTAAGGAATATCCGCTAAAGAGCAACTCTTTCCCGACAATCGACCCAGAGCATCCGAACCGACTCACGCCTGAGGAAAAACAACTCATGGATAAGATTAACCACTCATTCCAGGTGAGTGAGAAGCTGCATAAGCACATACGTCTGCTCCTGCAGCACGGTTGCATGTATGCGGTATACAACAACAACCTACTCTTCCATGCGTCAATACCTCTCGACGAGGATGGAAAGCTGAAGGAAGTAGAAATAATTCCGGGCACAAAGTGCTCGGGCAAGGACTTAATGTACAATATAGGGATGCTCATACGCTCGGCTTTCCAAAGCGATTCTACGCCAGAGGAACGCAACTACGCCATTGACTACTTCCTCTATCTTTGGTGCGGTCCGGATAGTCCGCTCTTCGACAAATCGAAAATGGCAACATTTGAACGCTACTTCATCGAAGACAAGGAGACACATGTAGAAGAAAAAGGCAACTACTTCAAGCTACGCGATAACGAACAAATCGTTGACACTATAATGGACGCTTTCGATGTTGTAGGCGAGAACCGACATATCATCAACGGACATGTGCCGGTACACGTATGCAATGGCGAGAACCCTATTAAGGCGAACGGAAAACTGATGGTTATCGACGGCGGATTCTCTCAGCCCTACCACAAGGAAACCGGCATTGCGGGCTACACGCTGGTGTATTCCAGCCGCACCATGTCCCTGCGCACCCATCAGCCCTTTGAAAGCGCCGAAAAGGCGGTGCGGGAGAACTTGGACATCCTGTCTCAGAAGAACATTCTGGAGACTGAAAATCATCGCATCCTCGTGGAAGATACAGACGAGGGCGAGGTGCTGCGGGAGCGCGTGCATGACCTTAAGCAATTGGTAACGGCCTATCAACTGGGCTGGATCCCGGAAGCGCGGTGCGAGGATCACGTTTGGTGATATCGCCAAAGGGTAAAATCTGGGTCATCTTTGGTCAAAATTGATGAAAAACCCAATAAAATTTTGGAATATCCGTGCTGAATCTGGGCAAAACAGAAAATAATGAAACATATACAAATCGGGCTTTGCTTTTTTGTGGAAGTAGTGTATAATAGGATAGTTATAAATCCGCCCCGGTGTTGGTGAATCTGTACACCCCGGCGGTACAAGTAACGAAATGGAATGCTTTCAGTAGCCTTAACAGGCCTGTGGCACAGGCCTTTGACAAGGAGATCATAAAAGTGGAGAAATTTGTTATTACCGGCGGCAAGCCCCTGCACGGAGAAGTGACCATTTCCGGCGCAAAAAATGCGGCTGTGGGTGTTCTGCCTGCTACCATTCTGGCAGCGGATGTCTGCGTGATCGAAAACCTGCCCGATATCAGCGATGTGTCGGTCAGCCTCAAGATCCTGAGCACCCTTGGTGCACAGGTGAAGATGCTCAACCGCAACACCTACCAGATCGATACACGGCATCTGGTCACCACTAACGTCCCGGACGATCTGTCCCGTCAGATGCGCGCCAGCTACTACTTCCTCGGCGCGCTGCTCTCCCGCTTTGGCAAGGCACAGGTGG
>OQWI01000382.1_pt1 | contig 20305 bp, 13 predicted proteins | sample 1691551 | NCBI WGS metagenome assembly OQWI01 (sample SAMN03418259, study PRJEB22391) | human gut metagenome | biome: human-gut; feature: organic feature; material: feces | host: Homo sapiens | place: Tanzania | collected 2013-01
ACCACAAAGTACACCGCAATCTCCGGCTTGGCCGGGTGGTCTGTTGCCCTTTGGCGGGTGGGCAATTATAATAGAAAAAGAGCGGCTTCCTGTGCAGAGCGAAAGGTTTTTTTGTGTTGCGCCGATTTATAGTCGCTGCGCGATGGCGATAAGCCGACAGCGGCAACATGCCGTTTCCCGTTACGACCCTTGCCGTGAAAATGCGTTTGGAGCGCTCCGCAGAGCGCGACAAACGCGAATATATAAAATAGTATTTCCGCTGATATTGCCAAAGCGAACGCGTCGGCAATTTCCCGGCCAAAGGCCGCATCCTGCACCGTGACCCGCAGGCGGGTAAAGCAGTTATCCACCGTGCAGATGTTCTCCCGCCCGCCGAGGGCGGCGATGAGCTTTTCCACCCCGGCATCGTCCAGCAGTGCCGCTTCCGGCCGGACAGGCTCCTCCGGGCGTCGGCCCGGCGTGGGCAGGTCCAGCGCTTTGATGAGCGCCGTGAAGACCACAAAGTACACCGCAATCTCCGCAAAGCCCAGCAGATACAGCACCTTCTGGCGGCAGGGCAGCTCGCCCAGAGAGAGCTGCAGCGAGATGCCAAGAGCACTCATGCCAGCTGTCAGGAGCAAAAGCAGCGGCTTAGCCCCGACTGCGAAAGCCCAGACCAGAGCTGCAGAGAACAACCAGGGGACGCAGCACAGGGCGGCGGCTTCCGGTTGGGCTACAATGGTCAGGCAGAACATGCCATGAACTAGAAGAATGCTCAGGATCAGCCGGAGCAGATTCCGGGGCACGGCCAGCCGCAGCAGTGCGCGGGTCATGCAGGTCGGCAGGTAATTGAGCATAAGCCCCTCCTTTTGGCTCAGTGTGCAAAGCGATGTGCGTTCTGCGGCTGATTTTCCGCAGTATTGTCCGGGTCGAAAGCACAACTGTCTAGGATCACGGCATCGTTCTCTGCGGGCTTGGCTTTCTGAGCGTTGTATGCGAAAACAAGGCCTTCGCTTGCAAGAAAGAAGATCCGGCGGGCACCTTTTTCGTCCGCTTTTACAACATCGTCCAAAGGCACATCGTCTACGACCTGGTGCCCGTTATAGTGGGAGGCGTTATAGTTTTGTTCGTTCGTCTCGAGATAGAGCTTCTTGTCAAAACCCATGTAGACTTTGAGCGGTGAGGCATGACTGACCGTCTTTACGGTCGGGGTATCGGCCAGCCAAACGGACTCGAATGCATCGGCAGACGGCTTGCCGTGAGGTGGAAGAATCTCAGCAAACTGTCCAGGCTCCTTGGGCAGATGCAGTCCTGTCTTGGCACGGATCTTCTTGCCTGCGGCGTCAACCTGATAAACGTACAGATCAACAGGAACTTCGGTATGCGGTGCTGCCACGGTACGGATGTTCCAGAAAGGCTGACGGACACTCTTATGATTCTGAGCCGGCTCAGCTGGGTGGGTGACCGGGTGGGTCAGACGATACACCACAGAGCGAGCCATGGCATTGCGGGGGGCAAGAGCTACCACGATCAGGCAGAGGCCAAGCACCAGCAGAATCACGAGGACAGTAGTTTCGTTCAACATATAAATCGCTCCTTTTTTGCTCTGGCAGGGGGCACGGCGCCCCCTCATGTTCCCATTGTAATGCTTTCTATAAAGACTTCCCCAAAAACATTTATGCTGCATGGGTCTGCTCAGCATCTGTAAAAGTGAGCATCCGCTCAGAGCTGTGCCGACGGATGTTTGCCGCTGCCGCCGCGGCAGCAGTAGCAGACAGATCCAAAGCCACAGCCAGCAGAATGGAGACCCATGCCGGAAAGCTTGCGCTCAAGCCGGCATTCATGGGGTTTGCCACCACAAAAAACTTGGAAAGCAGAGTCTGACTGGACAGATATTTTGTGGTAGTGGTGTCGATTTTGGCCAACAGATCAGCTTTGCCGTCCAGCGGCGAGGCGGCAAGTTCTGCCCGCAGACCGTTGAAAACACTGTTGTAAATGGTTCTGATCTGCTGCCAGGCTTCTTCTTCGTCCGGGAGCGCAGAGGCTTGTGCAATCTGCTGCGCCAGATGGGGCTGCTGGGCAGTGCGGTCGTTGATGGAGGTGCTGAGGCTGAGAAGCTGAACATACTCGACCGCATTGCTGCGCAGTTCGCTCAGGTTTGCGTAGTCTACGCTCAGCCCGGCGCGCAGCGCTGCGGCAATGAGATCGTCGCAGGAAGCCGTGATAAGGTCAGAGTCCTCCGTCTGCTGCATCATCTGAGAACGTAGGGTCGAAATGCTCTCGCGGATGACGGCGGTATCCGTGGAATCGTGGCTGGTCAGAGAAATCTGCAGTGCTGCAAGATCGGTGTGGATATCAGCATAGAGGCGGCGGTGACTGGCGGTGCGCCCGCGTACAGCGTCCAGGTTGGCAATGGCAGAGGAAATTGTCTGCTCGGCAGCGTCCTGCTGCCCCTGTTCGATAAGATCAAGGACGGAGATAAGGGTACGGAAATTGCCATCACCCATATAGTCAGCCGGGTAGCTGTCGGACTGCTGTTCGTAGTGTGCAAGGATCGCGTCCCTGTCAACTACAGACTGACTGCTGTCGGCATCCGGTACAGCATCCAGCTCCTCTGCAATGGCGTCAAGCTGCCCGAATACGCTGCTGCGGACATTTTTCATCTGGCCGCTCAGCTTTTGCTGAATGTCGGGCAGCAGCTCTACGGAGTAAACAGAGTTCAGTGTAAACTGCGCAAGGGAGGAAAATACGGGCGTCGTATATGCCACATCCGTAAACTGGACACTGCTTAGAAATACCGATATTACGAGAGCTGCAACAAAACCGGCGCTCTTCTTCCGGCCTGCATGGGCTGCTTCTGTCATCTGTACGACAAAAGAGGCTGTCAGAGCCAGCACAATGTGCCCCGGGAAAAAGACCGAGAGCATGCCTGTACCTGTGCTCCACCAGGAGAGGGCGCTGGCAACAAAAAAGATAACAGAGAATACGGCGGCACTGCTTTTTTCACGCCATCCGGCACGGCGGGTAAACGTATTCATTTCCTGATTCCACATCATAACAATCCTCCTTTTAAGTTAAGCAAAACGGCGTGTCTGGGCTTCGTCTGGTTCAGCGGATACAGTCTGCTCTTCCCAAGCAAGCTCATCCATATCTTTCTGCAGATCAATGCTGGCCTGAAGCGGCTCAGCCGGGGTGGCGTTCTGGGAATTTTGGGGCGCAAATTCTTCGGCAGGGTCTTCGTGCGTCAGATCAAAAAGCCAGAAGAACGCTTCCAGCGTATCTGCTGCCTGCAGGATGAGCTGCCGGAAAAAGCCACGGCGGCATAGTTCAGCCAGCAGCCAGACCAGCAGTACTGCACCGGCTGCCGTAGCAGTTAGAAGGAAGCCCCCCTTGGCCGTTTGTGCAGCCTGCGGCAGTAGCTGCGGGTAATCGTGTATAAACGTGAGAAGGCTGAGAAAAAAGCCGGGTTTGTTTTGATACAGCAGCACACCTGCCGCACCAAGCAGAAGAAGCCCGGTAAAGCCAAGCAGACCATTTCCATGAGAATTGTGGTTGAACATCTATTTTCCTCCTTTGGACATACTTCCCGTGGTGTCTGATGCTATTATCGCAAAATTTCTGGAAACTGCCGTAAATCCATTCTCAGGGGAATATCCAGACCAGAAGTACAAAGGACGCAATCTCCAGCAGCCATGAAAAGAACGGGGCAAAACGTACTGCAGTCAGAACACAGAAGGCAAGCTTTCCCTCTGCTCCGCGGCAGAGGATGCGTCTTCGCAGGCGGGGAGCCGCCAGGATTTTTCGCGCCAGATAGTCAATGTCTCCGGTGCCAAGCAGTGCCGACAGTGCCTGCTCGCCGTCCCTTCCGGAAATAGGCAGTGCGTTGCTGAGCGCAGAGCAAAGGTTCATAACGGCCAGCTCAATACACAGGCTCTGCCGGGCGCAGACGCCTGCCCAGAACAGAATGCCGACCCAGAGCAGGTCAGAACGTATCCCGGCCAACACGATCTGGATGTACCGGCGGCGGTGTCTGGGCGGGGTAAACTCCACATAAGCGGCAACCGGAAAGATCTTCCACAAGAAAAGCCCGGCTTCGTCCACGGGGCATCCACAGGCGACAGCGGCAGCGGCGTGGGACATCTCGTGCAGAAAGGTGGCAGCGGCAAGCCCCGGGAAGAGCAACAGTGCAGACGGAGGAAGCCAGTCTGAAAAATCAGCATGCAAAACAGCCCAACTACCAATGAAAGGGGCTGCAACACTGCACAGGGGGAGCAGAGTACTGTATACCCGTGCAGCCGGGCGCAGGCAGTGCAGCAGAGAGGGGTTCATTCTCAGCAGGGTGATACGTTTTAAGGCAGAGTGTTTTCGGCTCATGGAACTTCTTCCTTTCCGGCAGGAGGCGCTTTTTGCACAGCGCGCCCTGTTTCTGAAAAAAGCATATCATGCTGCCGGAAACATGGTCGAAATCGATAAAAATATAAAAACAGGCTTTTTCATTCAGCTTAAACAGCCGGATGGAAAAGCCTGTTTTATCATTAATGATTCAGAGGAAAAAGAATCGGTGGAAGAGACGATTTCGAGAGATAGGAAGTATCTGGTGGAGGAGAAAAATAGGAAGCATCGGTATTGACAGGAGAAATGCACACAGGCTCGGAAGAAAACCTGTTAAACTTTAAATATTGTTTGCTTAGGAAAAGATAACGCTGCTTTTCTGCTTCTGTAGCTGCATATAAAGATAATTTCTCGCAAAGAGATCCTGTTTCATGATAATATTGACAAATATAGATTGTTTTTTCCTCCTCCGTAAGATTATGGTCAAGCTCTATAAGGAATTTTTGCTGATAGGTCAGCGCTTTTTTGAGATTTTCATACCATTTTTGGTGTTTGATGTTTTCTGTTTTCTTTAGCATGAAAGAATAGACTTCATAGCATTCAGCAAGAAAATGGTAATGCTCACTTCTTGGCCAGAATTTCTGCGCAGAGTAGAAACAGTTGATGGCATGTGCCAAAAGGTCTAGATTGTTATCTGTAACAGCCCACAGCCTAGAGTATCTGCCCTCAGATGATTCTACTCTTGCAAAGTAAGGGTGATCACTGCATAATGATCGGTTCAAGGAAAGCCATTGGAATTGTGCATAGTCGCAGCATATAGCAGCGTTTGCCCATTTTTTGTAAGCGGAACACAGCTCTGCTTCATTCCGATCAAGAATGGGCAGTAGTTCTGGGGCATTTGTAGCTATATGACGCGTAAAATGAAGCAGCCCGACTATAAGGTGGTTGAGTTTTGAAATGTCGTCGGAAGTCAAAGAGGGAAAACCAAATTCTTCCTCCGTAGTGTGACGCATGTATGCGATAAGAACACAGATCAAGTTGCTGCACAGATAACATTTTTCTATGGTCGCGTGGGTGGGCTCTTTTAAATCCCATATCAGTGGATAAAACTCGTAGCAGATACGCGAAGTAACATGCTCTCGTACAGAGGTGTATGTGCAAGATGCCTCTATTTCTTCAGGAAAAGGTTTCCATTTAAAGCAGAAGGAATTGTCACGTTCCAGAAATTCCAAATGCTCCTTCCATCTCGATGCAAATTCTTCATCTTCATAAAATATAAGATGAAGAAAAAAGTTTATTTCTTCGATGGTGTAGTATGAAAACAACTCAAACCGATCGTCCGCTAAAATAAGACAGGCAGCAGCGCCGCCGTATTTGATAAAGAGCCTTAAAGATTCGGAGGATGAAGGAAGCTTTCGAATCAGATTAGCTGCAGCCTCTAAAGAATGCTTAGCCTTCCACATATATTTCCAGCAGTCCAATTCATTTGCGCTGTTTTCGCAGAAGGGAAGGTATTCTGTTGTCAAATAGTAGTCGTAGGCGATGTTCTCCTTGCATGGAGGCAAGCGCTCAGACAGAGTGAGATAGAAAAGTCCGATTCGGTATTGTATCTCCGCACTAGAAGAAGCAGATTTGATATAATTCTGCGCAGCTTCCGCTAAATGAAGATGCGAAAATATCTGATCACGGTTAAAATGGTACTCGTCAAACTGCGCCCATAGTCGGTTCACAAAGGGTAGAATATCGCTTTCTTTCACCCCTAATTCATTGACAATGAGCTCTTTGATAAGGGGATGTATGGAAAGTAAATGTGTATTGCTGTTCAGATGAATATGCTGTACCCAGCCGCGTTCAACCAGTTCCATCAGAGCAAACTGCTCTTCTTGAGTTTCTCCATCAAAGAACATCGTGCTGTCGAGTCCTTTTTGCGGAAACAATACCGTATGGCATAGTACGGTGCGATATACACCGGTCATTTTGCTCAGGTCGAACAGCACTTTTAAGTGGCCATAGATTGTAGTTTTTGTGTATTTGCGATCCTTGTCACTGGAAACCAACTGCGGTAGAGAGTGAAGATTGTACTGGTTTAACGCGTTCAGCACATCCTGCGCCGAAAGTCTTCCTAAAGAATGCTTGATACTCTTTGCAATCAGATAACATGTCAGAGTATGACCTTGTATGGCATCAATGATATCATGCAGTGTGGATGTGAGGCCGGAATCATGGATTTCCTTCACATCCATTTCTTTTAGCATCAACTTTAGCAGTATTTCATCTGCCAGCGGACGGATTTCTACTGCATCACTGTCTGGCTCGAAGCGAGTCGTGATAACAAGGTGCGGCCCACATATACTGATTAAATCTTGATATGCCGATTCTTGCCGCAGCTCATCGAACGTTTTGAAATCGCTGTCAAAGTTGTCCATCACGATCACGCTGTTTTCACCCATTTCGGCAAGCAGGCCAAGCTTTGTTTGATAGAGGGTTTCTTCCTGTTGCTCCGGTGTCATCCCAAAGAAAGAGGGCATTTAAAAATTGGTGAATTTCAGGTTCAGGATGGTATCCCGCACCGAGTGCTCATAACTGAAAAAGGCAACTCGCAGACCCTTCTGCTTGCACTGCAACAGAAAAGCCCGCGCCGTCTCGGTCTTGCCCAACCCCCCCTGTCCCCACAGAAAGATAGGGTGCTCCGGTGAATGGATCTTTTCATCTAGCTCTTTCAGCTCGGTATCGCGGCTGTGTGGGATGAACACCTCCGGGCTGGAAAGGTTTTCCATCAGCGGCGAACGGACTGCCGTCAGACGGGAAATGAGAACATTGATTTTTGTCAGCATATCGTTTACAGAGATACGCTGCGCAGGGTCTTTTTCGGCCGCTGCGCGGAGAATGCCGTTCAGCTCGTTCAAAAAAGGGCGGGCAGAGCGGTCTATATCCAATTCACAGAGATTTGTGTCGGTCATCTGCAGCGTAAGGGAGATCGCATTGCCCTCCCGTATTGCACAGAGAGCTTCACCGTTCAGCAAAAGCCGGAGCAGCCTGCCCACAGAGTATACATCGGCGGCGGCAGTCAGCTGAAGCGGGGTGCCGTTCTGACGAAAATCATTGATCTCCGGCGCTGAGAAAACATTGGTGGTATACAGTACGTCTCCTGTGTGGAGAAGTGCGGTTTTTCCAGATGCATCCAGCGGCCGGGCAGAACCGAAGTCCAGCAGAAAAACACCTCTGGGTCTGGCTAAATGAAGATCTCCGTCCACAAAGAGATTGTCCAGAGAGATATCTCCATGAATCCATGTTTTGTGAATGCTCTGCAGAGCTTCCAGAAGAAGCCCGACAATCCGCAGGCAGGTGAGCACGTCCGGTGTGGTGGTCTCCGGCTCCACGATGTCCTGTCGATTTCCCAGAGGGTGCATCTCACTGTGGGGGAACGCGGCGCACTCTTCCAGCAGCTCTCGGAGAAAAAAGCCTTTGGCTTTGTTCAGGGTGGGCATGTACAGAAATACGCAGGGCAGCGATGTGCCGTCAGCATTCTGATACACAGTGCCGTCCGGCTCCTGAATAGAGCGGATATCCAGCAGCCCTAGGGTGAGCAGGGCGTGCAGAGTCTCATTGTTGATACTCTGCCCGGAGCCGAATTCCTCAGCGGCACGCTCTTTCAGTAGTTTGTCTGCTTGGCGCTGCAGCAGAACATCCCCGGCACTGCGGCTGACCAGAATACCCCCTGCACGATGGCTGCCCGGCGGGCAGAGCTCTTTCAGGGTCACATCCAGCTGGGAATCAATCTGCTTTGCCCGGTAAAGAATCGCATTTCCGCCGACAGTGTGCTCTGCCAGCAGGCGGAATTCGGTGCCACTCATGGTGCGGAGAATCGTACCCGGTGCAAGCGGTGTGCAGGTATCCATTGTAGGGCACTCCTTTCAGTTTTTATTTGAGAACTGACTCTATTATAACAAATTCCGACAGCAGTACAAGGCTTTTATCAGCCGGTGGAAAGCTCCACTGCACTATAGTCATCTTCCGGGCGCAGAGCGTCCAGACAGTGCTCTATTTCCTGCCCGGAAAAACGGCAGGGAAGGGTCTTTGGCTCCTGAGTGCTGCGTAGGAATTCATCTGCACCGTCGGTCAGAAGAAGAAACTTCCGGGGTGCAGGCCGGAGCACACGAGCTACTTTCAGGTGGTGCATCAGGCTGGCATTCATTGTCAAGTAGGTGGAGTGGGGAACAACTCCGCAGGAGGGAGAAGAGATGACAGAAAACTGTTCCGGTGCAAGATCCGGTTCCTGCATGAGGATGCGGCCGTCGCCCAAATGCGCACTGATAAAGCGCCCCTGATTGTCTGCTGCCAGCACGAGCATGGTTGCGGCCAATGATTCCGGCGGAATGTTTTTCTGGGTGGCATACTCCTGAAGAGCAGGCAGCAGAGTGGCGCAGACCGTGCGCCGTACCGTGGCGGAATCGGCCAGCAGAAGCTTCCAGAAATGGTCATAGAATAGCCGGGCAGTAATGGCGGCGGTCTGCTGGGCGGCTTCACGCCCGTAGGCGGTAAAACTGCCGCCGTCGCTCAGACAGACAGCGGAATGCCTACTGCCCAGAATGCCAAACAGCTGATCCTGTCCCGGCTGGCCAAGAGTGAGATGACGCTGACCGGTTTTTGAAAAAGCATAGCAGTGCATGACGTCTCCTTTACTGTTCAGAGTCGTCCGGCTTTTGATCGGGGCAGGCGAGAACTTCCAGAAGCTGGTTCAGTACATGCGCGTCATCGCTGTCAGGCTGCATGTCGTCTAGTTCTGGCTCAGATTCCGGTTCCTGCTGCATCCAGTCCATATCGTGGAGATCAGGGATTGTCGGGTGGGAAAGAAGCGGATTACCCGGCGCGTGGAGCATTTCTTCCAGTGTGTCAACCGGACTGTGGATGGCTGCTTTGATCAGTTTGACACTGTGGACGGACAGGGCGAGAATGGCAGACTGGAGCATATCCATTATAGCACCTCCCGAAGGCATTCGATCACTGCAGTCTAGATAGCAGCGGAACTTTACCATGCCGCTCTCGCTGTCCAGTTGAAACCTCCCATTGAGCAGGGAAGAATTGATGTCCGAGAGTTCTTCCTTGAAGCGAGAAGCAGAAATAAAGCTTACCTTCACGGGAAAAAATGCTTCAAACAGCAGGTACTTGTTGTGGACATCAAAGCAGCAGAACGTGTTGAACAGCGGCATGGCGTCGGAATTGAGCCGGAACCAGAAAATGCCGCTGTCTTGGTCGAAGCGGTAGACCATCTCGTTCCGGTTCAGGAAATTTTCTACAACATGTGCAATTGCTTTTGAATAGGAAAAAATCATCATAATGTCCTCCTTTTTTGGGTGGTCGTTTTTACTGCGGTTATCATACACTGCCCGCGCAGAAAAGCCCCAAAAGCACTTTCTGCCCAAAATACAGCAGAAAATTCAGCAGCTCACTGTCTTTTCATGGTGAAAGATCTGTGTTACACTGAAAGCAGAGAAAAATGCTGGGGAGGCAGGAAGAACCTTATGAGGAAGATCTGGCCAAAAGGAACCGTTTTGTACACCCAGGACGGTGCGGCATATACCATTGACAGCGCAAATGATACCGGAGGAAGTGCCATTATCTACTTTGCGTCTTCCAGCCGCTGCGGTGTGCGAGCCGTACTGAAAGAGTTTTATCCCAGTGAGGGATGGGTCAGGAAAGGGGGCGTCCCTGTCCCGGAAAAGTGTGCCGATGCTGAATGGGATGACCCGCTGCTGCAGAGCGGCGTTCTGCAGCTGTCCGATCTTGCAAAGCAGGAGATGGATGTCAGTCAGGAAATTGCGCACCGGACGACGCTGGTGTGGCCCTTCCGGGAGATGCTTCAAGTGACAAAGATCTGCGAACCGGGGAATGGGTCTGTCTGGATGCCGGCAGATAAGGCAGGAGATATACTGCCCTGCTGTATTTTGATGATGGATGATTTGAACCATCCAGACGGCCTGTGGCTGAAAGACCTGCTGCGGGAGGCGGCATTTGAAAAGAGCGCAGCGCACCCGCTGGGAAATCTACAGGGGCAGGACGAGCCAGAACTTGCCGTGCCGCCGGTGGCAGCTGCCGTGGATGCGGCACGCTGCATCCTGAGCCTACTGTACCGCATCCACCACGGTGGTTACCTGCATGGCGACATCAACCTTGGTAATGTCTTTTTGCTTACTGACCACACCGGTGGAAAGATCACCAATGCAATGACCATTGATTTTGGCAGTGCCCGCTGTCTCGTGGACGGAAAGACGGCACCTGTCCAGAAGGACACGCTCTTTACAACGCCCGGCTTCTGTGCACCGGAGATCGAAAAGGGTAAGCTGTCCGATAAGCTGCTGCAGTTGACAGAGAAGGCAGACGTATACTCAGTGGGAAAACTGCTGCGGATGCTGCTGTATCCGGAGGCGGCTGCGGCGTTCCGGGAGCACCGGAGCCTTGAACTGTGGCTCAGGGATGTTGCATTGTCTGAGTTGGATGTGTACGACAGCGCAGTTTCACCGGATGTTCTGCGGCGGCTGAATGAGATCCTGACCGGTGCCGCAGAAGAGGAGGTCGACGCCCGTAGCTCTGTGGAAGAGATGCTGGAACAACTCGACCAGATGCACCTGCTTCTGGAACCGCCTCCATGGCAGGTGAAACTTGCCCTGCCGGAGCTGAATGGCAGCGAGGTCATTGGCCGTGAAGCGGATATCTGCAGCATTGAAAAGGAGCTGCAGGTGCACAAAAAGCTGGTGCTGCACGGCTTTTCCGGCATTGGCAAAACAAAGCTCGCGACTCTGCTGGGACATGAGTGGCAGAAAACTTATCCGGACACGCAGGTGTACTATGCCTTTTTCCCGGGCAGCATGACGAGCCTTGTGCTGAACACACTGGCGCAGAATATCTCTACTGTGGATACAATGATGGAAACAAAGGACAAAAAGCAGGTTCCACGCCCGGGCGAAGCGATTACGGCGGATGTGTTTGCAGAACTGAACGCCCATATGCACCCGGATGATCTGCTGATCATCGACAACATAGACAGCGATACCAAGAGCTGGGAAGAGCTTGTCCACGAGAGATCTCCGTGGGGAAAGGATCTGTTCGAGGAATTGTGCAGCCTGCAGTGCAGGGTGATCTTTGTTACACGCATGGATCTGAAAAACGCAGAAGGCATTGCACCCTACCCGGTGGGAAAGCTAGATGGGAAAAATCTGCGTACCCTCCTGCGCCGGTACAGCGACGATGCCAAAGCGCGCAGCGATCAGGAACTGGACGCTCTGATCCGGTTGGTGGATTATCACACCATGACAGTCGCGATGGTGTCAAAAACGATGCAAGAAAGTGAATTGACCGTACCAGAGATCTATATAGAACTGGAACAGGGAGAATACGGTTCGGACGCTTTTGTGCGCATCAAGGGCGAAAAGCCGGGCGACTATGAGCAGCGAAAGATCGAGGGACATCTGATCTGCCTGTTCCGGCTGAGTAATTTTAATGAGCGGGAGCAGGCTCTTCTGCGCTACGCTCAACTCATTGGTGAGGACTGCGGCATGTACGAGAAGCTGTTCCTCGTCTGCTGTCCGCACAAAAACAGAGAGGAGAACACGGCAAACCTTGAGGCGCTGAACCACCTTGTCCAGATGGGGTATATCCAGCGGAAAAAAGAGGACAACAAAGAATCACTCCTGAACCTGCACACTCTGGTGCGGGTGGTGGCGAAAAAGGTGCTGCCGATCAGAGAAAATCAGGCAGATGCTTTTTTGGAAGGAATGCCGCTTCCGTATAGAAAATATGAAATGGAAAATTTGTGGATGGCTTCTATTGCAGAGTCTTATGTGCAGGCAAGAGAAGTTGTTGGAAAGAAAACATTTCTGTTTGGCTACTGGTCCAGCTGTGCATCAGCGTGGCTTTACGATGTAAGAAAAACGCTAGATAACGATGAGCAGAAGGTGGTCTGCCGCTTTGTTGAATGTCTTTCGGATGCGGTGCGTATCTACAATGCACTAGAAAAGAGAAAACTTTCTTTGGAGGGCGTTCAGAATGCGCAGGAAAAAGTGTTCTGCCTACATAGAAATATCTGGAGTGGGCTGAGCAATGCAACGCCCGGAATGGTACGGAAAAAGTGTGGGACATCTGAATCAGCGCAGAGGTATTGGACATTCTGTCTGGGTGAACCAGAGAGAAATCTGACTTACCCGGCACTGTTTCAAGATTATCAGAAGTATGTTGACCTTGGTGAAGAAGTACATCAAAAACTTCTGACGGAATTTCACCCGAAAAACGATAGCGACTACTGGTTTTATACGCATCTTGTTGATAAAAAAGAACAGATTCGGGCAGGGAAAGAAATCCTGAAGAATTTTGAAAGAAAAACATCAGAAGATTATAAGCGCTATTTGAAGATCTGCAGATGGCTCAGGATGAATGCGGAGGAGCTTAACACTGCAAACGGTGTGAAGGATTCTCAAAGGAAAGAAAATGTGCTGTTTGAACAGCAGGAAAAACGAGCAGTACATGAATATCTGGAGTTCCTTGAAGAACAAAGACCGACAGAATATAAGGAAATTATACAGGCATATCAGGAGTACATCAGAAGTTGCGAAAGAAATCTAAATTGGGAAGTTGTAGAGCTGTACTGTAAAAAACTTCTTGAAAAACGAAAGAGCTATTTGGATTTTCTGATGCATCAGGTACCACTTGATGTGATTGAGCAGGTGATGTGTTGCAATGACATTATAAAACAGTATCAGAACAGATTTAAGGATGAAGAAAAAAGTGAGCAATATCGAGAAATATCTCTTCAAATCCGGAAGGATTTTGTGGAAAACCCCAAGAGGTATCTTTTAATAAAAGAACCTTCTAACGAAATGCAGATTTATGTCAGCACTCTAAACGATATAAGTCGAATTCCGGGTGAAGAAAGGACAATGCTGACGTTTTGTCAAAGAATTTTGAAGTTCGGGCAAGCAAATGAAAAAAAGGTGACGGAAGACCCAACGCGTGAAGAAATAAAAAACGGAAGGTATTTTGACATCCATAGCAAAGAGAAAATTTGTGAACTTTTGCGGCAGACCATTCTTTCACTGGAAAAAGAAAAATTTTCAGAACAGGATGACAAAACCGTGCGGGAGTTGTTGCGTGAGATGCGTGTTCTGCTTCAGCGATTGGAAGAAAAGGCGGTGTCAGTCCCTAGAAGGGGAAAATCCAGTATTGCGAGTGAAACCGAGGAGCTCGTACATGATCTGCAAAATGAAGAAATGACAGACGAAAAAGATCGAAATTATAGGCAGGCGATTTTTTCAAAAGCAGAGAGTGAACTGTGGGGATACAAATGCGAAAAAGATTTGGAACGAATCATAAATGCGTACGAGGAAGCGGGTGAGTACAGCAAACAACAAAAATGGCTGGAGCAGATCATCTGCTTGCAGGACGCCGGTATATTGGGTGATTGTAGGGATTATTTTGGAGAAAGTATTTTTCGCTGTAGGATGCCCAACGGAAAGATTGATGCGACAAAATTCTATACAGGACACTTTTTCATGGAACCATATTATGAAAGAGCAATCTATGCAGCGCAGAAAAGCGGTGACGACGACAAAGCATTTGAGTTGGCAGATAAAATGTTTGATGTTTTCTCAAAAGACCGGGAGGCAATCGGAGGAAATAAGTCGTGTATTCATCAGATTTCTGATCTTCTGGCATGGCTGCGTGGGTGCAGCCTTTATGCATATTCCTGCTGCAACAGGGGGCAGTACCACAGTGCTCTGGTAGGATTGAAAAAAGCCCAAAAAGATCTTAGAAGATATGCCAGGCGCGACCCTTTTCTGTGTCATCAGGAAGAGGTTATGATGGCCTTCTACAAGGATCAGTTGGAAGCGTTGAAAGAAATCCTTCCAAAACATCATCCGATTTTTGTAGTACAATATAAGCTGATGTACCCCTGCTGTATGGGTATAAACGAGACGATAAAAGTTGCAAAGATGATTATAAAAGAGTCAATTCTGTGTCGGTTCTATAATTGGAACTCTAGCAATTGACCGCACAAAGCCGCCCAGCAGTGGGAAAAATCCCGGCCGCGGGGGCGGCTGCTATGTTTTTTGTCTCAGCGTGCTTTGACTGCCGTCTGGCACAGGGCTTTTTCAAGCACCTGGCCGAAGGTATCTGCAAACAGGATCTCTGCGCCCTGCGCTTCAGCCTGCTCTTTGAGTTCCTGCGGCAGGTCGTCCCGGTTCTCGGCAGGAAGAAAGACCTGAGTGCAGCCTGCAGCAAGGGCGGCTTCGCACTTTTCGCGGATGCCGCCTACCCGGCCGATGCATCCCAGCAGGTCAATGGTGCCGGTAAAGGCCGCAGTACGGGGAATAGGCTGCCGGAGCAGCAAGCTCATGATGGCCAGTGCAATGGCACAGCCGGCCGAAGTGCCGTCCTTGGGGCCGTCGCCGCAGAAGTGGATATGTACGCCGTGTCCATCGGGCAGAGCTTTCCCGGCGGCATTTTCTGCGACAGCAAGGGCGGTGAGCACGCTTTCCCGCAGGCCTTCCTCGGCGTGGCCGGTGATGGTGATGCCGGGGCGTGTAGTCAGCAGCACCTGTACGGCGCCGTTGACACCAAGGCTGGCTCCGGCAGCGTTTTGTGCAACCGCCAGCGTGCGCACAATACCTACTGCATTTTCAGGGGCAGCGGCAGGATAATCGTCCGGCAGCTCCAGCGGAGAGCCGAACAGCGTTTTCAGCAGGGCGGGGTCAGCGGCAACGTTGTTTCCCTCGACGTGGCGCAGCAGCCATGCTTCACACAGGCGCAGCAGACCGCCTTCTAGATCGCGGCAGCCGGGTGCCCGGCAGTACTGACGAATAAAGTCCTTCACCAGCGGCTCCGGCAGGGCATCCGGGGGCATCCCATATTTCTTCAGCGCGGCGGGCAGCATGACCTGACGGGCAATCTCCAACTTCTCTTCCCATGTGTAACCCTTCATTGCAATAATCTCACAGCGATCACGGAGGATGGGGACAGCAGAGACAGGTCATTGGCGGTGAGCACGAACACTGTCTGGCGGACATCAATATCACACCGCAGGTACTGCTCAAAGTAGCTCCGGTGGCCGTCCAGCAGATCCAGCAGAGCAGCCTGCGCGGCGGGCTGGCATTTGTCCACTTCGTCCAAAAGCAGAACAGTGCGGGTGGTTCCGGCACGCTTGAGCGCTTCGGCAATCAGACCGGCTTTGCTGTTATTGTAAAGAGCACTGCTGCCCTTGAAGCCGTCGCTGTCCACGCCGGCGCAGCTGATTTTTTCAAAGGGGATGGAGAGTGCCTGCGCAAACACGCGGCAGAGCTGGGTCTTGCCCGTGCCGGCAGAGCCAACAAAGAGAATGGGACGGCCGGATGCATTGGAGGCCTCCATGCCGGCCAGCAGCGCCCGGAGCCGTTCTTTGATCGGAGCAAGGCCGACGATCTGCTGTGCATCCTGGTCAAAGGCTTTCAAGTCAAAGTGCAGGGGCTGCTCCTCTGTGTGGAGTTTGGCGATGTAAGAAAAACGTTTGCGAGCTTTGTCGCATTCGGCGCGGGCAATCTCGGTATTTTTGTTCCGGTTCGCACTGACAAAGCGCATGAGCTCCAGCCCCACCGACTGCATCACGGCCGGGTACTGGTGCTGACGGAAGCACAGGATGTTCTGTTCGTATTCATCGGGCTTCATGGAGCCAAGCAGCGCCTGTGCCTCTGCACAGGAAATCACAGAAGGCTGCTCCGGGGCAGAGAGGGCAGCGGTGACCAAGCGTTCCAGTACGCTGCCAAGCAGTTTCATGCCCTCGTCGGGGCAGTAGTTGTCCAGCAGAAAGGGCAGTGTCTCCGGTGCAAGTTCCATCTGCCCCTGTGCCAGCTGCTCAAAGCGGCGGCAGCCAAAGGTCAGCTGTTCTTCCCGCGTGGGCGATTCCAGTGTAACCACGGCATCAAATGCGCTGAGCATATCGGCCGGCAGACCCTCGGTGGTAGCGGCTTCTGCGATTACGATGGCATTTGCGTGGACGGGTACGCCCAGATACAGGTCGCTGACAGTGTGGTCGGAGAGAAACTGGGTCAATGCGGGGAAGGGACTGCCGTTCTTATCACTGGTGGACATCTGATCCAGTGCGGTCAGCTGCAGGCAGTCCTCCTGATCCAGTGCGGCCTCAACAAGTGCACCAAAATTGGAGTCGCTGTAGCTGGCCTCTGCGCCTGCAAAGAACACGCTGGTATTGATGGAACCGCAGTCGATGCGGCGGCTGCGGTAGTGCTGTGCGACCAGATTGCTCAGCATGCTTTTACCAACGCCGGAGGTGCCGACCAGAAGTACCCGGAAAGGCTTGTGCGTCCGGTTGGTCTTGCTGATAAGATCCAACAGGGTGCGCTTGGCGGATTCCTGACCGATGACAGCGTCCATCTCCTGCTGGATCGTGACCGTATCCACTACGCGCAGGATGTGCGGCTCCAGATCCTGCCCCAATAGATACAGGGCACGGCGGATATTGGTGCGGGTGGTGACGGCAAGTCGGTTCTGCACATCGACAGGATAAAGGTATTTGTTCAGCTCGTAAAACAGCTTCAGGTCGTCAGTGCTCAGCTGAAACAGCGGATCGCTGAGAGTGTCGCGCTTTTCGCTGGAATGGAAAAAGGAAAGGTGCATGGCAAGGTGGCGGCGCATTTCGTGAGACATCTGCTTGAAATTTTTTTGCAACAGTTCGGTGTTCATGACAGACAGATCCATAAAAACATCTCCTTTGACATGGTTTCCGGGGGAATCCCCGGGGTACAGCCCCATAATACCCTTGAACTGGAACTTTCGCGTGAAAGTATTTATCCGGAAAAAATAGAATACTTTTAGGGCAAAGTCGGAAAAGAAATGCTATAATAAAATTGCAATTAAAAATTGGATAAGTTTTTTCAAGGAGAAATTATGACATGACGGAATATGGAACAATCACTTCTGCAGCAAATGACCGGATGGAGGGCTGGATGAGGCTTACGCTGGCAGACGGCAATACCACTGCTGCCAGCGTAAATGCGCTGATGGCGGCGCTGCGTGCAAAGGAAGCGCTCATGACGCCGGGCATCATGGTACGCCGTGCACTGCAGCAGAATGCGCCGCAGCTGCTGTCCCCGGAACTGCGGAAAAAGGCTCCTGCCGCGTGGAGTAGCAGCGATGTCGATCAGGCCGCCGCAGTGATGGAGAAAAGCTTTGGCCAGCTCTGTGAGAAAAAAGGCCGTGGTATGCTGAGCTGGAAAGCGGTGCTGAACAGTGAGCTTTCGACCGGAGGATTCTGTTCGAATGCAGTACTTTACAAAATTGCGATCTGCCTGCGGCTCCAGCCCGTAGAAGTGACCAAACTCTTTCTGCTGAATAACCGGGCACGTTCGGCACACAACCTGCTGGATGTGGTTTTTATGGCGCTGCAGGAGCATTTCCCTGATAACATCAGCTGGCAGATGGTTATGGAGGTGCTGCAGGCGTGCCAGAAAACGGGCGGATTCGGCAATGTACCGTACAACGTGCTGGTGGAAAATGCGGAAAACCAGACCGGTACAATCATCGTGCAGGACATGCTGGAAAAACTCGGCAAGAATACCGAAGGTGAGGATGCATATAAGGAAACGCTGGTGAAAGCTTTGGCAGAAAATGCTGAGTACTTTACTTCCTTTACACTGACCAAAGCCCCGAAATATGACGGCTGCCCGCTGGCCGAGTCGGTCAAGGTTACCGGATATACCTACAGTGTGAACGGTGCCCGGGCACTGCGCACCATGCTGCGCGTTCTGACGGCACTTTACGGCGACATCCTGACGCAGGCCAACTCCCATGAGATCTGTTTTAAAAGCTATGAGACGGTAGATGGCTACCCCAAAGAGCTTACAAACCTGTTCAACAGCATGTTCTCTTACATTGGTGCCTATGCTGCTGCCGACACCCCGGCAGAACAGGCACCGGCGTTGATGAAATATCTTCAGAAAATTGTCTCCGGCCTAGTAAATGATATTGTCAGTACGGTCAAGGTGCTGGAGGACAAGCTCCCCCGAAGCCGCACCATTACCCATGCCGACATCCTGACGCTGACTTATTTTCTGATCCTTGGTCTGAACCGGCTGGAAACGGAGAAAGGAAGCGATGCGGGTCGGGAGCTGGACGCCATGATGAAAAAGGCAAAAGAAGAGGATCTCTTTGCTGCAAATTTTGGAGCCATCCATCGCTCTGTCCAGAAACTTTATTGCTGCAACGAGCCGGATCAGCGCCTTACTTATGCAAAGAATATCTATAATCTGGTGCTGCGAGTATTCGGTGAGTCCGGTATGAAGGACGTTTTTGAGCTGTATCTGCCGCTGCCGCTGGACAGCGTTCTGCTTGCGGCTGTGACCTGCGCGGATAATCCGACTGATTGGGAAACGCTAATGGATTTTGTGGATTTCGCCCTCCATCCGGATGCACTGCAGGATGCCGAAAATGAATAACGTCTCACTTGGGAAGGAACCCGCCATGACTCTGCAACAACTCCCTTTCGTTGCGGTGTGGGTCAGCGTTCATTCTGTCGCTGCCGTTTGCGCTGCCACTGCTCCAGCAGCTTGATGATGGTATCCTCCATCTGTTTTAGAGTGTAACTGCGGGGAAAATACTTCCGCAGGGTCTCATTTTTGATGACAACCTTGTCCAGTTCATCCTTCTTGGCTTCGCCCATGACTGCAAAGGCAACATCATACGAGAAGTGGCCCTCCAGCGCCAGCTTCTTGAGCCGCTGCGCTTGGGAAAGGGACGGCGCATTCTGAGTGTCCTCCATGGCTTCTAAAAAATCCCGCTGTTGGGCTTCGTCCAGATAGGACAACTCCACAGCGAGATTGAATGCAATTTTCTTTTCGTCCACCATGTCCAGCAGTTCAGGGATGAGGTTTGTCAGACGAATAAAACGATGCACCTGATTGCGACTATCGCCAGCTTCTCGGCCAACAATGTCAAGGGCTTGCAACTTCATCCCAACTTGGGATGAAGTTAAATCTGACCTAGCACCTTGCCTTTTCAGTGCATCCAGTTTCATCTTATAGGCAAATGCCCGCTCACTCGGCAAAATCTGTTCGCGCTGAAGATTGGAATCAACCATGAGCAGAACAGCGGCATCGTCCGACATATCACGGACGATAACCGGCAGGGTTTTCAGTCTAGCAAGCTGTGCAGCGTGTTGGCGGCGATGGCCGGAAATGATTTCGTAGCCACCATCCGGGCGCGGACGAGCAATCAGCGGATTTGTGACACCCAACTGCTTTATGCTTTCTACTGTGCGCTGCATAGCTTCATCATCAATCACCTTAAAGGGATGGTCTTTGAACGGATACAACTCATCAATGGGAATTTGCTGTACCTGTTCGCGCTGTTCTTCCTGCCGCGTTTCTTCGGTGGAAAAAATATCATCGTAGCTGTTCAAACTGACGTTTAAGCCGTTTTTCGGCATTCGCCAGCACCTCCTTTGTGAGAGACTTATAGGCATCTGCCACTTTACCCTTGGGGTCATACTGGAAGATGCTTTCGCCGGTCGTGCTGATTTCAGCCGCTCGGACAGAGCGCGGAATAGTCGGCTCGAAGACCTTGATTTTTCCGCCGTAGGCTTGGCGGATCAGATTGCTGATCTGCTTGTCGTAAGTGGTGCGGCTGTCTGTCATGGTCAGCAGGATGCCCTCGATTTTCAAGTGCGGGTTTATCTGCCGCCTAACTTTCTGGACAGTCTGGAGCAACTGTTCCAAACCCTTGACAGGAAGGTACTGCGCCTGCACCGGAATCAGCGTGGTGTCTGCTGCGGCCAGCGCGTTCACGGTCAGCATCCCAAGCGACGGCGTACAGTCGATTAAAATGTAATCGTACTTGCGCTTCGCTGTTTCCAACACCTGCATGAGCACTTTTTCACGGCTCATGCAGTTGACAAGGGAAACTTCCAGACTCGCCAGTTCGATGTTGGCGGGGATAAGGTCAACACCCTCGTCATGGT
>OQWI01000383.1_pt1 | contig 20285 bp, 15 predicted proteins | sample 1691551 | NCBI WGS metagenome assembly OQWI01 (sample SAMN03418259, study PRJEB22391) | human gut metagenome | biome: human-gut; feature: organic feature; material: feces | host: Homo sapiens | place: Tanzania | collected 2013-01
AGTTTATGCCGGATAGGCGCACGCTGTGCAATACGCAATGACATAAAGTGCGTTGCACGGAACACGTCATAAACTGCGCTTTTGACCAATCATTTTACGCAGAAAGCGAAAATGCTTGTCTTTTGCTTGTTTATTCCTTTTCCCCGCGAGTACACAGTATCCCGCGGGGTCCCCGTATTTTCGCTCGCAATGACAAATAGTGTGTTGTACGGCATGATGGGAAGGGGAAACGGCGAAAACGGGACGTGCAAAATGGCGCGTCATAACGCAAAATAACTTGACATTTTAATGTAATATCTTGTATATTATATTTATAGCAATATCTTTTGGGCGCATTATGCCCAAATTTGCACATACTATGGCTATACCGCCGGGTTTTCCGGCGTATCGGAGGAGAGATATGAGAGCAAAAAAATCAAGCAAAAACTTACTTCGTATCAGCGGACTTGCATTAGTGTTTATGCTTGCAGTCGCACTGCTTGTCAGCGCAATTTCTTTTACGCGCGTGGGTGCGGGTGAGATTAAAGAATCCAATGCGACAGCGACGGTTTCGCCGAGCACAAAGTTTCTGGACATTGCCACGCCGGAAAAGTTTCAGCCGTTTGTGATGAACGGTTCGTCTGCGAATAGTTATTTCGCACAGTTTACATATTATCCCGCAACCTACAAAAACTATTTTGGTTTTATTGGCGGAGTATATACCGGTATTTCAGGCTTCAATACGAGCGATACGTCGGCTTCTATGGAGCCATCGGCTATTGGCAATGTAAGGGAAAGATTGTATGCTTACTATAAACTTCCCGATTACTTGGTTAACGTAGGCGCCGAAATCGAAATCAGCGCAAACCTTGACGAGGCGGTTAAATTCACTGCAATGCAAAATACGTTGAAGTTCATTTCTTACGCTTCCGACGTTACTGAAATCGGCAAGAACTCCGACTACGTAAACGGCACTTTTAACAAGGGTACGACCTGGACGGTTACGTCAGCCAATCAATATATCCTTGTATATGCCGGCGGCGAAGAAAACGGCGGTGAAAAAATCGAAATCAGCGGTCTTGCAATTAACATTAAAATCAAGAGCGTAAATTCGGTCAGTGCTTATGAAGAAATCGCGGCAAAACTTGCGACAAACGTTGCTCCCGTTACCAGATCATGGAACGGTACGACAAAGTATTCGGCAGATTTTGGCGAATTCAGAAATATAGCGCAAGGCTATGAAACCAACCGTAATACGGTTGCCAACCTTGGTACTTGGGGATTGCATGATGGCGATATGCTTGATCCTGCATCCAACACGTTGACTTCAATCCGCACCGACGGAACGCAAACAAAGCAGTTCTCCTTCCTGCTTTACGACAAATATTTAAGCCTTGACACAGCGGATATCAAAGGTTTTGATTTATTCCAAGCATATCGCGGCACGGGCGCAATTGTTGACGGCTCTGCAAAAACATACAGAAGAAGCGATTATACCGCAGAACAACTGAAAACGTTGCGTTATCCGGTAGGTTTGGAAAGCATAACGGTTGAACCGTTTGGAGCAAAAAACAATGACGCGTCGACGGGTTATTTCCGCGGGCTTTACGTTACGGTTGTTTACGACGGTTTGGGAAACCCGAAAATTGACGGCGAAACGCCGAGTCCCCTTGAAGTCGACACTGCATATCGCGTACAATATGCAAACGTTAATAAAGTCAGCGGAAACACATTGACGGTATTCTGCGGCGGTATCGACTACACCAAGCCCACGGCATTGGACGAAGTTGCTCTCCTTACCGAAAACGTTGTTAACGAAAACGGCGGCGTCAAGGTCACGTATTTTTATACCGACACCATAAAATTCAAACCTGTTCTCGATGACGACGACACTCGCGGCGACGTCAAGTATTTCTATACCCTTTACAAAATAGTTGACGGCAATTACTTTGAAATCGAAGGGCAGACAGGCATTGCGATCAACAACCCGGGCTTTGACATCTTCACCCTTTCGGGACTTGAAAAGGGCGAATACGCAATCAAGTTCAAAGCGATCGATACGGTTGGGCTTTTCTACGAAAATCTTGTCAAAGATAAAACTCCCGAACAAATCGCAGGGCTGAACCTTAACGACGTACAAAAGGGTTGGGCAAACCACGCCGTTTACAGCGATTATCACCATTTCACAATCGACGACATCAAGAGCCCGCCCGAAAAGTGGGAAAACGCAATTTACCTTGAAAACGGCGGCGCGTATAACGGCGAATGGACGAATCAGAACGTCGTTATCGAGTTCAACACGCTCTCTTCCATCATGGATATAACCTATCAAATCAGTTATCGCACCCGTAAAAACGGCGTTTTCGTAGGTACACAAACCGAATGGGTGAACATCAAAGACCAAATCGTCGATAACAAATTTATCATAGGACATGACGAAACTTCGCCCGAAGGATACGAACGCATCTATTATCTCCGCGCGACTTATACTTCGTCAAATATCACGTATAACGTTGAAGTTCCCGTGAAATACGACAACTATAACGGATACAAGCCCGAAATTGCAAGGCTTCTTGACTTCAAGACAGACGACGCGTATGCCGACTTACTGCCCCTTCTTGTGAACCTTAACTACCAACAAGTCGGGAAAGAAGGCTTCGTCAGCGAGTTTTTGGGCAGCCCGATGACTCTTTATTACGCGATCACCCGTGACGGCGTCGAGGGCGCGGTAAAGGAACTTTCGCTTGATACAAACAACGTTTATATGGATTTGTTCGAGGGCAGAAACGTTGCAGGCCTCACTCAAATTCAGGTCAGATTCTGGCTTGTCGACGAAGCGGGCAATATAAACGAGCAAACCATCTACAACGTCAACCTTGACAGGGCAAAGATCAACGTCAACTTCCACATCGATACGAACGCCCGAAGATACTTCAACAATACGACCGACGTAAGTACGTCGCTTGTTTCGTACACGTTGTCGAACAAGTTTGCAGGCACTATCCCGTCGGGGAAAATCGGCATAACTTTCGACGCGGCGTACGACGGCGTTAATGCAGGCATAAGACAGGTGATTGTCAGCAACGTCCGGGCTTCCTACGTCGAAGGCTCGGCTTATACGGCTGCGCTCATCGACGAATATGAAAAGGTTTTCTTTGACGTAAACGGCAACGTCATCACCCTCGTGGACGGCAAGTTCGTCGTCGGCACGCACGAAATAAGAAAAGCCCGCCTTACGATTGACAAGGACTACAAACATGCACCGTTTGTCTATAACGGCACCATCAACTACGCAATGACCGATTACGTTTCGGGCGACGGCTCTTTATTGGTGCTCGATAAGGTTCTGGGCGACAAAGCGGACGAATGGAAAAATATTCAATGGAAAGGCACGATCCAACTTGACAGCATTGCCGTCAACAACAATCTTCGCGCGTCGCTTATAAATATCGAAATCGCGGGCGAACTCGGCAACAATTACCAGATAACAGACGCAGGCGGCAACGCAAGCGCACCCAAAACGTATATCGATATCCTACCCGCCAAACTCGGCAAAATCACGCTTATTGCGTCAAAGACCTATAACGGCGAAAATACGATTGTGACGAACTCGGCCAGCACGATCAAAATCGAGGGACTGCAAGGCTCGGATAACATCACGCTCGATAACGGCACGATTATTCTTCCCGGCAAGGACGTCGGCACATATATCTTTAACGTCAACGATTTCAAACTCGTCGGCGCAAGGTTGGACTTCTACGATACGACAGACGTTACCGTCGAAGCGACGGTTAACGTAACGCCCAAAACCATCACGGTTACGGTGCATAACGTCGATAAACCTTTCGACAACAAAACGGCGTTCCAAATCGGCAATTATACGTTCGGCGGCGTTGTATCGGGCGACGACGTGAAGTTGCTCACAAGCACGGGCAATACGGCAAATATCAACGTCGGCACTTATCCCGATTGCAAAGTCACGCTGGGTATTACCGGCAATGACAGCAAAAACTACGTCCTGAAAGATACAGAGGCGGTCGTTACGGTCACCATTTCTCCGCGCGAAATCGGCGGCGCGAAAATCACCGGTATTTACGCTGTCGATACGAACGGCAACTATTACTACATCAATGAAATCGGCGGAAACGTTGTGATTTATCAGAAAGACGGCGCAGGCTATATCGCATACAGCAAGGACGAAAACGGCAAGGCAAAGACCGAAAACGTTGACGTTTTGCCATTAGGCGCAACCGTTTGGGTGCTCGATACGTTCGTCACGGGCGGCGTTTGCATCATCAACGGTCACCGCTTCGAGCTGTCACCGGACATCGTTTACGCAATCGAATACTATGAGGATACCGGACTCAAAAACAAACTCGACATCGGTGAAATCGACTTCACACAGCGTCAGTATCAGCCCGTCGTCGTCGATCAGAACGGCAAAACATTCATTATCAACGTCGACATTAAGGACGGCGTTTACGACACCACTTCGGGCGCGTATAAATATACGTTGAAAATCGAAAGTTTCGGCGCGAAAAGCAACTTCAAGAAAATAACGGGCTTCAACGACACGGAAACCAAAGTCGTGTCCGTGCTTGACTTCTCGGACGTCAAGTTTGAAAATAAAATGTTCAACGACAAAGGCAACGTCGATAAGTTCAGCGCTCCGTACAACGCGTTGGCATACACGCTTAACGTCATAAGCCCGTCACAGTTGAATATTGAACTCGCGGAATACTTCAAGAAGGGCGCAGACGGCGTATGGATGCCCGTTGAAAAGGCAATCGACGCAGGGGAATACTACGGTAAGTTCACGGTATCGCGCTTGAATAACGAATACATTATTGAACAAACTTTCACGATTGAAAGAATCGGCACCGAAATTAAGATTAAAGACGCGTCCGTTACGTACGACGCAAAATACGGCGAAGACTTCGCGGAAAAAGTGCAAAAGGTCGACGACGCGTTCAATTACTACAATACGACTTACGGCATGGTCATCGGCGCAAACGACATCGTTTACGAATATTCCTTTGACGAAGATTTCAAGACGATTCTCGGCAGTGCTCCCGTCCGTCAGGGTGGCGGCGTATGCTACGTCCGCGTGAGATATAAGGGCAACGAAAACTTCATCGGCTCGGTCTCGCCCGCCCGCAAAATCAACGTCAACGGCGCGAAATTCAACCTTGTCGATATCACGGCAAACGTAGGCGAATCGTTCAATCTGCCCACGGTTGAAAATCTTATCGACAAAGACTCCGTCGGCGGCAACTACAAAGAAATCGCAAAAGACTTTGTCATCGTTTATCGCCTCAGCGACGCCAGTTACAAGGTCGTGAATAACGCCGCGGGACTTGTGGGCGAAGGCAGATATCCTTACAGAGTCGTTCATAAAGGACTTATCAAGGGCGGCGCCTGGACGGTCGACAGCAGTGCGGAATCCGAAAGATATACCCGTGCCGTGTCGGCGGACGGCATAATCGAAGCGACGATTTCCATCATCGAAAACGAACTTAACTCGGTATGGGGCGGCGACGTCAACGTTCCCGACGATAAAGTTCTGGAAGATAACGGCATCGGCACGATCTCGGGCAGTTGGACGCAGGCAGACAGCGGATACACCGTTTACTTCTGCATACTCGACAGAAACAACGCCGCAAGCCGCGATAACTTCACCAACGGTTTAAGACAAAATAAGGAAATCTTTGGCAAAGAGTACGCCGCCGGCAAGGTCTACTTCCTGTCGCTCAGCGAATATAAGAACAAAAGCGTCCTTATGAACGCCGACAAACAGCCCAGACTTATGAGCCCCGCAACCGTAACGATGCAAGTCAGCGCAAACGGCGCGAAACTCATCAGATACAACAACGGCGAATGGACGGAAGTAAACTACGTCGATAACGGCGACGGCACCGTAACGTTTGAAACCGATAAGCTCGGCTACTTCATCTTTGCGGAAGACTACGTCGCGCCCAAAGCGAAAACAAACACGCTGGCAATCGGCATCGGCGCAGGCGTTGGCGGCGCGGCAGTGCTTATGGCAATCATCGTGGTTACGGTGGTCGTCATTAAGAAAAAACGCGCATAATCGTTAAACAAACGGCACGCGACGGCGTGCCGTTTCCATATCATTTATAAAGGAGAAGGAAAATGAATAAGTACGCAGGTACAAAAACCGAAAAGAACCTCGAAACGGCTTTTTCGGGCGAATCACAGGCAAGAAACAAGTATACTTACTTTGCGTCGGTTGCGAAAAAAGAGGGCTATGAACAAATCGCGTCCCTGTTTCTGAAAACCGCCGACAACGAAAAAGAACACGCTAAACTTTGGTTCAAGGAACTTAACGGCATCGGAAACACAACGGAAAACCTTGTTGCCGCGGCGGCGGGCGAAAACTACGAATGGACGGATATGTATGCGGGCTTTGCAAAAACAGCCGAAGAAGAAGGCTTCCCTGAACTTGCGGCGAAATTCCGACTTGTCGCGGCGATCGAGAAACACCATGAAGAAAGATATCGCGCGCTGTTGAAAAATATCGAAACGGCGGAAGTTTTCAAAAAATCCACGGTGAAAGTGTGGGAATGCAGAAACTGCGGCCATATCGTCGTCGGAGAGTGCGCGCCCGAGGTTTGCCCGACGTGCAATCATCCCCAAAGTTATTTTGAAATATCCGCGGACAACTATTGATTGTCGCAAAACCCAAGGACAATCGTTTTCAAAGCGTCGGGACACCCCGACGTTTTTTAATGTTTAATATTATATATTATATAGTTTATATAATGAAAGTGAAGGGCGGCGGGTAAATTTCGAAGGCGAGAAGAAGCGCGATATTTTCAAAAAAAATAATAATAAAAAAATTTTCTTTTCCTTCTTAAAAACGGTTTACAAAAAACGCCGCTTGTGTTATTATAACCCTAACAGAAATCTTTAATTATGTCCAGAGAGACATACAAGGTTATCATACAATAAACAGGTGTATCATATCTTGCGTGTCTCGGCGCAAGATTTTTTTTGAGGTTTTATGGAAATTAAGGCAAACATTATGGATGATACGGCTGTCGCACGCGCACTGAAAAGGGTATCGCACGAGATTATCGAAAGAAACGATTCCCTGGAAAACGTCGTGCTTATCGGCATTAAAAGCCGTGGTATCCCCCTTGCCGGAATAATTGCCGAAAACGTGAAAAAATACGAAGGCGTGTCGCTTGACGTGGGTGAACTCGATATAAGTCTTTATCGTGACGACCTTGCGGAAAAAAGCGGAACTCCCGTTATCGAAAAAATCAACGTTCCCTTTGAAGTAAGGGGACGAGACGTCGTCCTTGTTGACGACGTTTTGTTTACCGGAAGGACGGCGCGCGCCGCAATCGACGCCGTGTTCACGCTGGGACGTCCGCGCACGATACAACTTGCCGTGCTTATCGACCGCGGTCATCGCGAACTTCCGATACGCGCGGACTACGTCGGCAAAAACCTGCCAACGTCCAAGCAGGAGGTCGTAAGGGTAATGATACCGCCCTATGACGAGAAAATCGCCGTCGACCTGTTTTCACTCTGATATATCAAAATATAAATAAATTTTAAAGGAGATTGTTACTTATGAAGATGATTTACAACGTTGAAGACAAGTTGTCCTTCAAACAAACGCTTGTGTACTCGCTTCAACAATTCTTGGCGGTCGTTTGCGCGACGATTCTCGTGCCTATTCTTTGCTCGGGAAACGGCGTCAACATGAGCCCCGCTGCCGCGCTTTTCGGCGCAGGTCTCGCAACCCTGTTCTACGTATGGGTTACCAAGAAAAAGAGCCCGATCTTCATCGGAAGCTCGTTCGCGTTTATCTCGGCGTTGATCGGCGCAACTCAATACGGCTGGTGGGGAATTATTCTCGGCGGCGTATTCGCAGGCGCTGTGTACTGCATACTTGCCTTTATCGTTTATAAGAAAGGCACTGAATGGATTAACAAACTTATGCCCGCGGTCATCATCGGGCCCACGGTCGCTCTTATCGGCTTAGGTCTTTCGGGCAGCGCAATCAGCAACCTTACCACTGCAAGCGGCAGCGGACAATCTTACAACCTTGTCGCAATCCTTTGCGGTCTGTTTGCCTTCTTCGTAACGGTCTTCGTATCCTGCAAGGGCAGCAAAAAAATGCAACTTATGCCTTTCATCATCGGTATCGGCGCAGGTTACCTTCTCGCATCGTTCTTCTCCATCTTCGGATACGCATGCGACGTTGAATATCTCAAAATCGTCAACTGGACTCCGCTTGTCGAAAACTTCGTAAAAGACGGCAAATTCACGGGCGTCACCGCATTCCTCGATTATCCGCACCTTGCGATTATCGAAGCAATTAAGGAATCCGTTAACGGCACCGCAAGACTTACCGGCGCGGGCGTCGGCGCAATCGCGCTTCTGTTCATCCCCGTATCGCTGGTTGTTTTCGCGGAACATATCGCAGACCACAAAAACATGAGCACCATCATCGAAAGAGACCTTCTTAAAGACCCCGGTCTCCATCGCACGCTCATCGGTGACGGCTTCGGAACGACCGTCGGCACAATCTTCGGCTGCTGCCCCAACACCACTTACGGCGAAAGCATCGGCTGTGTGGCAATCACCAAAAACGCCTCGATTTACACCATAGTCGGCGCGGCTGTTATCTCGATTATAATCGCGTTTTTCAGCCCGTTCATCGCGCTTATCGAAACAATCCCCACCTGCGTTCTGGGCGGCGTATGCCTGGCGCTCTACGGATTTATCGCAGTCAGCGGTCTTAAAATGCTGCAAAACGTTGACCTCGGCGAAAGCAAAAACCTCTTCGTCGTATCGGCAATCCTTGTCACGGGTATCGGCGGACTCGCTCTTAAATTCGGTCTTGCAACGAAGGGCAAAGCAATCGTCACCATCACCAACATCGCAACCGCTCTTATCGTAGGTATCCTTACCAACGTCATTCTTTCCATCAAAACCAAGAAAGAAAAACAGGGCGAAGGCAAAGACGGCGAAAGCATCGCGGTCGTGGGCGAAGGCGTAACGTATGATACGGACGACAAACTCCCCGGCGTCAGAAAAGACGAAGTCGCGGCTGACAGCGAAGCAGTCGACGAAGCAGTCGAAGAACTCGGACTCGAAGACGAAGACAAAACCGCGACGGTGGAATTCCAAGCGGTTGAAGAAGCAAAGGACGAATCGTCCGACAAGTAATAATCAACGAAATATCAAAAAGTCCTCATAGTTTTATGAGGACTTTTTTTATACCTGAAATGCAACTTTTTGCGTGGGCACCTTGTTGCCTTTGGCGCGATGTTGCTTACGCAGCGATGCACCTTGCGGCGCGATGTTGCCTGACGGCGCGATGTTGCTTTCGCAACGATGTGTGCCTTCGGCACGATATGTGCAAAATACTTTGCGACATTAAAAAGCCCTGACAAAAGTCAGGGCAATGCAATTATTCGTTCAATTATTGCGGATTATTTCGTACCGAAAATTCTGTCGCCGGCGTCGCCGAGGCCGGGGACGATGTAGCCGTTTTCGTTAAGGTGAGAGTCTTTGCAGCCGACGAAGATGTGTACGTCGGGATGTTTTGCGTGGACCTTTTCAATTCCTTCGGGCGCGCCGATGATGCTCATAAACTTAATATTCTTGCAGCCTTTTGCCTTAATGAAGTCGATTGCCGCGATTGCGCTGCCGCCGGTTGCGAGCATCGGATCGAGAATGATGACTTCGCGGTTTGCGATATCGTCGGGAAGTTTGCAGTAGTACTCCTTGGGTTCAAGCGTTTCGTGGTCGCGATAAAGACCGACGTGTCCGACTTTTGCGGTGGGGACAAGAGCAAGGATACCGTTTACCATGCCGAGACCTGCGCGGAGAATAGGAACGATTGCGATGTCATTTGCAATAACGCGGGTTTTAGTGACTGCAATCGGGGTTTTAACCTCAATTTCTTGCGTATTGATATCACGGAGAGCCTCAAATGCCATAAGCATTGCGACTTCTTCCACAAGTTCGCGAAACTCTTTGCTGCCGGTACGTTCATCACGCATAATTGCAATTTTGTGTGTGATAAGAGGGTGATTGAAAATGGTTACGTTGTTCATAAAACACCTCACAATATTTACTTTTAACATAGTAACATTTCGGCGTTTTTTTTGCAAGCAAAATACGCATTGTTCGACATATTTTTTAAGGCATATCGCAATAAAAAAATTAGCAAAAAAACACGAATTTCGTCAAATTGATATTTTCAAAACCTTGATAACGTAAATTTATTGTGTTATAATATACACAGTATAGGTATTTTATCTAATTTATTTTCAGGGTTATATTATTAAAGAGGAGTTTGAAAAATGTTAGCAGCAGTTTCATCCAATGAAGTATGGCAGAAAATCGTCGATTTCTTTACCATCACGGTGAAAGACTTTTTCGTTAAATTATTGGCAGAAAATCCCCCGATTAAGTTCATATTGCTTGTTGCGGGCGCAGCGCTCGTACTCATCGGCTTAATCGTTATTATCGCGGTTTGTGCAAAGAAGAACAAGGCGAAGAAAGCGGCAAAGAAGGCGGCAAGACAAAGCGTAAAAGACGCAAAGAAAGCAAGAAAGAGTGGCAAAGTCGCAGCCGAAGAAAAACCCGCTGTGAAAGAAACGCCCGTCGTACCCGCGACACCCGCGCCCGCACCCGTTGCGGCAGCGGCACCTGCACCCGCGCCTTATATCGAGGACGAGAAGAAGTTCGACGCCGACGCTTTCGATGACGAGCTGCCTCCGTTTGAAGACAAAAAACCCGCTCCGCAGGAACAAATCGACATGTCGAAGTTTATCGCGGAAGAAAAAGTTTATGCCCCCGTGGAAGAAGAAAAACCCGTCGCGCCCGCGCCCGTTCCCGCATACGTTCAGCCGGAAGAACCCGCGCCCGTCGAGGAAAAGCACTATATCGAGCCGGAAAACAACGACAACTTCGTTGACGACAGCTGGGGCAAGGCAAAAATAAATCTGAAATCCAAAAAAGCGCAGAAAGAAGAAACGACGGAAGAACCCGAAGTCGCCGCGGAAGAACCCGCTCCCGCAAAGAAAAAAGCGACGAAGAAGAAGGCGGAAGTAACGGAAGAAGCCGCACCCGCAAAGAAAGCACCCGCAAAGAAAAAGGCGGCGGCAAAGGTTGAAGAACCCGTCGAGGAAAACGACGAAGCCGATAAACCCAAGGTCGTCGGCAAATATACGATCGAAGATACCGGCTATGCGTATCAGTTCCATCTTTACGCAAACAACGGGCAACTTCTGTACGAAAGCCGTGAATACGCAAGTCTGAACTCCTGCAAGGGCGGCATCGCGACCTTTAAGAAGAACGTCGCGGATTGCGAGTACCGCATCGACGTCGATAAGAACGGCGGCTACAAGTACATCTTCAAGAAGGGCAACAGCATTTACATCGGCGAAACGTACTCGACCGCAAAAGCGGCGGAACGCAGCGCGGAATCCGTGAAACGCTTTGCACAGGTTTCCGAAATCAGCGAATAAATTTTTAATATAAAATAATAAAAGGGGTTATATCAATATGGCAAAAGAAGTAAAAAAAGCAGCAACAAAAGAGTCCGCACCCAAGAAAGCCGCGGCGAAAGAACCTGCAAAAAAAGTTGCAACGAAAGAGCCCGCAAAGAAAGCGGCAGTTAAGGAAGTCGCCCCCACAGAAACCGCAGCAAAAGGCGTTGTCGGAAAATATCGCGTAGATTGCGTTTACGGCGATCTTTATCAATTCTATCTTTATGCAAACAACGGTCAGCTTCTTTACGAAAGCCGCGAATATGCGTCGAAGAAATCGTGCCTGGAAGGCATCGAAACCTTCAAGAAAAATATGCAGGACGCAGCAACGACCGTACGTGTGGATAAGGACAAAAACAACAGATATAAGTTCATTATCAAAAACCGCAACAGCATTTACGTCGGCGAAACTTACGACAATAAGAAACAAGCCGAAAGCAGCGCGGAATCGGTGAAACGCTTTGCAGTCGTATCGCAGGTCGTCGAATAAGAAAAAACGAAATTACGCACGGTGAAAACCGTGCGTTTTTTTATACGAAATCTGAGGCGGAAGAATATATCTTTGATATATTCTTTTTTTGCGATTTTTTGCGCGGGATACGATCGTCAAAAATATCTTTTTACAAATTGCGACAAAATGCGTATATTTCGTTGACAAATATACGCTATTTTCATATAATCATATTCAGTCGTATGGTTTAGTAATTGTAAACTTTTTTCTTAAAATTACAAAACCCTCTAATTTTTAGGTTTAGAAATACTAAACAAACGGCGCGGAAACAGGAGGATATATGGAAATCGGAACCAAACTGAAAAATCTGCGGCTTCGTTGCGGATTGACGCAGGAGGAACTTGCTGACAGGTGCGAACTCACGAAAGGCTACATAAGTCAACTCGAAAACGACCTGACCATGCCGACAATTTCCACCCTGAACGACCTTATGGTGGCACTCGGAAGCGATTTGAAAACCTTTTTCAGCGAAGATGAACCCGAACAAGTCGTGTTCACGAGCGACGACTTTTTTGAAAAGGAAGGCGACGGGCAAAAAATCGTATGGCTTGTGCCCAACAGTCAGAAGAACGAGATGGAGCCTGTTTATATCGAAATCGAGCCGAATACGACGCTTCAAAAAGATATGCCGCACGAGGGCGAAGAATTCGGATACGTCCTTGACGGCGAAATCGAAATCGTCATCGGCAACAACGTCTATAAGTGCAAAAAACGCAACAGTTTTTATTTTGTAAGCAACAAAGTACATTATATTAAAAATACAAAAAATACAACGGCTAAAATCATCTGGGTGTCAAGCCCGCCCACGTTTTAAGGAGAGTATATGTCATCTGCAAACATTATCGAAATCAAAAACGTATCCAAGGAATACGACGGCAAAGCAGTCGTCAAAAACGAAAGCATCGCGATAAAACGCGGCGAATTCGTGACAATTTTAGGACCTTCGGGCTGTGGCAAGACGACGACGCTTCGTATGATTGCCGGCTTTGAAAAACCGACAAGCGGACAAATCCTTTTCGACGGCGAAGATATTTCCAATCTGCCGCCGCATAAGCGCGCCGTGAACACGGTTTTCCAGAAATACGCGTTGTTCCCGCACCTTAACGTGTTCAACAACATCGCGTTCGGTCTGAAACTCAAAACCATTCCCGACGGCACGACGTACACCGACAGAAAGGGCAGGACTTTCGACAATATGAGAAAATATACGAAAGCCGAAATCGCCGAAAAAGTCAATCACGCGCTCAAAATGGTTGACCTTGAAGACTACGGTCACCGCGACGTTAACAGCCTTTCGGGCGGACAGCAACAGCGCGTCGCAATCGCAAGGGCAATCGTCAACGAGCCGAAGTTGCTGCTTCTTGACGAGCCGCTGGGCGCGCTTGACCTTAAAATGAGAAAGGATATGCAGATCGAACTGATGGATATGCATAAACGCCTTGGAATCACGTTCGTTTACGTCACGCACGATCAGGAAGAAGCGCTCACGATGAGCGACAAAATCATCGTTATGCGCGACGGCGAAGTGCAGCAAATCGGCACCCCCAAAAAGATTTACGACGAGCCCGCAAACGCATTCGTCGCCGACTTTATCGGCGAAAGCAACATCATGTCGGGCATTATGATCGACGACTATAAATGCAGCTTCTTCGGCACCGAGTTCGAGTGCGTCGACAAAGGCTTCAAACCCAACGAACCCGTCGATATCATCGTGCGCCCCGAAGACATTTATATCACGAAGGGCAAAAACGTCGAAAAGGGACAACTCACCGCAAAAGTAACGTCCTGCGTGTTCAAGGGCGACCACTACGAAATCCTTTGCGAAAGCGACGGAAACGAATTGCAGATCGTTGAAAATACCGAGTGCGCCGTCGGCGAAGAAATCGGTATCTTCATTCCGAAAGAAGAAATACACATCATGCACAAAGCGCGCATTATCAACGAGTACGAAACCGAAATGGGCGACAACGGCATTGTGAAAATTTGCGAAGCCGACTTTGAAACGAAAAGCGACTTGCCCGCAGGAACGAAAGTTAAAGTGTCGATTCCGTTTGATAAAGTCGACGTTACCGACGACGAAGCCGACGGAACGGTCAGCGCGGACGTCGTGTCGAGCATTTACAAGGGAAGTTACTATCAGGTCATTTTACGCACCGATTTCGACTATGACTTCTTTGTCGACACTCAGGACGAATGGCTCAAAGGCGACCGCGTAGGTATCAATATTAAACCCGAAGACATTAAGGTGGAGGCAATTTAATGAAAGAGAAAATTAAAAATTTCAGATTTACGCGAAAAGCCTTTGCTTATCCGTATATGCTGTTTTTGCTGGTTTTCGTCGTTACGCCGCTTGTGCTGATTCTTGCCAACGCGTTTATTTACGACGGGAAATTCAGTTTCAAAAACTTTGCGATTTTCTTCACCGAAAAGTCAAGTCTGGTGGTGCTTGGAAACTCCATTCTCGTCGGACTTCTGACGACGATTATCTGCATAGTTCTGGGATATCCCGCGGCGTACTTCCTTGCGAAATACAGCGCAAGCAAGATTTTCGTATTGCTGTTTATCCTGCCCATGTGGGTAAACTTCCTGATAAGGACGCTTGCAACGAAAGCGATTTTCGTGTCGATGAACATTCCGCTCGGAATGGGGACGGTCGTGTTCGGTATGGTTTACAACTATCTGCCGTTTATGATACTTCCTTTGCACACGGTGCTTTCGAGCATTGATAAAAACTATATCGAGGCGGCGGAAGACCTCGGGGCAGACAAGTTCCAGGTTTTCGCAAAAACGATATTGCCGTTGTCGGTGCCGGGGATTTTAAGCGGAATCACGATGGTGTTCATTCCCACGATTTCGACGTTCGCGATAAGCCAGCTTTTGTCGGACAGCACGGTATTCTTGTTCGGCGACAGCATTCAGATGAAGTTCGATCAGGGCTTGTACGGCGTCGGCAGCGTCATGAGCCTTGTAATGATAATTCTCGTGCTTATTTCCAACTTTTTAATGAACAGGTTTTCAAAAACGTCTGCGACGGGAGGAAGAAACTTATGGTAAAGAAATTTTTTGCAAAAGCATATCTTTATTTACTTCTCGCGCTGCTGTACGCGCCGATAGTGCTGATTATCGTGTTTTCGTTTTTCAACACGTCGATTTTCTCTTTTGACAACGGGTTCAGTTTCGAGTCGTACAAGTCGATATTCGCGTCCGACAAAACGCCCGAACTGCTTGCCGCGCTTAAAAACACGCTGATTATCGCCGCCGTATCGAGCGTTGTATCGACGCTTATCGGCACGTTTTCGGCAATCGGCATTTATTGTTTGAAACCGCGTGCGAGAAAGGTTGTGGAAAACGTCAACCAACTGCCCATCATCAACAGCGAAATCGTAATGGCGGTGTCGCTTATGATATTCTTCGTAACGTTCTCGTTCCCTGCGGGATATTTCCGCCTTATCATCGGACACATCAGTTTCTGCACGCCGTACGTCATTCTTTCGGTTCTGCCGAAACTCCAAACGATGGACAACAACGTTTACGAAGCCGCTCTCGACCTTGGCGCAAACCCGTTCAAAGCGATGGTAAAAGTCATTCTGCCCATACTTGCGCCCAGTATTATGTCGGGATTTATGATGGCGTTCACGCTGTCGATGGACGACTTCATCATCACGCAAATCAACAAAGGCGCGGCAACGGGCATCAACACTCTTTCGACGTACATCTACGCCGACGCAAGGGTACAAGGGCTTTCGCCGTTCTGGTTTGCGATATTCAGCATTATCTTCATCGTGGTGCTTACGACCATTCTCGTCGTCAACGTCGTTAAGGTCAAAAAAGCCAAAGCCGACAAGAAAAAGGAGGTTAAAGCATGAACAAGAAAGCAATTAAAATCCTTATCGTGTCGGTTATTATCGCGGTTATCGTCGGCGGTACGATTGCAGGCATCGTCGTCGTGAACCTTGACAGGAAAAAAGAAAAACTTGTCGTATATAACTGGGCGGACTATATCGATCCCGCCAATATCACCCTTTTTGAAGAGTATTACAAGCAAAAAACCGGCAAGGAAATCGAGGTCGTTTACAGCACTTTCGACACAAACGAAACAATGATGACCGAAGTCACCAAGGGCGACAGCCAGATCGACCTCGTTTGCCCCAGCGAATACTCCATTCAGAAACTGAAAGAGAAAAACCTTTTGCAACCGCTCGATATGTCGGACGGAGACTACGAATTCATAAGTAACGTGTATCCCGCAATCCGCGACAGGGTAGAGTCGATTTTCGGCGCGGAAATGAACGGATATTTCGTGCCGTATATGTGGGGCACGCTCGGCATAATGTACAACGTCGAAAAGGTAAGGAAAGAAGACCTCGAAGCCGGCTGGGGTATCCTTTGGAATAAGGCGAACAACCCGGAACTTGAAGGGAAAATCCTTGTGAAAGACAGCGTCCGCGACGTCTATGCCGCAACCGTTTGTTACCTCAAAGAAGAAGGAAAACTCGACGGAACCCCGTACGCCGCGCTTTCAATCGAACAACTTATCAACACCGTCGACAACACGCTTTTGAAAATGTGCGAAACCGTGCTTCTGGAACAAAGAAAGCATATCAAAGGCTACGAAGTCGATTTCGGCAAGGACGATATGATCAATAAAATCGCATACGTCGATCTTGCCTGGTCGGGTGACGCAATGTACGCAATCGAGGAAAGTTACAACCCCGACAAAACTTTCAAAAACCTTGCAACCGGCGAAGAAACGAATTACCTTTTGGACTACTTCGTCCCGACAATTGAAATCGACGGCGAAGAAAAAGAGTTCGGCAACGTATGGTTCGACGGCTGGGCAATCCCGAAAACCGCGCAAAACGTCCCCGCGGCAAAGGAATTCATCAACTTTATGTGCCGTCCCGACGTCGCGATGCGTAATATGATGGAAATCGGCTATACCTGCTCCTTTGATCCCGATAAATATATTGCGGGCGAAGACGAATTCACAATCGAAGCCGTCAACTGCCTTCTCGAAAACGAGTACGTTTGGGAAATTTCCGACGACGAAATTGCCGAGAATTATCCCGACGGCGACTGCATTATCAAGGAAATCGACGGCGTTAAGTACGACCTTACCGAGTTCTTCGGCGACCATAGAAGATACCCCGACTTTAAGAAATCGGAAGGCACTCTCGGCGTAATGCAGGACTTCGGCGCGCAAAACGACGCGGTCGTCAGTATGTGGGAAAGGGTAAAAGGCGGCGACGAATTCCCGTGGAAACTTATCGTCGCAATCGTTGCTTGCGTCGCGATTGTCGCAGGGGCGTTCGGGCTGTGCTTCCTGGTGCGCCACGTCAAATCGAAACGCCAGCCGCATATCGACGCGGACTCCGAACAACAAACCGCCTGATAAAAACAAATCAAACAAAAAACCGATTGCAAACGCAATCGGTTTTTTAATCTGTAATACCCAAAAGATAATCCGCTGAAACGTCAAAAATTTTGCATAGTGCGATAATGGTATCAAGCGGCGGTTCGTGCCTGCCGGTTTCCCAGTCGGCAACGGACGCGCGTGAAATGCCGACCAGATTTGCAAGGTCACATTGGCGCATACCCTTTTCAATTCGCAATTCTTTAATTCGTTCCGAAAATTTGTTCATAAAAATATTATGTGGCTTTTACCGACATTTTACTTGACGTGTGGGTAATAACCGCACATAATATTAGTATAATTTGTCTGGCGAGGGTGGTGTGAACGGATATGGCGCGCAATCAGGACATTGTAAGCCGACAAATTCAGGATAGACAATAGGGTAAGGGCGATACAAAATAACTGTCTATTCTATTATCGTCCTTATCTTGTAAAATAATTACCGATTGCAAACGCAATCGGTTTTTTTAATCGATAATTTTATTATTTATCCGCTGTTCTTGTTTTGGAAACCGCGTTTTTCAAAACAAGTGAAAAGGGAATAAGGATTAGCGGAGCGCAGGTTTCCTTATGGGAAAAACGGCACAAAAAAGGCATCTTTTTCAAGATGCCTTTGACTGTTGTTTGTCCCGTTTTCCAAAACGGCAATCTTTTCATTTGCCGTTTTGAGAGCGAAGCGACTTAGTACATGTCGCCGCCCATCGGAGCTTGCGGCATCGCCGGAGCCGGTTCGGGCTTGTCGGCAACGATGACCTCGGTGGTGAGCAACGTAGACGATACGCTTGCTGCGTTTTGAAGTGCCGAGCGCGTGACTTTGGTCGGATCGAGAATACCTTTTTCGACCATATCGCAGAACTCGTTTTTAAGAGCGTCGTAACCGAAGTTTGCTTTCTTTGCGCGCAACACGTTATCTACGATAACGCCGCCGTCAACGCCTGCGTTTTCCGCGATTTGTTTAATGGGGGCGGTAAGGGCTTTTGCGATGATGAGCGCGCCCGTTTTTTCGTCGCCGCTGAAAGTATTTGCGTATGCGGTAACTTTGTCGCTGATGGACAGAAGGGCAATGCCGCCGCCGGGGACGATACCTTCTTCGACAGCCGCGCGGGTTGCCGCAAGAGCGTCTTCGATGCGGAGTTTTCTTTCTTTCATTTCGACTTCGGTTGCCGCGCCGACTCTGACGACTGCTACGCCGCCCGAAAGTTTTGCAAGGCGTTCTTGAAGTTTTTCTTTGTCGTAGTCGCTGGTGCTTTCCGCAATCTGGTGCTGGATTGCCGCAACGCGTTGTTTGATGAGAGCGGGATCGCCTGCGCCGTCAACGATGGTGGTGTTGTCTTTGTCGACCTGAACCATTTTCGCGCTGCCCAGCATATCGAGGGTTGCGTCCTTGATTTCGTAGCCGAGATCGGACGAAATGACGGTTGCGCCTGTCAGAATTGCGATATCTTCAAGCATTGCTTTGCGTCTGTCGCCGTAACCGGGGGCTTTGACCGCAACGCATTTGATTGCGCCTTTGAGTTTGTTCAGGACAAGGGCGGTAAGAGCCTCGCCTTCGACTTCTTCGGCGATGATGAACAAGCCGCGGCCTGATTTTACAACCTGTTCGAGAACGGGCAGCAAATCCTGGAACACGCTGATTTTCTTATCGGTGATAAGGATAAGCGGATCTTCAAGGACGGCGTCCATTTTGTCGGGGTTGGTCATCATATAGGGGGAAGCGTAACCGCGGTCGAACTGCATGCCTTCGACGACGCTGAGTTCCGTCTTCATGGTTTTGCTTTCGTCGATGGTGATAACGCCGTCTTTGCCGACCTTTTCAAAAGCGTCGGAAAGCAGAGTGCCGATTTCTTCGTCGCCTGCCGACACGCTCGCGACCTGCGCGATAGCGGTTTTGCTTTCAATGGGTTTGCTGATTTTTTTGAGTTCTTCGACGGTATATTCGGTTGCTTTCGCGATACCTTTTTTCAGCACCATCGGGTTTGCGCCGGCGGCGATGTTTTTCATACCTTCGCGGATGATTGTCTGTGCGAGAAGGGCAGCCGTTGTGGTGCCGTCGCCCGCGACGTCGTTGGTTTTTACGGACACTTCTTTCACAAGTTGTGCGCCCATATTTTCAAAAGCGTCTTCGAGTTCGATTTCCTTGGCGATGGTTACGCCGTCGTTTGTGATGAGGGGTGCGCCGAACTTTTTGTCAAGAACGACGTTTCTGCCTTTCGGCCCCAAAGTGATTTTAACTGCGTCGGCAAGAGTGTCCACGCCCTTTTCAAGGGAGCGGCGCGCTTCTTCACCGTATTTGAATTGTTTGCTCATATAAAAGCCTCCTTATTCGTTCACGATTGCGAGAATGTCGCTTTGGCGAAGGATGATAACTTCTTTGCCGTCAAGCTTGAACTCGCTTCCTGCGTATTTGCTGTACAAAACTTTATCGCCTACCTTGACTTGCATCGTGACTTCTTTGCCGTCGATAAGTCCGCCGGGACCGACCGCCACGACTTCTGCCATCTGGGGTTTTTCTTGTGCTGTGCCGGGAAGAAGGATGCCGCTTGCGGTCTTTTCTTCCGCTTCGATTGATTTAACGACAACTTTGTCAAACAAAGGTTTTATTGTCATATTTACCTCCGAAAATAATTGTTGAAAATTAATTTTGAAATTAGCACTCAAACGCCTTGATTGCTAATTCAATGGTAATTATACACGCAATATATCGCGATGTCAATAGTATTATGACAGAAAAAATTAAAAAATACCGCTAAAAAACGCGCATTTTCAAAAACGTCGTAAAGTCGCGCGTTATGCCAACAGATAATAATACGAACTTAGGTTTTACGCCGTGTTTTTGACTAAT
>OQWI01000385.1_pt1 | contig 20267 bp, 10 predicted proteins | sample 1691551 | NCBI WGS metagenome assembly OQWI01 (sample SAMN03418259, study PRJEB22391) | human gut metagenome | biome: human-gut; feature: organic feature; material: feces | host: Homo sapiens | place: Tanzania | collected 2013-01
AAATTGATTGTTTATTAAAACCTGTTTGAGATTCTTACATTTTGCTAAATCACTCTTATACTCACTATTCGATTTACTTTTCATGAGCTCCCTTACATTTGTGATATTACAACTACGCACTAACTCATCCTCTAGATTTTTCACTTCAGGAATAATAATCACCTTTTTCACATTAGACTGTTTCTTTAAGAAACGAAGATTGTAGTCTAATATATCCGTTTCATCTTTATCTGTATCAAACACTAATATTACAATCGTTCCAGGTTTTAATTTCATTAAAATGTTTTTGTTCAATTTATTCTGAATGACATTAAATACATCCACTTTACCAGCTTGTATACATTGAAAATCTGTTTTTAATGTATTAATAACGGCACGTTCCCCTTCACCTTCAACAAAGAAATGATAAATATTTTTAGACATGGCAATGGCTCCTAATCTTACAAATCTTCAATTTCATATAATAAATCTAAATTTGGTGAAACCGAAAACAAGTCATTATCAACCGCATTTCTCAATGAATCCGTACTCTTCTTTAGATAATCAGCCGCATTTATTACCTTAATGACTTGGTCATCTTCAAACATTTCTTTCTTTAAGAAGTTAAAGCTATGCTTAGGAAGAGGCAAATCCAATATATCTAAATTATGTGTTGTAAAGAACAACTGACTATTAGGCTTCAACAAAGAAATCATTAATGATAAAAAGCCTTTTTCAATGTCTGAATGTACATACGAAAACTTTTCATCACAATAATAAAAACTATGTTTATCCGATTTTATAGAAGCTACAATTCCTGCAATATCAAGACCTGATTTTGTACCACTAGACAACATAGACGGATTTAATATCTTACCATCTTTTATAAGGATCTCTTCCTTTCCCATCTGAATCGCATAAGTATCTTCAAGTTCATTTAATTTAATAATACCCTTAATTGCAGGATCTAACACTTTTAAAGTATGATTCAACACTCTCAAATATTCTTCACTCTCTTCAATACGATATCTCGTTTCAAAGAACGCATCAAACGGAAATGAAAATAACCATGATAAATTCTTTAATTTTTCTAATTCCATAATGTAATTCGCATCTGTAAAACCCGTCATAATTGAATCTAATCTTTTTGCACAAGTCTCATAATTTTCTCTTTGTTTAATATCAGTCGACTCAATTCGAATCTTAATATTCTCAGAAGAATAATCATGATTTTCACTCGGATCAAACTCTGCATTTATTCTATACAACTTGTAAATATCATGATCCATATTCACAAAATCCATCGAAAAAGAAGCTTTTTTATCTTTATCCGCAATATACGACGTAATAATTTCTACATTTCTTTTTCCAATCAAAATAAATATAGAAAGAATCAACCGACCTAAAGACGTCTTTCCAGTCGCATTTGAACCCATAATAATATTTACTTTCTTATAGCGAAAATTAGGTAATCCTTCCAAATGCTCATTTTCAATATATGAATTTACAATCTTTTTGGGATAGGAAAAATTCACATGAAAATTTCTAAACGCACATAAATTATCCAATTTTAAATCCATAACAATCATACGTCTTAACCCCTATTTTTATTATATTATTTCTACTTATTAGAACTAATGTCAACATATACTTGTATTTCATTTTACTCATCCAAAAAATAAAAAAAACTCCAACAACACTTGATACAACCCTAGTCAAGTAGACATGGGAAATATTTAAAAGTCTCATCGATCAACAACCCATTCCAATTTGGTTTGGGTTGTTTTTTATTTCTTCTATAATAATTTTTTTTTGATGTTTCTTCTTTGATTCAATTTCATTCCAGTATCTGACATACCTAATTGCTGGTATAATTGGATATTGTGTAAATTCCTTTTGTTCTAGTGATTCTTTTCGTACTTGTCCACAAGTTTTACCGTTTAATCTTTTTTGTGGATAATGATCGATGTAGTAATCTAGCGTTCCTTTGATAGCTTGTCTCATCTCTTCTTTGGAAGTGATGTTTGGATATAGGATAAACAACATATCTTTAAATTGTCCCTGAAAACCTTCACACACTCCATTATCAATGCACTTTGATACACGTGACATAGATTGTGACATACCATATTCATCCAATTTAAATTTATATACTTGTCTTGTATACGCGAAACCTCTGTCTGAATGTACTAAGGGTGTTGCTTCTGGATATGCATTATGAGCATTCTCTAGTGTTTGATCAGCTAGTAATGCATCATTTTTATCAGAGATTTCTAAAGATACAGGGAACCTGTCATAAAGATCAATCATTGGCAAAATAAATAGTTTCTCTCCAGTTGTAGGTATCTTTACCTCTGTAACATCCGTACACCATTTTTGATTTGGACCTGTAGTGTTGAAATCTCTGTTAAGAATGTTTTCTGCCGTATGTTCTGCATTAGATCGAATGTAGTTGTATCTGGATCTACGTCTATAAGAGGATTTGATATCATTGATGCACATCAATCGATAGACTCTGTTATGACCACATCTATATCCTTCGTTTCTTAGAGTGTAGTACATGGTCATTGTGCCAAAAAGAGAATTGTTGGAATTAGATATCTCCTTGATTCTAGATGTAATTTTTTCATCTTCATATTGTTTGTCCAATTGTTTGGGAGAAGGTGATGAGTGTAGCCACTTGTAGTATGCACTTCTGCTGATGTCCATGATTGAACACATTTCATTTATCGGCCAGTTGCGATTTTCATGTAATGATTGTATTAGCGAATAATTTTTTATCTTTTGTTTTCTTATAAGATAAAGTCTTTTAGCCTTCGGAAGACTCGCCAAATAGGTCTTTTCGAAGGCTTCATCTTTTTTTAACAGTTCAAGCTCCATCTCTTGTCGTCTGTTGATTCTTTCAAGCTCGGCTATTCTGCGTTGAGCTTTTTCCAGATTGGTTAGCTGTTCTTCAGACTTACGTTTACCGCGTCTGTCTTCTAGAGCGTCTTCCCCTTTGGATTCATATTTTTTGACCCAGTTATAGATCTGGGCGTAATTTCCACCATAAAATTCAGCTGTACCTTTATAATCATGATTATGATCTATACAGTATTTAATGATTTCGATTTTCTTTTCTTTGCTTACTTTTAAAGTATCAGCCATATAGACCTCCGGTTTAGGATCGTAATCCTTAAGTTCTCTATGACTATTATACTTTTTTACCCAATTTAAAACAGTAGTACATTTAGGTATTCCATACTTAGCTGCCAAATCTATGGAGGATCCATAACCTTGAAGATATTCTTGAACAACCATCTCCTTAAACTCTTTCGAATACTTATTGTTTGTACTCTTATTATCAAAAATTGAATGGCTGTTTACGCGATAGCTTTTGACCCATTCTAGAACTAATCTGGCTCCGCATTTTCCCATGTTCAATTCAATCTTTATTTGTTCTGCAGATTTTCTTCCACTTAAATAATCTTCACAAGCCTGTACCTTTTGTTCTTTCGTATATTTAGCTTTTCTTCCCATATAAAAATCCCACCTTTGTAGTTTCACATCGATGGGATAATTTTAATTATTTCGTGTGTCTACCTCGGTGGGATTATATCAACTGTTGTTAGAGTCTTAAAATTATCTTTATTAATGCTGCCAAGCACCATCAGCACCAACATAGAACTTATCCGGAGTATATGTACTCTTTAACATAGCACCAGACGCATTGAAGAAATAGTCTTTTCCATTGATTTTCTTCCAACCCGTTACCATATAACCTTTCTTGTCAAAGTAATATGTTTGATTTCCAATTGTTTCAAAATCATTTGTCTTGTAAGTACCATCATAATGTCTATACCACCATTGACCATCAAATACCCAATGACTTGTAGACCAAGCACCATCACTACCCACATAGAATCCATCTGGCGTAAATGTATTTGTCAACATAAAACCATCATCACCCAAATAATAATTACCTTGCCAAATAGCCTTAGCCATCTTACCATATGCATTCATATAGTAATCTTTACCATTATATTTAACCCAACGGTTTGTGACATAAATACCATCAGCTCCACAATAATAGCCATCTGGCGTCATACTATTTCTTACATACAACCCATTCTCATCTACATAATAAGAACCAACCCAGTCATTTGTGACAAGATCACCATTCGCATCTAAATAATATTCACCAACCCATTGGTTTTTCACAAGCTTACCACTCGCATTCACATAATAATCTTTATCTTCATGCTTAAACCAACTATTCGTTAAGTAAGCACCAGATTTACCTACATAATATCCATCTGGAGTAAATGCATTTGTAAGCATTGCTCCATCTTCACCTAGATAATAAACACCAGACCAAGTATTCTTTACCAAATGACCATAGCCATTCACATAATAGTCTTTTCCATCATGCTTAAACCAACTATTCGTCAAATAAGCACCATCACTACCAACATAATATCCATCTGGCGTAAATGCTTTGGTCAACATCTTACCATCCGCATCCAAATAGTAATTTTGTTGCCAACCCGCTGCTTTCATAACACCAGAAACATCAAAGTAATAGTAAGTTCCATCAATTCGAATCCATCCCGTAACCATTTTTCCATTCGAATCAAAATAATATGTATTTTGATCAATTGTAGTAAATCCTTTAGCTACACTTCCCTCTGAATCAAAATAATAGTATGAGCCATTAATTTGAATCAATTGATTTGTCACAAAAGAATGAGTCTTATTTGAATAACACTTCTTCTTTCCATCCACAGTCTTCCATTCATAAAGATGTAAAGAAGGTACCCAAAGACCATTTTCATCCACATAGTAATCATCAATCCATTGATCTTTTGCCATCTTACCATCTTCCAACAAATAGTTATTGCCTACCCAACAATTTCTTAATTTATAGCCAGAACCATTGAAGAAATAATCATCCCCATCAATATTTTGCCAACCACTCAACATTACACCATTTTCATCCAAATAATAAGAATTATCTAGAATCCAACCCTTCTGCATACCATCATTCACATCAAAATAATACCAATTTCCTGAAATCAAGGTCCATCCACTGACCATACGACCCCATTGATTAAAATAATACAATTTATCATTGATTGTTTGCCAACCAAAAGCTTGGTTTCCATCCTCATCAAAATAATACCAGTTTCCATTGATATTACTCCAACCCGTCTGACTACCCACAACAGTTACACCATTAACACGACCATACAATACTTCAGCAGGCGCTCCATTCATATTCATGACATCATGGACATAACCATATCCAATTGGATCTCCCGCATTAAACATAACACCATTACCACAATAAATACCCACATGTGAAATATAGTTAATATGTTCATATGTACCCTTAAAGAATACTAAATCTCCAGGCTGCGCCTCACTTTCACTAACAGGCGTACAATGACTTGTATACAACATAGCCGCATTTGTGTTTACCAAATTAAAACTTGTACCACAAACCTGATTAAATACATACATACAAAGTCCAGCACAGTCAAATCCACCTTGAGAAGGATAACGACCACCCCAAACATAAGGCAACCCCTCATATTTTGTTGCTTCATACAAAATATCTGCGAATGTTACTCGAGAACGCAAATACGGATTTTCCGCCTTTAATTTTGCAGCCTCAATCTCATCCTCCGTTAAAAACTTATCTAATGAAAAATGATATACAGGCGCCATATTCGATGACTTAGGAAGTTCACTTGAATCTGAACTCTCTTCATCTACAGTTTGAGTATCTTCTTCTTGTGCATAAATCGTTGATGGCAACAAAGAAATACACATCATACTACTCAAACAAAAAAGAAAAAATAATTTAATTCCACGTTTCATATTTCTAACTCTCCCTAACCTTGACAATTATATTAAAAATCATTTTACTTTACAAACCAAAATTATGAATTTCCCCCATAAACAATGCATTTGTCTACATTTGTCAACAAATAAGAGTACCAAAAGGTACTCTAATTTTTCTTCTCCAAATATTTTTTTGCATCCCTTAAAAAACTAAGGGCAATCATCACAATCACTATACCAATAGGGAAAGCTGCAATAATACTAACACTTTGCAAATTGTTCATTGAACTTTGCGCAAACAATAATGCGATTGGCAACAAAATCAATAAGATACACCACATGAGCTGCAACGATCTATGAGGCATCTCATTCTCAGCCAATTCGTGATAACAATAACAAGATGCCGTAAGTGCAATCGAATCAAAGCTAGTCGCATAAAAGGCAATCATTGTAAATAATACGGCAACCATGACTACTGGAGCACAAGGAAGCGTTTTAATAATATTGACAATCATGCCATATAAATCACCATTTTGTGCATATTGCGCCATAAAATCAGCCACACCATGCATCTGAAGACCCATTGAATAATTTCCTAATACAATAAAACTAATGATGGTCGAACCAGCTCCAAAAATATATCCACCAAGAATGGTTTGACGAATGGTTCTACCCCTAGAAATACTTCCAATAAAGAATGGAGCAGCCACACACCATACCATCCAATAAGCCCAATAATAAATCGTCCAATTTTGTGGGAAGTTAGTATTTCTTAATGGATCTGTAAAAGTAGAAAGACCAATGAAGTTTTCTACCATAGTACCCAAAGAAGTCAATCCTGTTTCAATAATATAACGAGCTTGTCCACCAAATAATAATACGAAGGCTAATAGTCCAAAGAAGAAATAGATGCATAAATTTGCCAAGCGACTAATTCCCTTAAAACCATGAAGCAAAGAGTATGTATATACAATACAAGTAATGATCAAAATCACAATATTAATAGCCGTACGACTCACTGTTAAATGAAATAAGTCCTGAATAATCGTTGCCATTAAAGGCGTTGCTACACTAAACGTAGTTGCCGTTCCTGCAAGAAGCGCAAATACAGCTAATAAGTCAATCACTCTACCAGGCCATTTATCTGTATATTTACCAAGTAAGGGTCGACATGCCTCTGAATACTTTTGACGATTTCTTTTTCTTACATGAAGCATAAACCCAAAGGCAACGGCCAATACTAAATAAAAACTCCAAGGAATCAAACTCCAATGAAACAAAGGATATACCCCTGCCCACTCTTGAATACTCCCCATTTCTTTTATATGAGGATCCGATGCATACATAACCCATTCAGAAAAAGAATAGAATAAAATATCTGCGGCAAGACCACAAGTAAACATCATAGAGCCCCACGCAAAGAAAGAATATTTTGGCTTTTCATTCTTCTCTCCAAGAACAATATCACCAAATTTAGAAAAAGCGATATAAATCGACAACAAGAAAATTCCTAGACCAATAATCAAATAATAACTTCCAAATGTATCACCAAAGAAGAAACGAATTTGGCTTAATATTACATTCGACTGTTCTGGTGCCACAAAAAACACAATACATAACGCAACAATAATACACAAAGGTAGTAATGTGATCATCCAATCGACTTTATTTTTCATTCTTATACCCCCTGTAGCTTGGATCTATCGCAATCAATTCATCCAAACCATCAATCTCAACAACATCCTCTTTTTTCATTGGCATTACACCCAATTCATAGTGTTCTGGATGACAAAACATTGCGACATCATCCCAATAGATTTGACGATTCTGTTTTACATCAAATTCATACTCCAAATCCAACTTTAATTGTTGAGCATCCTTTTCATTCCATCTTGAAATACTATAAAGTTGCCAACCCTTTAAACCACCCGTACGACTACAAGAAGTGACAATACCATTCTCTACTTGTTGCAGCCATTCATCCGTTCCATTCTCTACATATACACTGTTATAGCCTGAACGCTCAAAATCAGGCTTTAAGATATTCGGATTAAAAATAATTTGATCCCCATCTAAAATAATCGCATTTGAAAGATGGTCTCTAGCCACATATAAAGAGGCAATATTGTTACAAGTATCAAAATAAGGATTGTCAATTACTTTTAAACCCTCATACTCCCTTTGTAAACCATAAAACTTCTCTTTCATATACCCTACAACCACATAAATTTCATAAATACCATTCTTATACAACGCATCAATCACAGTATCAATCATTCTTACACCATTTACTTTGACTAATGGTTTAGGCGTTTCTAAAGTCAATGGACTCATACGAGAACCAAATCCAGCCGCCATAATAATGGCTCTTTCTACTTTGAACATAAACACATTCCTCTTTCTTCCAACATTTCTTTAACGATTCGATAATATTCTTTGGCATAACGATATTGTTTTAATGAATATTCACCAAACTCAACTCCTAAGTTACGCTTATATTCACACCAGTTGCTCCATAATAAACCACAAATCGCAATATACGCATAGATCTTAATACGAACCATATCATCACATTCACAATCAAAATACAAATCAATCAATGTTTCCACATCATTACGATCATACATGGAATAAATCGCAAACATCGCAATATCAATATGCTGATCTTGCATACCCGCATATTCCCAATCAATTAAATATAAAGAATCTTTTGAAAACAAGAAATTATCTGGAACTGAATCAATATGCGATAACCCCCACTCTTTAGGCTGTCCATCCACAAATTTTTTTAATTCATAAATATGTTTCTTTGTCTCTTTATAATCCCTATAAATACTAGGAGCACCCTGCCAATACGACTCATACTTCTCCAATTCATCAAACACTTCAAACGTATGAGACACCACAAGCTTTTTATTATGGAAAGCACGAAGCTTTTTCATGCACTCACTTACATCCCCAAAATAACTAGAATCACACGCATGCGCATCCTCAATATATTCTGTAATCTTATATCCATTATCCGGATTCATATAAATAACAGGATCACAAATATGCTCATCCTTAATGACCTGATATACATCATACTCATGTTTTCGATTGATCAACTTATCCGTACCCTCACCAGGAACACGCATTATATATCGTTTTGAATGAACCTCAAAACTAAACGAACGATTGGTCATACCCTTCTTTAATGGATAAATCGATTGAATATCACTCAACTTACAACCAAGCGTATCCCCAATAATATGCATCAATTCTGAATTCAACGTTTCCGTATCCTCATCCAAATCCCTTAACTGCTCATATGTATTCACTTCAAACGCCTGATCAAATACATAAGGAGCTACAATCATCTTATCCTTTACATACAAAGCATCTTCCCAAAAAGAATGCTCATACTCCCTTTGACACGACATCTCATCTATACGCTTTGAAACAAAAGGCGCATCCTCAAATGAAATATAAGAAATACCAATCATTGTATCCCCCATTTCATTCATCTTTGTCTTCACAAGCTCAAACTTCTTATTTAAACGAACCGAAGTATTCAATGTTTCCACATGTTTAACCATGTACCAAGAATACAATTCACATTCATGAAACGGATTTTTTTCACACCAAATATCACAAGGAACAATATACGTATTTGCCAAATTCGATGGCACAAGACTCAAAGAATACATATTATTCTTTCTTGCATATTCCATGTTACAAACCAAATCCACATCGTATTCATCCATCAAGAACTCAAATTCTTCCTTCATAAAACCAACGACAACCTTGATGTCGTACACACCCACTTCATGAAGCTGACAAATCAAACGTTCAATTAACGTTTCACCTTTCACTTTCAATAAAGCCTTAGGCACCTCCGTATTAATAGGAACCATACGCATACCTAAACCAGCCGCCAAAATGATGGCCCTCTTTGGCTTAAATGATTCAATCAAATCCCTACTTTTATCTGTAAGATTCCAATTCAAATCGATATATTCATTATTTTGAAGAAATTGAATCGACTGATTGATCTTTCCCAAAGAAAAGTCACATGCATCTGCCAATTGACGCTGACTCATCTTACCAAACTCATATATTTTCTTTAAAACACTTTTATCAACAATGTTCATATTATCGTTTTCTCCTCGTTATGTGAACATTGTAGTATAAAAATAAAAAGAATGCAACAAAAAAGTCAGACAATGTCTGACTCTCATATTGGATGAGTATAAAGGCTAAATAAATAATTATAAAAGTATATGAATTATCATTTGTGGTCAACAATTTAATTCTAGTTCAATCAAAAATACAAATCCCCCTTTATTCCCATCGAATAATCAATATGAATAAACTTACGTGAAGTTAAATATCTAGATAATTCGCGAATCTGTTGTTCATTTTCAATTGTATTAAATCGCTTTTTCCAATCTACAATATATTCATATAATTGATCCTCATTGACCTTTTCATTATCAATCATCAACTGATCATAAGAATATAAAATTGTTGTTATCATTTCTGCCTGAGAAACATCTTTGATTCGTTGAAACAATCTATAAGTTTTATTCACGTTCTCCTTATCTTCTTTTGAATACGCATCTTTATTTATTTTAAATTCATCTGTAACAAAAATTAAAATAGAATTTCCATATTCTTGTTCATGCATCAAATTATTGTTTGATAAAATTGTATACATTCTTTTAATATCCGGAGAATACGGACCATATGTTCCCTTTTCAAATTTTAAATCTAAATTCGTCCCATACCTTTCCAAAATGTAACAAATTTTTTGAAATACAGTTCTACCAACTTTTAAACTATATTTAGAAACACTCAAACATTTTATTAAATATAGCACTAATAACCAATTTTTGTTAAAGCTTTCATGTTTAACACCTTGTTTAAAACTAAAATTTAATGCATTTCTCAAATACTCTTCTGTAATTTCTTTTTTAGAAACTCCAAAAGGAGCATAAATTTCTATATCAATCGGTAGCTCTTTTAATTTTTGATACATAATCGGCCCAACACTAGACCATTCAAGGCCACCATTCCCGCATCCCAATGGAGGAAATGCAATGGATGTAATCTTTAGTTCTTCGTAATTTTCAACAAACCAATCCAATCCTTGAATAATATATTCTAATTTTGAAGGAGACCTCCAATGTTGTTTTGTAGGAAAATTCAATACTTTAACTTCATCATTCTCATAATATGGATACAGTATACCAGGAACAATTTTTTTATGATCACACATCACTTTATATTGTTCGAACATTGCAGGATAATTCTTCTTGAAAATTTGAGCTATTCCTTTTCCCATAACTCCCACACAATTCACAGTATTTACTAACACTTTTTGTGTTGATTCAAAAATATTACCAATTTTAACAACTACCATTTAGTATCTCCTCCTTTCTTATTATTTATTAAAAAATAAATTTCTATCTAAATAAATAGGCAACCCTAAATTTAATTCTTCAATTCTTTGTTTTGCTTTTTCTGATCCAACCTTTACACACAATATATATTCTACTGGTACTTTATTTAGAATCAAAACTTCTGCACATTTAATTTTCTTTTTTTCATCTTTTTTTAAAGAGTCTTTATCATCCCAACTTTGACTCAATATTACACGAAAATTTAATAATTCTAACGCTTTATCAGGCGACTCAAAAATTGCTAACGAAGCTGCGGCATTTCTGTCTGTAACAACAGTTTCTGGTAAGTCTAATACTCTTTTATCAATACATAGTATGCATAATGTATCAATATCTTTATTATGTACTAAATAATACAACATAGGATTTCTTGCATCAAAATATAGATTTGCATAATCATGCAACGGACCATGGTTAGGTACTCTTTTAAAATCTCTTATGCTCTGTACTGATAAATTTGATATATCTGTATTTGGTATATTTAGTTTTTTTAATAAATTTTTAGATAATATACCATACTGCGTTATACTCTTTAGATTACTTAACGAGTTTATATTATACAAACAATAAATACTTGTATATCTATCGGAAACCCTACACATTCATTCTCACCTACCTATTACTATTATACTCTATAACATTTAATACGAAAATAGCATTTATACTTAAAACAAATCTCATTTCTATTAAAAGAACTTCTCAAAAAGAGAAGTTCTATGATGACTAACAATTTTTACAACGATTTGTTTTACCAGCCGCAACCGCCTGCGAATATGTTCCACGAACTAAATTATAAGATCTAATATTGTCTGGAGTACGATGATATACAGGATTTGTTGATATTCTTGACCAATATACTATTCTCTGTCCAGAACTGTTATATTCCCAACCATCTTCAGCCGTACCTGTCTGCATTACACCTTGAGCATTAAAATAATAATATTCTCCACCTAGATAGCGTTCACCCGTTTGATAAATACCATTCGAATCAAAATAATACCATTGCCCAGAAATACATTGCCATCCTGTAACCATAAGTCCATTTGAACCTACATAGTAATTACCAATCCAGCGATTTGTGACCATACAACCATCTGAACCAACATAATAATTGCCAATCCAACGATCACGTACCATTTTACCATCACCATCAAAATAATAATTGCCAGCCCAATTATTCTGAACCATGATACCAGAGCCATTAAAATAATACCAATTGGATCCAATCTGTTTCCAACCCGTTACCATATAGCCATTTGAATCAAAATAATACGTTTGAGATCCAATCACTTCAAAATCATTTGTAGTAAACGTTCCATCCGAATGCCTATAACACCAATTACCACCAGATTGAACCCATTTTGAAGGTGTCCATAACCCATTTTCATCCACATAATATCCATCTGGAGTATATGTATCTTTAAGCATAGCTCCATCACTTCCTAGATAGTATGATCCAACCCATGTATCTTTTGTCATCTTACCAGATGCATTCATATAGTAATCTTTTCCATCGACTACAATCCAACGATTTGTGACATAGACACCATCTGCTCCACAATAATAGCCATCTGGAGTAAATGCATTTGTAAGCATTATACCATCTGCATCTAAATAATAATCACCGACCCATGTATTCATCGCCATAACACCACTCGCATTGAAGTAGTAATCTTGGCCATTGATTTTTTGCCATCCAGTTACCATATAACCATTTCCATCAAAGTAATATGTTTGTCCTGAAATTGTTTCAAAATCATTTGTAGTACAAGTACCATCACCATGTCTATACCACCATTGATTTCCAGATTGAATCCATTTATTTTCAATCCATAAACCATCACTTCCAACATAGAAATTATCAATCCATTTATTTGTGGCCATCTTACCATCACTTTCTAAGTAATAGTTTCCTTGCCATTTATTAGTAACAAAATTACCATTTGAATCTACAAAGTACCAATCATTATCTAATTTATGCCATCCAGGAGTACCCGTTACTTTTAAATAAGCATCTAGTTCATCCTGAGCCTTTTTCAATTCAATCTTTGCATCTTCATAATTCTTAGTTGCGACATCCAAAGCTTCTTTATTTTGCGCATTCACAATATCCGCATTATTAAACTCATTGACTGCATCTACATACGCATCATAAGCAGATTTCATAGATTTCACTCTAGAATATAATCCTAGAACTATTTCATCTTCGCTCTCTAAAACGTCCACAGCACCACTTGGATTTGCGCTCAATTTATCATAAGCAGCCTTCACTTTTTCAATACCTGCTTTTCTTGATTCCATAGCTACTTTTTGAGACGTTAATTTCTTGATTTGTGCATCTACATCATCCATAGAATCATTCAACGCTTGAATATCCTCTTTATATTCATCAATCAATGATTGAGTATTCAATACAACCAGTTTTAGATCCTTCACTTCATTTTGTGTTTGAACAACACCATCATATGCACTTTGCGCACTCTTTAAACTTTCTTCTTTTGAAGTAACACTATTTTTAGCTGCTTCTAAATCCTTATTTAATTCAGAAAGTTTCACATTTAAACGATCCAAACTATTCTTACTAGAATCATATAAACCCTTTTTACTAGATTCATCTGATTTTGCGGATGTCAACACATTTGTCTTTTCATCCAAATTCTTCTTGGCAACCTCAAGATTGGATTGAGCCAACTCTACACCCTTATTTGATTCGGCCAAAACCTTTTTCTTTGAATCTAAATTTGACTTCGCATCATTCAACAATGCCGTTTTATCTACAACATTTTGATCAGCAATCATTTTCTCTTTTTGAGCAGCTGATAAAATCTTTTGAGCATTTACCAAATCATTTGTTTCTGCATTTTTTTTAGAAGCCTTTAAAGAATTGATTTCATTTAATAAACTTGAAGCTGTACTATCACTCATCAATTGATCTAAACGAGCCTGTTTTGTATCTACCTTAGATTGAGCAGCCGTAACTGCACTTTGTGCTGAAATTACTTGATCAGTTGCGTCTTGAACATTTGTTTGTGCATTTGTTTGTGCCGCTTGTTTTGAAGTCAATAATGCCTTTTGACTTTTTAATTCAGCCTTTAAGTTCTCTAATTTACTTTGATTTTCCTGTAATAAAGTATCGGCATTCATTAATTTGTTGTAGTATTCATTGAACTGAGCTTCAAACTCATCAATTGTCATTACATCTTCCGCTTTTGTAAAAGAAGAATTAAGAAAATCAAATACTTGACCCGCATTGCATCTCCAACCATCAGGTGAAGCTGTATTTGAATAAATATAAGCAGTACCCGTAGCTGCATAATCCTTATTAATGATGTTTGTGTAATGTCCAACTTGAGGTAGTCTCTGTCCTAAAGCTTCTTGAACTTCCTTATATTTATTTGCATCATTGTACAAATCATCTTCTGTCCAACCTTTAGCTGTAATATAGTCATATACCGCTTTTTCTTCTGTATACCAACCACTATATAAACCCTTGTCATCTTGTTTATAACTTGCAGCCGCAATATTTTCTCCAACATAATAAAGTTGAGAATGACCAAAACTATTTCCATTTGCGGTCGCATTGATTTGCACCTGTGAAATCGCAAACAATGTAGCATTTACTTTTAAATCATTAAGTCCAGTCACATTCGTATCCGTTGTACGCAATGTATTTCCATAACGAACCATACTCAAGGCACGTTTAAAATTTTCTAAGCTTGTTGCATCATTGGCAGCACCGATGTTTGTATAACCACCATTTGCAGTACTTTGTTCCTCTAAGATTTTTAAAGCGTCTGTATATCCATAAGCTTCAAAGAAACCTTTTGATCCAAGCGCAATCTTAGCTTGAGCTTGACCTGCATCCGTACGCAATTGATCTACAACCTTTTGTTGTGCTGTTACAGCAGCCTGTGCATCATCAACTTTGGTTTGTTGAGCACGCACTTCCTCTTTTGCGGTTTCTAAAGCCTTTTTTGCATCACTTAATGCAGTATCCTTGTTGTCTTTATCTTGTTGAGCTTGTTCAAGCTGTTGTTTAGCACTATTTAATTCAGCCTTCGCATCATCTACATTTTTACTTAAATCTTCTAATTCCTTTTGTTTAGAAGCAATTTGCGTTTCAATCAATTGAATATTATTATTCACGGCATCCACATTTTTTTGAGCACGACTCAATGCATCCGCTTTAGAAACCTGATCATCTGTTGCACTCTTTAAATCATTTTGTGCAGCAATCAAATCCTTTTCGGCCTTTTCTATATCCGCTTCATACTGTGCTTTTAAAGCAGGATCTGTTGCACTTTCATAAATAGTTTTCTTTTCATTATAATTTGAAGTCGCTGCATCTACTTCTTTTTGTGCCTGCAAAGTGACACTCTGTGCATTTTCATAAGCAACTTTTGCCTCATTGACACTTTGTGTTGCAGCTGTAATACGATTTTCTGCCTCTAATTTTTGTGCATTTAAATTGTTTACTGCTTCTTTAGCAGCATCAAAATCTTTTTGAGCATTCTCTAAAGCTTGTTTTTTAGCTTCCACATCTTTAGAAAAAGCTTCTTCATCACTTCCCTTTAATAATGCATCATATTCAGATTGTGCCTTTTTTAGTTTAGTTTGCGCTTCTAATAAACCTTTCGTAGCCTCATCCAAACGACTAGCCAACGCCTTTTTCGTTTCGTTGGCATTATTCAATTCTTTTTGATTGGCCTCCAATTGTGCAATCTGCTTTTCTAAAGCATTCACAATCGCATTTTGTGTTTCAATAGAAAGGGAATTATAAGCATTCCATTTCGAATTTTTATTGGAATTCAATACATCATAAGTCGAAGTTCTATAATCATCATATTTCTTTTGAGCCTCTTCCTGTGCCTTTTTGGTTTCATCTACTTTTTTATTTGCCTTTACAAGATTTTCCTCCAACAAATCCCTCTTTGAAGTATTCGTACTCCCAGGAACCTTGTTCAATTCGTCAGGAGTTACTGCAGATCCTTTTGCGAACACATTCATTTGACCAGCTGTAGTAAGCATCATACTAGCAGCCGTTAACGTTGTTAATAATTTGGCCTTATTCTTCATAATACCCTCCATAATTTTCATATTTTTCACGTAAATTCATTATAGCACCCATAAAAACGAATTACGTTAATTTTTGTTAATAAGTAAAGGAGCTAGACAATTGTCTAGCTCCAATTTCATTATTCAACCATATATCCTTCACTATCAAATGTATAAGCCGTACCATTAATATTTAAAGTAATATCTTTCGCATACACATTTCCTGCATAATAGCACCAACGATTTCCAAATTGAACCCATCTTCCTGCTACATACACACCATTTTCATTTACATAATAACGATTGTCGTCTACCCAAGATGATTTAACGTATTTTCCATCACTTCCACACCAGTAGCTTCCTACCCATGCATTAGTAACTTTCACACCTGATCCATTTACATAGTAATCACCAATCCATTGGTTTGTGACATAAACACCACTTTCGTTGACATAAGACTTATTGTTGTCAACCCAACTAGATTTAACATACTTACCATCTTCTCCACACCAGTAGCTTCCTACCCATGCGTTTGTGACTTTCACACCAGCTGCATTCACATAGTAATCACCAATCCATTGGTTTGTTAAGTATACACCGTTTTCGTTTACATAAGATCTGTTGTTGTCTACCCATGCAGAACGAACATACTTACCATCTTCACCACACCAATAGTTACCTGCCCATCTATTGATATATGGATTTCCATTTCCATCTAAATAGTAATCACCAGCCCATTGATTTTTAGCTACTTTACCATCAGCATTTAAATAATAAACTTTATCCTCTACTGTAATCTTTTGGTTTCTTACATAGACACCATCACTTCCTACATAGTATCCATCTGGAGTAAATGCATTTGTTAGCATTACACCATCTTTTCCTAAGTAGTAAGCTCCTTGCCAAGCATTTTTAACAAGCTTACCAGAACCATTTACATAGTAATCTTTACCTTGATCTTTAACCCAACGATTTGTATAGTAAGCTCCATCACTTCCTACATAATATCCGTCTTTTGTGAATGTGTTTGTTAACATCACACCATCAGACCCTAAATAGTAAGCTCCTTGCCATGTATCTTTAACCATAAAACCAGAATCATTGAAGAAATAATCTTTATTATTGATTTTCTTCCATCCAGTTACCCTATAACCATTTTCATCAAAGTAATATGTGTGTCCTTCAATTGTTTCAAAATCATTTTTAGTATAAGTTCCATCCTTATGTTGATACAACCATTTACCATTTGTTTGTTTCCACTCTGCTTTAGTTTCTTGTGAAGTTGATCCATTTGGTTTCCATTCACCATTTTCATCTACATAGCGATCTCCAATCCAAGTATCTTTAACCATGTAACCATAGCGATCTACATAACGATTTCCTACCCATTCATTCTTTACAATATGACCCTTTTCATCCACATAATAATTTGATTCAATCCATTGATTTTTAGCTAATTTACCATGAACTAAAGCCACATTACTTGAACCTGAACCATAATAGATACCTGTATGTGTTAAACCATTTCCACCAATATAAATACCGTCAACGAAAGTATCCATTAAAGCTTGACCATTTTTGATATAGAATGATTCATCACCCAATGTATTCCAACCTTCTTTATAATCTACTAAATTACCATTATCATCAATTACAATTGCCTTACCATTATAGTTTGTAATACCCGTAGCTAAATATCCATTGTACCAGAAATAATATCCTTTTCCATCAATCAATTTGAATCCAGTAACTAATTTACCATTTTCAACATAACCGAGTTCGCCATCTGCACTTTTCTTCCAGCCATCTTTTGTATCAAAACCAGTACCAGTTGCATTTGTCCAATACCATGTATTTGTTTCTTTATCGTACCAATTACGATTTTCGGCAAGGCCATACCATCCTAATACAGCACCTTTGCCATCTCCCATAAAATAATATGTAGTTCTATTTAGGACCAATTTAGTTCCATTAAATAGTGTCCCATCTGTATTTACATATTGCCAAGCATTGAAAAAAGGATCCTTAAACCATGTGCCAGGACTAACCTTTCCAATCATGGCTCCACTATCTGAAAATTGGTAAACCCCATCAGCTGTTTGAACATAGCCAGTGGCCATTGTACAATATTCAAAATAATACCATGTACCATTAATTTGTAGCCATTTATTTTTTGCCAATACTCCCGTAGTAGGATCTGCATAATAATAGGAATAACCTGTATTGATCCAACCCTTTAAAATTTTACCATTAAAATCAACATAGTATTTATCATCAACAATACCATTTTGTACCAAAATACCACTTGAAAAATATCGACCTCCATACTCACCTGTATAGTATCGATCACCATCTTTATTTAAATAAGTAAGGCCATGGAATTCTTTGGTACCTGTAAAACTATCTACACTATCAACCATTTCACCATTTGTATTAAAATAACACAATTTATCGCCCACATATTGGGCTGTATTGACTACCATTTCACCATTATCATTAAAGTAATATGATTTACCCTCAATGATTGTCAAATAATTTGTATATAATACTCCACCTTCTTTGGCATAATACCAATGAAATCTATACTCCTTCCAACCAGCTGTTTGATCAATCGCACCAGATTCATCTGTAAGATAATATTTACTGCCATCTCGATCATACACCCATACAGAACCACGTTCTAAATAACCTTCATATGAGAACTTGTACAACTTATTATCAATCGTAAAAGTAGTACTATGTACAAGACTACCATCTTCTTTATAATAAATTGTTTGTCCATTATCTGTTTGTGCCCAAGTGTTTTTCTTCATGGCAACAACACCATTTTCATCAGCATAATACTTATGGTTATCGTATTCAAATGTTTGTGAAGATAACATTACACCTTCATTGTTAAAGTAATAATAAGATCCACCAATTTCTTCAAGTGTATTTGTTAATGCAACACCATCTTTTAAATAATACCAAGAACCATTAAATTGAACCCATTTTGTCTGTCCTGTAGTATCTGTTAAAGTAACAACACCATTCGCATCTGAACTATATACTTTACCATCATATACAAAACTTCTTGATGTAACTAAATATTCATATTGAAAATAATATTGTTTGCCTTCAATTGTATATAAACCTGGTCCATACGCAAAATAATTATCACCAAAATAATATGTATTTTTTGTAGAATTTGTATACCATCCTTTAACTAAAACTCCATCTTTACCGGCATGAACAGTTCCATATACACCATCTCCTACTCCATAATAATTATTAACATAGATTGTATCGTCTGTAACCATATACCCATTATAGTCGAATGCATAATAATTACCTTTATACAAAATTAATCTTTGAGTTACATAAGTACCATCACCTAATTTATATTTATACTTACCATTTACTTGTTCCCAAGTGTTAACCGTCTTTTTGCCATCTGGACCTACATAATTTGAATTATCAATCCATGTATTTGTTAGCATTGTACCATACGAACCAACATAATATTGGCCACCATCAACCCATTGATTTTTTAAACGCATTCCTTTTTCTGATAAATAATACCAACTGTCCCAAAATTTTTGCCAGCCAGTCAATGCATATCCATCATCACCAAAAGCATAATCTTCATTATCAATATTATAGAAATAACCAGTATAATAATTTCCATCACTACCATAATATCTCCACTTGTTACCAAATTGAACCCATTGATCTGTGACAGCTTTTCCATCTGCGCCAAAATAATGTTGGGAATACTCAAAATTAGTCTGCATTACACCATTTTCATCAAAATAATATTGATCTGAATTTACCCAATAATTCACGAAATAGATCCCATCACGGCATGGCGAACCATCACCTTGAAAATAATAGGTTTTACCATCAATTGTCTTAAATTGAGAAACAATTTTCTGACCATTTTCATAATAGTAACCATCATCACTCCAGCCATCTTTGACTGTG